>Ga0326761_1000260_pt1 | contig 12771 bp, 19 predicted proteins | sample GCREP_P_FD_207739 | JGI IMG/M metagenome (GOLD analysis project Ga0326761, IMG submission 207739) | Hot spring water microbial communities from Geyser Creek Basin, Yellowstone National Park, WY, United States - GCR.EP_P | ecosystem: Environmental > Aquatic > Thermal springs > Unclassified... | reverse complement strand
TGGTCACTGGACTAATATCACGCGCCACTACGCTGTTTCAACCCTTCTTGAGATTCTAGGTAATCTACGGCATGACCAACAGCGGCAAATGCTACGTCGAGATGTTTCAACCCTTCTTGAGATTCTAGCGCGGTGCCTATTGCGCGGATAAAGCGGCTTCTAGAGGTGGCGTAGTTTCAACCCTTCTTGAGATTCTACCCCCCCAAACCCAGCAACAAGCCGACTTCATCAAAGAGGTTTCAACCCTTCTTGAGATTCTACCTACAAAGAAGGCGGCGAGAACTTGGGCAGTGGCTGTGTATGTTTCAACCCTTCTTGAGATTCTACCGCTCGCGTCTTTGCTTGTTGTGGGTTTTTAAGTTTTTCTTTGGTTTTTGTAGGTTCGGCGGTCGGCTTGGAACCACGCTTTACATTCATTTCATTCGGCGTTGAGTAAAATCGACGCGCCGTTCTTCGGCGCTCCGAAGAAAGGAAAGAGAGAGAAAAGGCGGAGAAAGTGCGCCATTCTTCGCAGTGCTGTGCGCCGGGCTTGGGGGCGTATGTGGAGTTTATCAACAAGCCCGTCCAGTTGACGGTCTCCGCCTTGCCTACGACTGGGCCAGCCCCCTTCCGCATAGCGTATACTACCTCTTCGCAACCGCGTCTCTCACCACCTCCACTGCGCCCACCTAGGCAAGCCTACGCCAGGCATGAGACGGAGCAGGCCGACGCCCTATTCCTGCACGGGTATTCGGCTACGGCGTCTATTAACTCGTCCATGTGAGAGGGGAGGTGTGTACACAGTGCGGCATTGTGGTCGACGGCATCGTGGGTACGGGGCCGGGGTGCGCGTGTTTAATCAAGATAAACGCGTCGGGACAGCGCCGCTTAGGTGAAGGAGGCGAGGAAGAAGCTGAAAAAAGGGGATTGTGTCGAGGGAAGCTGTGGGGAAGGCGAATCCCATCATTCCACGGCCCTATACACGCCATCTGGGTCTCGCTCAAGGCGCTGAAGGCCGGCGACAAATGGCCCGGGCCGTCCCCATGACCCCCGCCCGAGGAGACGGGGCGGTGAACCGCCCTTCGGGACTGGGAGGGGGTCAGGTGTATAACGATACTGATACAAAAGCCGGCTTTTAACCTCCCCTCTCAACTGGACGTGGTCGTTGTCCGCATTGGCGACTACGAAGAGGAGGTCGCCACAGCTGAGGAGCTGGAGCGTCTGTGCAGAAGGTTGAGGGAGGAGCTCCAGCGGGGCGGTTGCCGGTTCAACTCGTGGTACATACGCATTCCTCCCGACAGGTTGCTGGGTCTTCTGAAGAAGGCGTATATAAAATACACACAAGGCGTCGTAGGCACATGGGATGTCATCGCAGAGTTTCTCGAGGAGAACCGCCTGTCGAAGAGCCTATACCGCACCATAACCCCCACCCTCAGCTCGCTGGGGCTAGCCGCCTCCGGCAAATTCACAGGTGCCGCTGTAGAAGTCGGGAGGCTCCTCGCCGAGGGGAAGACCGACGAGGTTAAGACAAGGCTCAGGGAGCTGGTCCTTAGAAACTGCGTCTTGAAAGAGATAATGGAGAAGGCTGGGGACTGCTCCGAGCTTGAGAAGGCGGTGGAGTTTGTCCTCGCCGCATACGGCAAAAGCATTAGATTCGACGAGCTGAAGTACACAGCGGAGCTCCTAAAGATGGTGCACCCCAAATGCGAAGGTTGCGACTTGAGGTGCCCCACCGCCGAGAGGCTGGCCGCGTGCGTCGAGAAGCTGATACAGCTCTCCCACCCCCACATGAGGGAGCTGTTTGAGAAGCTGGACATTTCCCTCCTCCCGGAGCACCTAGACCACGTGGGGGTGGGCGGCTCCACGTACCTCCTCAGCGTGAGGGGCACCGCGAAGCACATCGGCATGGTCCTAATCGGAGGCCCCCTAGAAAGCGCGGATCTGCAACAACTAAAAACGGCGCTGTCTAGGCTGGACGAGAAAATTGCGGAGGGGGTCTACGAAGTCTATGTAAAGATCTTGCCTATACTAGAGGGTGAGGAGAAGTGCAAAACGCTGAAGCTCCTCATCGAGGTCGTGAGAGGCGACCTGGAGAGGGTGTCGAAAATCGTGAAGCTCAGCTCCTAATCACGTGCGTGGTCTCGAAAGTCCTCACTGCAAGCATCTTGCCCTTTACATACGGCCTAACTTCGACGTAGGGGGCGAGGCCAGACGTGGCGATCTTCTGACCAAGCACCGTGTCTATTTGAAATATGCCTGTCTCGTTGCTCATATATACGTTTATAGCGAGCGGCCGCGTCTCGTTCGGCATAAGCTCCACTTTCTCAATAGAGAGGGCGCTTAATGCGTGTATATCCAGCTTGCCTATGCGGTAGGGGTAACGCGCCCTGCCGCTCGACATGTCTGTGCCGTCTGCGATCTTGGCGCAGGCCGCCTCAAAGGTGAGGCAGGTGTACGCCTCGTCGTGGCAAAACACGGCGTGCATGACCTCCTGCTTAAGCATGTACATCTTCTCGGTGTTGCCGTACACCTTCGAGAGGATCTTCTCCGCGATCCTTTCCGTCAACAACGCCGAGTATATGGGGTGGTGAGTCCTGTGCACCGAGTTTCCTATGTCGTGGAGATACGCCCCCATCAGCGTTACGACCATGGCGTCCTCCATATCCCCCACCCCGTCTACAACGACGCTCGGCTTGAAGCCCTTCTCAGTCAGTATCTTGAACACGGCCAAGGCGCTGCCGGCCACGATTCTTGAATGTACGGGGCCGTGGTCGTTGTATTTAAGCCTCTGCACCGCGAAGACGTTAGCCATCTTCAGATACGCCTGCGTCTCCACATCGCTGTTTAACAACTCCCACACCTTCCTCACCCTATCGCTCTCCGGCAAAATTCTGTCTACCAGCTTAACGCCCACCTCGTAGGTTAACTCCTTCTGCACTCCGTATCATGGCAACCGGTATTTAAATTATTTTAATATGTACCATCTACAACCCCATGTACACTGTGGTGTTCATCACAGCCCCCGACCGCGAAAACGGGAAAAAAATCGCGAGACACCTCTTGGAGAAGAGGCTCGCCTCCTGCATAAACATGACGCCTACCTCGTCAATGTACTGGTGGGAGGGGAAAATCGAAGAGGCGGAGGAAGTGTTGCTCATAGTGAAGACTACCAGCGACAAGGTCAACGACCTCGTGAAGGAGGTGAAAACGATACATCCGTACCAAGTGCCTGAGATCATAGCGCTACCCGTAGTGGCGGGCTACGCCGAATACCTGAGGTGGGTTGAGAGGGAGACCCATGCCTAGCGTCCTCTGGATCCTCTTCGACGGAGGCGGCGACAGGCCGCGGGGCGGAAAGACGCCGTTTTATGCGGCGTTCAAGCCCACGATTGATTACTTGACGGCGCTGGGGAGCTGCGGCATTCTGGACCCCATCTCGCCGGGGGTCAGGCCGGGGTCCGACACGGCCCATCTGTCGCTGTTCGGCTACGACCCCTACAAGTACTACACCGGCCGCGGCGCGTTTGAGGCGCTAGGCGCCGACGTGTCGCTGAGGCCGGGAGACGTGGCTTTTAGGACTAACCTCGCCACTGTAGACGATTCTGGCACGGTTATTGACAGACGGGCTGGGCGTTACATCGCGCCGGAGGAGGCGAAGGCAGTGGAGGAGGTCCTCAGCAGGATCGGGCAGGAAATTGGGCGGAAATACGGCGTTGAGGTCATCTACAAGTCCACGGTGGAGCACAGAGGTGTCTTGGTGTTGCGCGGTCCCGTGAGCCACAGGGTAAGCGACACGGACCCGCATAAAGTCGGCGCCAAGCTTCTGCGCTCCGAACCGCTTGAAAACAGTAAGGAGGCGGCGCTGACGGCGGAGGCCGTGAACGAGCTCACCAAGCGCTTCTCCGAAGCGGCGAGGGAGCTTGAGGTTAACAAGGCGAGGAGGATGGAGGGTAGGTTGCCCATAAACGCGATTCTGCTCAGGGGAGGCGGCTACATGCCCCAGATAGAGCCCATCAAGGAGAGGTACAACGTAAGGGCCGCCGCAATCGCCGGAGTGGCGTTGATCAGGGGCGTGGCGCGGGCGGTGGGGATGGACGTCTACACGGCGCCTGGCCTGGGCGGGACTAAAGACGACGTGTTTGACGAGGCCGTGAAGCTGGCGGTGGAGCTCATGGCTAAATACGACCTCGTCTTTCTGCACGTAAAGGGCACAGACAGCACAAGCCACGACGGCGACTTTGACGGGAAGGTGTCTGTAGTCGAACGTCTAGACAAGGCGTTGGCGCCTTACCTAGACAAGCTGTTGAACAACTACGTCGTGGTGACGTCAGACCACGCCACGCCAGTCGCCATAAAGGAACACACAGGCGAGCCAGTGCCGGTAATGCTCTACGGCCCAGACGTGGTAACCGACAACGTCGCTAAATTCTCAGAGCTCACATGTTGGAGGGGGTCGCTGGGGCGGATAAGAGGCATCGACATAATGCCCATGCTCGGCAGTTACCTCGGGGTTACTGAAAAATTCGGCGAGTAATGCCGCTAGAAGTCGTGCCGCTTTCCCGTCTAAAGAAGGCGTTAGAGGAGGTGGGCGGTCAGATATGGTTTTTCATCGAGCTAGAACCTTTCCGCACCATCTACACTCTTGCTCTCTGCGGCGGCTCGCCTTGTGTTGTGATCTCAGGACAAGATATGTCGCCTATACAACTTACGCTAGATGAATACATGAAGATAGAAATGGACGGAAGACGACTCGCTAGTCTACGCTACACCATAGAGTACCTACTAGAGAAAACCTACAGAGACTCTTAAGGCCACCCGTTTTATGAGAAGAGACGCCAAAGCCAGCTTCTTCCTCTTCACAACGTCGTCTCTTTTCAGAACTACGTGGGGATAGAATCCGGATATCGTAATCTCTTTAGCGTCCATGTAGTATGCCAGGTAGACGGCCCTGTCGCCGTCTGTGAAGCCCGATATGTTGAAGGTGCAACCCCGCGGCCAGCTCTGCACAGTGTACACCCAGGGCCCACGCGGCACCCGCCAGTAGTTGTCGCCGTGGACGTGCACCACCGCCGACCTGCCCAGCCACACGCCATCTGGCTCGAAGTCTAGGTCGCTCACCACCACGTCCGCCCTCACGTTGCGCCGCTCCAGCTTCCTTGCCGTGTAGCCCTCCACCGCCACGACCACGGAGCCGCTGGCCAACCTCTCGAAGGGGGGCATATACACCACGGGGTTGCTCCAGTCGAAATCTCGCAACGTGTCTATCGAAACGCCGCCTAGACCAGCGGCAACCCCCGCCGCTTCCTCGTCTCTGTGGAAGGACAGCTCCGGAAGTAGCCTAGTGGCTAGCCGCATCACGTAAAACCACTCCAGGGGCTCAAATACGACAGGCCTGCAGGTCACCCCTTCAGCACAACCTCCACGCCTTGGCTCCTGAGAAACTCCACAACCTCGCCCCGGGTGGGGTTTTTCACGTTTTTCCTAAAAACAACAGCCTTTTTAACCGGCGCGGTGTGCTTCCTGTAGGCTGTCTTGACTGCCTCTAGGGTTATCTCTACGTATTTAGGCACCACATGGCCTAGGTCCACCTCGCCCCTCAACGCCATGTCTGCAACCGTCACGTAATGCAGATCTCCCACCACCATAGCAGGCGGGTTCTCAGGCAGTACGCCGCCCAGCGCCTCCTCCACGGAGTGGAGGAGGACGTCAACGGCTTTTCTGTCTGTCCACTCACTCTCTGTACTACCCACTTCTACAAATGTGGCGGACACCGCCGAGGTGTTTGGGGGGTGGTGGGTGGCTTCAAAGGCGCAGGTAAACGGCTCATATGCATACTTACATAGAGCTCTGAAGATGGCAGAGACGAGGTGGGGATTCGAGACGGACACGTCGGGCCAGGTCCCAGGCGTGTGGACGGTGAAAATGGGCTTGGGGTTAGTCATTTCGTGGCGGGAGATGAAGAGGGCGTACCTGCCGAGTGGGGCTAAGATGTCTTCTCTGTCGAAATCCGTAGGCTCTCCCCTATGTATTACCAGGGGCAGATCTCTTAGTTTTCTGATCTCCACGTCGCCCCGGGTCTCCACCAGAGGGGTCTCGGGCAACAGGTTGAGGAAGGTGCGTGAGACGGGGTCTCCCAGAGATAGAACTAGTACGTACACGTGGGGGAGAAGTCTAGGGGGTTAAAACTCTTCCAAAGACGACGCCGCATTCCATATCGTGGGCTTTGGGGGCCTCCTTAATCATGTCTGCGTAGAAGGGCCTTAAGCCCCTCCTCAGCAGTTCAAACGCCTCGTAGATATCCCAAGGCATAAACGCCATGCTTCCAACAACTTGCGATGCTTACGGCCGCAATGAAAAATATCAGCGGCTAGCCCTATGTCGCAGATAGTACTCCGCCAGCTCCTTCTCCGTCAGCCTGTAATGGGTTAGGGGCCTGCCCACAGGCATTATGTAGAGCGGTGTTTCTTCCGGCGGCAGGTCCAAGATTTCGCTTATCTCATCGTCGTAGAAGGCGCCGACCGCTACCGTGCCCAGCCCGAGGGCAGTTGCTTGTAGATAAACGTTTTGGCCGGCGTGGCCGAGGTCCATGGACACGTATCTGAGGCGCCCCCTTTCGCCGTATACCCTCGTGGTTCTGCTGTAGACGGCTGTGAACACCAGCGAGACGGGGGCTTTTAACACCCATATCTGCTCCAGCGCGGCGCGGTACAGCGCCTCCCTGTAGTCGCCGGCCTTACGCATCCGCAGGATGTGGGCATAGACGTCGTAGTGGTAGATGCCGGCCGGCAGATACCCCTCGCCGGTCTTCACGCCGAGGTCTCCCACGACTGCATACAGCTCCAGCGGGTACTGGGCGCCTGCGCTTGGGGCTGTCCTTAGTCCGTATGTCGTTTCGGATATGCCGTACGCCGCCCACAGCAACTGGGCGAGCTCCTCAATTGTGATGGGCTCCTCGCGGTATTCCCTCACAGACCTCCGGTTTGCCAGGGCCTCCTCCACCGATACGGAGCCGCGTAGCCTCGGGTAGGGCAGGTGGATTTCCGCGGCCCCCGCCTTTTTCTGAGCTGTCTTCTTCACGTCTATCTGTGTGAGGTCTAAATATATTGCCGCGGCCGAGGCAAGAGTTGCCACTAGGCCCGCCGCCAGCCTCCCCAGCGGGGTGGCGGCCAAGAATTTTAAAAAACTGCGTCTCAGCACGTATATGTCTGCGAGGGCGGGTTTAAGCATTTTTGTCCTTGACGTCACTGCGGTGTTGCTGATCCTTTTCGGCTTCCTAGCCGCGGTCTCGGGGCTGTGTCTTGTCAAGCCCGAGGTGGTGGAGAGGGCGACTCTCGGCCTCTTCAGCTCCTACGCCGTGTGTTCACGGTTGCACCTGGGCTGGACGGCCCTTGTCACAATCGTCGTTGCGGTTATCCACGGCGTTGCGGGTTTAGACGTCTGGCTTCTGCGGATGGGCCGGGACTGGCCGTGGCTTTGGGCGGCTGGCGCCGCGGCGGCGGTTTGGTTTATATACATCTACTTGGCGTAGGTGGTGGGTCTCGGCGAGGAGTGGCACGTGGTGAGGGAGGCCTATCGGAGGATAACTAGGGTTTATGAGAGGGCTAACATGTTGGCCACGTTTGGGAACGTGGATAGGTGGCGGAGGGAGGCGGTGGCTCTTTTCTACAGCCTAAACGGGAAGGCGACGCTTAAAGTGCTGGACGCCGGCGCTGGGCCTGGCAACATGGCTAGGCATATGAGGGGGGGTTAGGTGCGTCGTGGCGCTGGACGCCACGCCGGAGATGCTGTATGTCAACGACGTGGCTGACGATAAGGTCGTCGGCGTGTTTGAACACATGCCGTTTAGAGACAAGCGGTTCGACGTGTTGCTGGCGGGCTACTCTCTACACGCCGCGATGAACCTTGAAAGGGCCGTGGCCGAGTTCAGCCGCGTCTCCAACTTTCAGCTGGTGGTGTCTATTGGAAAACCCGACAGCGGTTTCGTGAGGCGTTTGCTCCTAATATACACCAAATACATCTTGCCGAGACTTGTCTGTTTGGCGGCGCCTAGGGAGGTGTGTGCTGAGTACGAGAAGATCCATGCGATTGTGTTGGCTATTCCGCCTAATTCGAAGCTTCGCGAAGTGGTGAGTAGATACGCCACGTTGATCACATTTAGAGAAAAGGGGTTTGGCTCGGTATATATCTACCTAGCTAAGTCTACCTCCTAGGTTCCCACACCGCTATGTAGTACGGCATGTACCTGAGGTAGCGCTTAGACAGCTCGTAGCCTGCGGATTTCAACATCTGCTCCACCCCCTTCCAGCTGAATACGTGTTTCGCCCCGAAAGACGCCACCACGGCGACAAGTCCGGGCGTGGACTCCACCACCTGCTGGCCGACCAGGAGCTTGCCCCCCTGCCCCAATATCTGCGAGATACACGTCAGCTCCTTCACGGGGTCCAGCATCCAGTAGAGCGTGTGTAGCATAAGCACGGCGTCTACGCCGCTGGGCACGTACCTCCTGGCGATCTTCACCGCATCGCAGGCTGTAGGCGCGTTGAAGATGCAGATCTCGCTCCTGCATTCGCCGGGCTTGACGCGTAAAGCCGCCGCGGCCAGCTCCACGTTGTCCCTCCTGTAGTCAAACCCGACGTACAGCTTAGGCGTTGAGATCTCCATCACGGCCATGGCCGTCTGGCCCTCCTTTACAATCGGCTCGAAGATGGTCTGGTACCGCTCTATCTCCATAAGGCGGAGGAAGGTCTGTCTGAGGATTCTGTACCAGCCTTGGCTCAGCATGGTGGAGTACAGCACCGCCAATGTGTTTTCGTCGGCCTTGTCCGTGGCCACGTTTACAGCGCCTACCCTGTCAAAGGACTCGTGGAGCTCCACGAATTCTATAGCGTAGCTGTTGGTGGGGTACTCCGGCTTCTCCGGCCTCTTCTTTATGAGGCCATCCTCCCTAAGGTATCCTCTGATTCTCAGCGAGATGAAGAGGGCACGGGCGAAGACGCTTTCTCTTATGGACTGAAGCCCCATCTCGCTGTACACCTCCTCCCACCACTTCACGGCGTACCACTCGCTCCACTTCAACGCGGTTTGTACCTGCTTAACGCCGCCGCCAGCGTCTATGAAGGGCTTGTAGTACCTCAGTACGTTTAGCTCCTCCACGAACCTCATGTGCACACCAAGATGCCAGCCTCCTTGAGCCTCCTCATGAGGGACTGGAGCTCGTTGGGCACCTTCCCGCTGTATATAGCCTCAAGCACGGCTTGTTGAGTCGCCTGGGGAAGGAGGCCGAACCTCTCCCAGTCTCTGATCTCGCAGTCAAGCACGGAGTCGCCGCTGGGCACAAACACCGTGAAGATATGGCCGTTGGGGCATGTGACCTCCGCCTCTTCTCCGTTGCTGGACCTAAACGTTGGCCTAAACTCCACGCCGCATATTGGGCATTTAACTGAAGCAATACTATATATACATGTAGCGCCCTTTCGGCAAAATATATAATGTGTATGGTGGGGGATCCTTTATATACTAAAAACCCAGTTTATAGGTGTTGTAAAGATGGTCGGGCCTATATGCGCTGTGGTCTATCAAGCCGAGGTGTCCATCCCCCGTGGCTATCGTCACGTATCTCCCGCCTAGCCTCCTGGCCTCGCATATGGCGCTCTCCACCACCTCGTCGAGGTGCTCAGGCCCAGACAGCCATAAGTAGTCAATGTTGAAGTTCCACCGGTTAAGGTAGAGGAGGTATTTCATGTCCGGCCCCGAGTACAGAAGCACGTGGTCGGGGCCCGGCTCCGGGTGCCCCTCCGGCGGTTTCTCTAGGTAGAGCCCCGTCGCGCAGGGACGCGACGCTGAGTATATGTAGAGACCTCCCCTTGCCTGGTAGAGGCTCTTCTCGACCTCCTCCGGCGTTATCAGTATTTTCGTGCCCCGTAGCGTGGCGGCGAAGTCGAGTTTCTTGGCGCGCCTCAGGATTATGAGATACGCCTCCTCAAGCCGCGGCTTCTCGGAGGACCACCTAACCTTCACCACGCACCCCTCCACAAGCCTGTAGAGGGGGAAGAGCTCCACCACGGGCTTAGCCCAGAAGAGCTTCAGCCTTCCCAGGTGCCTATACCAGTGGGCAAATTCGTCTGGGGTCAGCGGCTCCAGGCAGACCATCAGGAGAACAGCGAGTTCCGCCGAGTCACGAGTTTCTCGAGTTCAGACACCACGGCGAGCAGAGCCGTGTAGTCCTTGCTAACCAGCGTGGATAAGATGGTGTTTAGTCTGTCGAATATGGCGGCGTCTATCTGCTCCAGATCCTTCTTAGAGGTGGGTCTGCCCTCTGTGGATTTAACCCTCACCGCGATCATGTTTATAGCCTTCAAGGCGCGTCCCAGCTCCTCCACATTGTCCGAGTTGAGCATCCGCTTCCTTATCTCCGTCTCAATCTCCTTAAGCCCCTTGTAGATTAGCTGCCGGATCTTAGGCTCATCTTCTACACTTTTGTACCCTGGGTATACAAAGAAGCGAGGGGCCACGACCACGCGTTACGTTGCATATAAATATCTTTACCGCCAGAAGCCCCACCTTAGGGCCGTGTAGCTAATATAGAGGTGCTGCCTCTAACCTGTGATAGGCTGGATCGACCACTTCGACTACTACGGCCCCGTCACTGAGCTGAGGATGCTGGAGGAACCCAAGTACCTCACCTCGGCCATAATACTCACGCACTCTGACGAGGCGCTTGAACACGCGGTGCGGGGCTGGAGCAGATTCGGAACCCTGGAGCTGGTGGAGGCGGTCTATGCATATGTACAACAAGCCAAACGCGGCATCCTCGACAGGAGGGGGCTTCTGCAGAAGATACTTGCGCTTCTCCCCCGCGCAGAGGTGGGGGACGTACTCGCCATGCAACGCATCCTCAAGCTGGGGCTGGGCGTCACGACGTGTGACCTGGGGCTCGTGGTGTTGAGCCACGTGTCGGTGCGAGGCGGGGCGCCGCCGCAACCGCCGCTGGGTCTTCTGTATGAGCTACGGAGGGCGGACGCTACGTTGTACATAGCGCGGAACAACGAGGGGGAGACGGTTTACGACGGGGAGACCATGTGCATTGTGCCTGTGTCGGGCAGGGCGCCACGCCATCCCCTATACGAGGCGTATCTAAGAGGTTACAGGATAACCACGGAGGGGCTCCCCAAGGAGACTGACCTCTGTGTGGTGCATAAAAAGCTGGGGCTGAGGTGCCTAGACGTCCACATGTTGCTTGGCGATACGGGGTAGCTCCCAGCCTCTCCACAGCGACAGCAACCGCACTGCGGTGACCACAAGTATTGTGGCCACCATGGCCACGTCTCTTCCCAGCGGAAACGCCGCCAAGTAGACCAATCCGCCGGTTGCCGCCGCAGTTGCGTATACCTCGCGCCTAAGGACCGTGGGGATCTCGGCCGCCAAGACATCGCGGACGATCCCGCCTCCCGCCGCAGTGAGGGCTGAGAGCATCGCCACGGTTAGCCAGCAGCCATCTCCCACCCGCGCCGAGCAGTAGGTGGCTGTTATGTCGGCTCCTATCGCCGAGAAGGCGCCGAGGCCTACCGCGTCGGGGTAGAGCACGGCGTCTCTATATCTGCGGAGTTGAGGATATAGGAAAAAGGTGGCGAGTGATGCCAGGATCGCCGTTAGGGGGTAGGGGAGGTAGGTTATGTTTGTCGGCGGCACTCTGCCCAGCAACACGTCCCTGATTATTCCCCCGGCCAGCGCCGTGGAGAAGCCCAGCACCACGAAGCCGAGTAGATCCATGTCTTTCTCCCCCGCCTTCAAGGCGCCAGACACCGCGAAGGCCACTATACCGACGTAGTTGAGGACCTCCACTATGAGCTCTGCGTGCATAGGCCCAGCAACTTGGCGACCGCCGCCTCCTCCACCACGGGTTTGACCACCTTTAGAAACCTCCGCACGTCTCGGCCGCTATATAAAACTATAAACTTCCTGTTGCCGCCCTCGTCTGTTGTCTCAAGGGGGTCTAGCCCTATCAGACGTAGCGACACGGCCAGCTTCCTGGCCCCCGTCTTGAAGATCACCACGACGCCCCCGCCGTGTGGGTCCCCCATGAAGAACTCGCCGTGTGTCTCGAAGGCGCCCTTGATGAAGTATATGTGCTCCAGCAAAGTCTTGGGCGAGTATCTGCAGTACCTCCGCGGTAGCTCCGCCCTACCGCCGGACACGGGTATGCCAAGGGAGAGGAGCCAAGGCGTTAAGTAGGGCTTTGAGTTTTCCACCACGCAACCTACCACTGCCATGCCGGCTAGGTAGGCACGCTCGGCCCTACGCATGGAGGGGCACGGTATACACCGGCATGTAGAGGCCCTCGGTGGTGTCAATTAGGTATATCGCCTTAACCTCAAAGGCGACGCCGACGTATCTGCCTGCCTCCTCCACCGCAGGAGCCAAGTCGTCCCGCGTCGGATGCTTCAGCCTAACTGCATACAGCGAGAGGTGCGGCCGGAACTCCGCATGTCTCTCCTCCACGGTGTCCCCCGCGGCGGCAATGAGCAAAGTGCGCAACGCCGCCAGCTCCCCCTGGGGCTCCGCCCTAAGCGCTATATACCTAGGCCTAGACGGGCTTGGGAGCAGAACCACCGGGCCCAGCGTGACCACGAACTGCCGGTACATAACCTCCACGTGGACCCGCCTCCTCAGCTTCACGAGTGTTATGTGTGGCTTCACAGGTTGCACGCCTTCTAAAGGCTTGAGAGGCGGGATGGGGGGCATGATGCCGTAGATAAAGCCCATGTTAGGTATAGTACAACTCCCCTTTTTCTT
>Ga0326761_1000249_pt1 | contig 12999 bp, 11 predicted proteins | sample GCREP_P_FD_207739 | JGI IMG/M metagenome (GOLD analysis project Ga0326761, IMG submission 207739) | Hot spring water microbial communities from Geyser Creek Basin, Yellowstone National Park, WY, United States - GCR.EP_P | ecosystem: Environmental > Aquatic > Thermal springs > Unclassified... | reverse complement strand
CATAGCGCTAGCTTTCACGTTGTTAATTACGGTACTGGCAGAAGAGAAGCCGGCGAAGAAAGTCGCCGTAGCCACGGCTATAGTGGGGACCTCCCTCATCCCGCTCTACACGCTCTATGTCCCCTCATTCGGCAACGACACGTGGGGGGACATCTTGTGGGCTACCCAGGCGCTACAGGCGGGGCACGTCACGGAGACCACCGTTAGGCACTCGGCCTACCCCTTCCCGATGGTTCCGCTGGAGTATGCCTTGGTGTCGCTAATGAGCGGGCTGGATCCGGTGTGGGCCAGCGTAGTTACGGGTCTCCTGTATCTGGTACAATTACCGCTACTTGTCTTTCTGCTATCCCGGAGGTTCGGCGGGTTCGACGACTTCATGGGAGCATTCGTTCTCCTCATGGTGCCGCTTGCAGTGATATGGTCCGCGTGGTACATACCACAGGTCTACTCGCTTACGGTATTCCTCACGGCGTTTCTGGCAAGCTCGGCGCTGTTACGGATACCGCTACTTGCGGCCGGCGTGTTTGGCCATGGGGGCGTCGCCACCTGGATTGTGCTGACTACTGCGGCTCTCTGGGCCTCTAAGAGGGGAAGGGAGACCGCCGCCATGTTGCTCAACCTCATTATAATCTTCGCCGCATACGCTATCTATACCTCCTTGCTCTATGCGCTGTCCGGCGCTTACAGAAATGTTGTGGAGGCTGTTCTAACCTTTCTCCGTGGGGAGAAAATTCTCGCCGCGACAGCCCCCGTCTCAGTTCCGCCTACTTCATCTCTGGGCAACTTGGCTCTCTCCGTCCTAGCTGTGTCGGGGCTTCTCGTCTTTCTACACGGCAGAGGGCCTGCCAGGACCCTTGCCTTTCTCTCCGGGACTTTCCTCATTGTAGCTTATGTCGGCGCTTCGGCATTTCCAGCGGCGGATTTGCCACGGTACCTCGGCTTGCCGTCGGCGGCTATGTTGGCCGTATTCGCTCCCTATGTTTTCGAGTTGCTACGAAGGAGGCGGTATGGCGCTCTATACTCTTTGCTACTTGTAGCCGTCGCTGTATTTTCTTTCGCCTATTCTGGTGTATTTGCACCGAAGAATCCATATACCAACAACCCCTATGGGCTATCGCTATCAGGTCTAATTTCTTACGGAGATGCACAACAAATACGCACACTTTCACAGCTACTAGCCCCCGGCACCTATTTAACAGACTGGCGGAGTGGTTCCTTTATTGCTAGTACGTACCTTGATATACAGCGTCGCTACCAAGGGTTCAGATATAAAGGTATCGAGTTCATATATGGAGGTAGTTATGGCCTTTATCTCGATTCTACATATCTTCAACGCTTTAGTGGATTAATCATATTACGTCAAGGATCCTCCGACATGCCAGACGTGTGGAGCGCCGAGGTGTTTGGCATGATTAGAGAACCTGAGAATTCGGTTCTTTATTCTAGTAATGGCATTGTGATCTGGGCTCGGGGATCTTAATAGCTTCCAAGTATAGAAACGGTGTACATACATTGTTGAAAGCGATAGATGGACTAGTGATGGACTGGTTAATTAATCAAGCAGTGGGCATGAAGGGAGAAAATGATAGTGTTGGTGTGCTCCTCAATAAAAAATATTTGAATTTACAAGAGCCGCAAATATGGAATTAAATTGCACTAAGGAAAAGCGTGTATGCGTGGTAGGGCCGCCACCAAGTGAGAAAGGGGGTGTTGCACAAGCCACATTAATGCATATATATATATTTAGAAAAATTCTTGGACGTTACACAATTCTTTTTCCATCAAATTTATTGAATATGCTAAGAGATAATAGAGTATTAAAGCTTTTACGATCATGTAACGTGATACATTTACAAGGTCCTCCGGGACTTCTACTGTTGGTACTATTTATGACTGCTAGAAGACCAAAAATAATGATGACTTTACATGGTTGGGTGATCAAGGAAGCGCTTATCTATTATAGTAGATCTAATGAGAAAACACTTAGAAGATTTTTGGTATTAATATATATCATGGTCCTATGGAACCTCTATAGATACCTTCTAAGTAAGTTGATAATTGATTATATAACCTCTGTATCAAAGATTACGGCGCGTGAAAACGGTATACGTAATGCAATTATTGTTCCTAACGCAATTTTATGCAGACCGCCTGATGATCCTTGTAAAGATCATTCTAAGAGACATAAACATAACTTTCGCATTGTGACCTATGTAAGTATAGGCGGTGGAAAAATTGAAAGTATACCGACAGCTGTAACTATTGTAAATCATATAAATAAACTTCTTAAGCTAAATAATTTACAAACTTCTGCAATTCTCGAAATTTACGGTAAGGACACACCTGATAATATTATACAGACGATTTCGCGTTTACCTTTTGTCAAATACATGGGATATGTTTCAGATTTTAAAGAAAGGATAAAGGGAGCCGATTTATTTCTTGTGGCATACAGTTTTCCTGAGCTAGGTTTTGCAGCCTTAGAAGCAGTGTGCATGGGTGTGCCGCTTGCGAAACTTACTGCAGACCCAACTGAAGAAGAGATCGTTGACGGCTTTAATGGTATACTTGCAACTTCGCCGTACGAAATGGCTGTAAAAATATACAATTATCTATTGAAGAGAGATGAACAAAAATGCTATATTTCAAAAAATGCTATCTCAACAATTTTAAGAAAAAGAGACCCCAAAGTAAACTCCCTGTACTGGAAACATATACTCGGGAGTTTGCTTGATCATGAGCGCTAGAAGCATTATGGTTGTTGCTGGGACTAGGCCGGAAGCTATTAAGCTGGCTCCTGTGTTTTGGTGGCTTGAAAAGATTGGCGTGGACTACGTCTTTGTGTGGAGCGGCCAACACTACGACTACGAGATGAGCAGAGTCTTCTTTGAACAGCTGAAACTCCCGGAACCGGATGTGTTTCTAGACGTGGGAGTGCAAGCTAGCAACGTGTCCGAGCAGGTTGGTCTACTTATCCAGAAAATAGCAAGTGAGGTGAAAAAGATCCAGCCTAGTTTTGTTTACGCATTGGGTGATACCAACACCACTCTTGCCGCGGCATTGGCGTCGGCGCATGTGGGTAGGCCGTTTGTGCATGACGAGGCTGGCATGCGTAGTTTTGACATGACGATGTTGGAGGAGGTTAATAGGAGGGTTGCAGACGCCGTTGCCGATCTGAGACTTGCGCCGTCTAAATTGGCTGTAGTTAACCTGTTGTATGAGGGGGTTCCGCGGTCTTCTATTAGGCTCGTGGGAAGTACAGTTGTGGACGCTCTCATGCATATAGTTTCCACCAACTTGTTGAGGAGGGAGGTCTTGGACGAGTTGGGGATTGAGCCAGAGGGCTACATCCTGGTCACGTTACATAGGCGGGAGAACCTAGTAGACCAGAGACTTCACGCAGCAGTCTCTGCGTTGGTAGGCGTTGCACGTGCTCTCCCCAATTTCAAGGTGGTGTTTCCGGTTCATCCCCATACTAGGAAGCGAATGGAAGAAATAGGACTTTTTAAACGGTTGGAAGCTGTGGATAATATAGTAGTAACTAAGCCTCTGGGGTATTTGGAGTTCGTCACGCTTCTGCAGGGGGCACGCGTGGTGGTTACAGACAGCGGAGGCGTACAAGAGGAGGCTTTCATTCTGGGGAAAAGAATCGTGACTCTTAGAGACACAACCGAATGGATCGAAACCGTTGTGTTAGGTTATAACCAGCTAGTGCCAATCGACGACGTGGAGAAAGTGATTAAGAACATCGTGTCTGTTGCTGAGATGCCTACTCTACCTCCGCCTGACCTCTCTAGATGCCCCCTCGGCGATGGCCAAGCTGGGAGACGCGTAGCGAAGATTCTACAGAGGTTAGTTAAGTCTGGTATAGAAAGGTGGCAAGATACGTTTAAGATGCCAATGTTGGTAAAGGGACAAGAGAATGTATCATTATGCTTCTCAGCAGATGGCTCACCTGTGGTGGAGGGAGAAGCCGCATATTGTATTTCGCGGATGGAAACTCCTCTTGATAGGTTAAGGTCATTTGTGGAGGTAGACTGGGGAACAGTGGAGGAGTGAATATGAGGTTATTGCTTATTCCCCCTAACGACTTCCGATTCCTAACAAGACGTTTCACCTCACGAAAAGGTTGGCGAAAGGCACGAAATTTACCCACGGGTGATGGCATATACCTCTTTTGCTAACTCACCAAGATTATTTAAAGAGGAGATATTGCTTTCATTAATGAGAGGAGTCAGTAAAAAACTAAATTGACGAGACACTCTAGTCATTGTTAATCTGGCAGAGAGAGTCGAAAACAGAAAAGTGGGGCAATCTTGTCGTCTATCGGCTTCCCTTTTTACCAAGGGAGCGATTTCTGAAATTAATTATTTCATCCAATTTGTATTATTGAAAGATGCATAGATGAGGAGCTTGGACTGGGTTCCACCGATGCCGGAATAGTGGGCATTCCTGTTGCCAAGTTAACACATCCGTTGTTTGTGGAGAGACAGGACTACAAAGATGAGGTGCTGTGGGCCTCCTCGCCCAGAGAGTTCGTTGAGCTTGTGTTGGAATATCTGCGCGACGTTCAAGATAAAAGGCCCATGTTCTCACGTAGGTTTAGGGAGTTTCTTCTCAGTAGACGAAGTTGGGATAAAGTAGAGACAACACTTATAAGCCTTCTCAGTTCAAGGCTACAATGAGACTTCTAGTGACGATTAATGGAATTTGGTACAGTGGTGCGCAAGTAATAGTTAATGAGTTTCTATCTTTTCTTGCAAAGTTAAATGACATAGAGATAAAGATTGTTTCTTGTCTAGGGGGTAAATACGTTCTGTCCCCGGATAATGCAGAGGTACATAGATTGCCTTGTTGGAATGTTGGCACATTACTTCAGATGAAGCCAGATAGCGTTTTTGAGCGACTTGTACGCTGGGCTGATGCCGTGTGGATTGCCGGAAATGAGTATGCCGTCGCAAAAAGGGTTAAGCGCATCAAGAAATTGCCGGTAGTGGCTCATCTGCATTCTTATGAGCCCATATGTCCGATTATCTGGTTTTCATATGGTATGAACAAAGTATGCGGCAGAAAGTGCTCACCTTGGCAATTGGTTCGATGTAAACAGTTAACGAAAAAATTTTTTGCGGAACTTGGACTATTAGACAAACTTAGGGCTGATGTGTATTGGCTTCTCGACTTCGGCAAGGGGCCTCTGGACTACTTTAGGTGGAAGAGAATCATAGATCCATTTGTTGACTCGGTAGACGTCTTCGTTGCCGTATCCAATGCCACGCGGGATATCATTGTTTCTCACCTGCCTGAGGTTAGGGACAGGATTGAGGTGGTTTATAACCCCGCAGCGCATAGGCCTTGGCGGTACATCTCATCGTTCCCTGATGAGTCAGGTGATTACATACTATACGCTAGCGGGGCAAATTTGGTTAAGGGTCCTCACGTCCTATTGAATGCCTTGAAAATATTACTGAATGAGGGTATCGATATGAAGCTCTATATGACTGGTACATCAGGCTCGTGGGTGGAGGGTTTAGCGAGAAGACTAGGTGTTGAGGGGTGGGTTAAGTTCCTTGGTAGGTTGTCTGATGCTGACTACTTTAACATGATGGCTAAGGCTAAGGCCCTTATTTTGCCCAGTATATGGCCAGAGGCATTTGGTTTAGTGGTTGTGGAGTCTATAAGTCTTGGTGTTCCTGTGGTGGGTTCCAATAGGGGGGCTATCCCCGAATTAGTGGGTAGTTATGGCATCACTACTAATCCTACACCAGAGGAAGTGGCAAAGGCCATATCGACAATTATAGAGCAAAGGTTTAATAAGCACGAAATGAGAAAGTATGCTTTTGAGAAGTTTGGTAGTGGTAATGTGGAGAGGTTTCTTTCCCTCTTGGGGTCTTTAGTGAAGTAGCATCTATGTGCCGTAGCTGGGGTCTTCGTGCTGACGTTGGATAGCACGCCGGTCGAGGTGTTTAAGCAGTTTATGAATAATAGGGGGCGCTACCAGAGATCATAGAGGACGGTATTATAGGCATTCTAACCAAGGCTGATAGCAACACACTCGCAGAAGAATTATACTCTTTCAAGCAATCAGGATAGAGGTGCCATCATCGGTGTAGACTCCTAGCTTATAAATCCAGGCAGTAATTAATTTAATGATTATGAAGATTCTTGTAGCAAGTGTAGTAGCGCCCAACGGGTTAGGGGATGAGCTACAAAACATTGTTGGAGCCGTTCTTATTACAAAGCATCTTAGTAACGCTAAGGTCGATTTGTTTATCCCTACAGGTTCTCTCAATGCGCCGCTCACACTGATTCCCAGCAGTAGTTCGATAAGAGTACTTCAGGGATTTCATGAACGCACAGATGTATTTACTATATTTAGAATGTTCGTAGGTAGAGGCGTCACCAAGCAAAAACCTCATAAGTTAGCATCCCCTGAGTATAATACTACGCTGTCAAAAAACCTGGTAAGCAAGTTAAAAGATCTCGTCTACAAGAGATATTACGAGAACACTATAATGGCGACCTACGTTAGACCGGCAGTGGGCAGGTTCGGGTTAAAGTACGATGGGGGGTTTATAGCGGGGCATACTCTAGAGTATGCAGCTTTTTTTGATGACCTGCTAACCTATAACTGCGCAAGGTTTGTCGTAAAGGGTCCTCTGATAGTCCACCCTATTTCCGTATCTCTTATTGGACTTAAACATCGTGAACGATACTTAAAGGCCCTTAGAAAAGCGTTGCAACGCTTTGACGTTATCTTTGTTCGAGGCAGGTACTCCTACGATATACTCACCAAGTTTGTAGATCCTAGTAGGTTGTTCGTGACATTAGACTCGGGGTTTGGAATTAGGATTCTTGCTGAAAACCCTGGCAATTTTGTAAGGAGGCGGAGTCTCGTGGTCTGTATAGTCCCCCGTAGTGACTACTTTTATTTCTACAATCTAGGCCGGCTGTATCCCAGATATCTGCTTGCGTTGAAGCACTTAATAAGAGTTCTTATCAGCGAATTTGATGTAGAGATCTGGCTTGTACCCCACACTGTCAAGTCCTTTACACGCCTTGGCGATGAATATGCTATACACGACTTACTGGGGATCCTCGATGAATCGCTAAGGAGAAATATCGAAATTAAGGCTCCCCAAAACATATTCGACTCAGCTAGGATCTTTAATTCTTGTGATATGGTTGTCACTTCTAGAATGCATGCTGGCATAGTTTCTCTAGCTTACGGTAAACCTACACTGTTTTTCATGCCTAGAGACGACGTTAAGGTACTAGACGTACTCTCGTACCTTGGACTCAGCGAAGAACGCTATATTATAGACAGCTTCAACCCCAGAGAATACGATAAATTACACGGAATGGTGAAGGATATTCTATTTAATTTGTCAAGAGAAACTAAAACCATAGAATTCACTATCGGTAGGCATTTACCCGATATCGAAAAGCCGGTTATATTAGCGAAGAGGCTTCTTTCTGATGCGAGAGTCCATGGATGATCATGTAAGGCTTTCCCCTGAGGGTCTGCAGGGTGTAGGCTCGGAGTGAGAGGATATGATATCTAGTGGAGGAGTCGCAACAGTCCACAAGGTCAACCTTATGGACAGCCGTACAAGGATCTAGCGCATTGGATAATTTAACTGAAATACGGCGGATTTATCATTCGCCTGTAAGTTGTCATATTCTGTTGAACGTCGGAGCTTCGGAGGTGTGAGGGTTGTAGTTTTGCATATGGTGGAATTTAGAAATTGGGGATAATTAGTTCTTAGAAAAGATGTTCTGTTTGAAGCGTAATGCTTAAAAAGTACTTCAAGACATAACTTATACAAAGTTCCAAGCATATAAATGGGGGTATAGCAATACTGGTTGGGGTGTTGTTGGTGGCGTTGGTTTTTGGTCAAAGCGTTGACCAGGTGGGTATTAGGCAACCGGAGTATCCTGCGTCTCCGCCTGTGGTGTCTGTGTTTGTTGGGAATTTGTCGGCTGGTGGGGAGAGGTTTAGTGTGGTTACGGTGGTGTTTAAGAGGGGGGTTCCGGATTCTGTGGTTCAGCAGATATATAGTGAGGTGCGGCGACTATATAGTAGCTAGCGGCTTGTTGCGGCGTTATTTTCATATATAACCTGGGATTTGAAATGATTAAATCCATGGAGCCTTTACTGACTAGCCTTAGTAGACGTGGATTTCAGCTCGTTGCATATAGAACACCTCATCTCTTTCCGCTTACACTGGGAGCCAGCGATATCAGGTATTACGCTAAGCTAAAGAGGAAGACGGGGATTGTATTTCTAGCGTTTTATTGATCCATTTGAGTTCTTATACCTTATAGCTGAGTCGAAGTATGTTATTACAGATTGTTATCATGGTACAATCTTTTCGATAATTTTTGAAAAAAATTTCATAAGTATTTCACCGAGGAAAACAAGCATAAGGATCTTAGATTTGTTAGGTCTTATGGGTCTTGAAGAGAGAGTAGCCCACAGGATAAATGAAGTTTGGAAAAAGCTTGACGAAGAAATAGAGTTTAGGAATGTGAGGAGAGGGATTGAGTTCCACAGACGTCGTTCACATGACTTCCTTATCTCCGCTGTTAAAGACTATGGAGGGCTCTGAAGGTAGTTTGGTTAAGCACTTCATAGGGCCTTATATCAAGGTTTTTCTTGCTTGGGCGTCCGATTCAAAAATTAGAAGAAATGCGGCCTCTGGCGGTGTTGGAACAGCCCTTCTTATGTATATGCTTAAAGAAGGCTTGGTAGATGTTGCGATAACGCCTAGGCTTAGGGTGAGTCGTGGATCTGTGTATGGTGTTTGGACTATTGTTAAAGATCCGGATAACCTAAGTAAATTTTCTGGGTCGATATACGCACCGACTTATGGTTTTGCTCACATATTACGGTACGCCATGAAAAAGTTTAGGCGCATAGCCATAACCGCGGTACCTTGCTACGCCAAAGTTGCGAGGAGTCTCGCTAACTCGCTAGGGTACGCAGGTGATTTATTTATCGTAAGGCTCTATTGTGGCCGGGGTACATGGAAATAAGGTTAAAGAATGCTTGTAATAAAGTTTTTATACCATTTAGTAGGTACTGGGATTCCGGTTTTGGTCAGTATTTCTATGGACTTGGTTGTTGTGTATGCACAGATCAGACAGGTACTTTTACTGACGTATCCCTCGCCGATCCGTGGACGCTTTCATATGAATTCACTAAGAGTTTAGGTGGCGCTACATGTTATTGTCAGAACTCCAAGGGGTTTAGACGTTTTTAAAGGTGCTATGGAGAGTGGGTACATAAAAGCAATTGCAATTAATCCTATATATGTCATTCAACCAGCGACTATATTTAAATTGACAAAGAGAGTCTTGTTAAGAAGTAACCAAAACTATCTCCTGCCTCCGAGCTTTTCTTCTATTATGCATGAGTTGGTATATCACTTAGGTTCTTTTCTTGCATCGAGAGAAAAGTTGTGGGGTCTTCTTAAGTTGTTTCACGGAGCACCGAAGAATATATTAATGTTTGTTGCATCTATTCTTGATTTTAAGTTGGGTACTGAGTGGAGTCATATAGTAAAGTCTATATGGCTTCTTCAAAGGGCATCTTCTGAGAATGTTTCCACACTATTGAAAAATTTTTCGATCAAGGGAAATAACGGTACGATATGTACCGATATCCCGGGAAAAAAGACTATAAAGCCTATTTCTATGCAGATGCGGTTGTTAACGGTAGCGCGAAATATGAGTAATACTTAAATATTCGTTTGGAATACTAGTTATGCGAAGTCCCAAGTCTGTAATTGGAAATGCAATAATGTTGGTTGGGGTGTTGTTGGTGGCGTTGGTTTTTGGTCAAAGCGTTGACCAGGTGGGTATTAGGCAACCGGAGTATCCTGCGTCTCCGCCTGTGGTGTCTGTGTTTGTTGGGAATTTGTCGGCTGGTGGGGAGAGGTTTAGTGTGGTTACGGTGGTGTTTAAGAGGGGGGTTCCGGATTCTGTGGTTCAGCAGATATATAGTGAGGTGCAACAGTTATATAGCGGCGAGCGGCTTGTTGCGGCGGCTGGTGGGCGCCAAGTCCGGGTGATGGAGGTTAAAGTGTCTAGGCTGGTGCGCGACGCGCAGGGTAGGTACATGTTTAGGGTGGCGGATTCTCCCGACGCCGTTAAGAAGGCGTTGAGCAAATACTCGGACTACGTCGAGGCGGTGCTGGCAAAGCCAGTACCGGAGCCTTTCTATAAGTTGCCGGATGGCGTGGACGGCAGAGGCATTATTGCGCCTTCTAACGCCATCATTAGGGATCTGATCGGCGTTTCGCAAGTCGAGCGTGTCTACGGCATAAACGGGAGCGGCATCAACATAGCCGTGGTCGACACGGGCATCGACTACGGCCATCCCGACCTGTCCACGGCTTTGAGGTACTGGTCAGGCACATACAAGGGCGACAGCATTAGGGAGCCCTTGGTGTTCGACGCCGACCAGTCGCAGGTCTTGTTGCTCCAGCCAGTGAGTTTAGTTAACTCTACACATATATACGTCGGTGGTAGGATCTACAGGACGCTTGTGCCTTGGAGCGTCTATATCTACCCGCCATGCGACTACTATAGAATTCCGGCGGTTGTAAATAGCATAATTAGCAGTAGTGACGATCTCCGGTTCGGTGTTACGTATATGTATGTGCCGGGGCTTGGCACCGTGGTCGCAGGGGTCTTGGTAATTAGGGGGAGTAGGGCAGGGCACAATTACTTCTCTCACGCGATTGTGGATGCTAACATGAATTGCAACTTTGAGGATGACTATCTGGCGTCGCCGCCTCTTGCCCAGACAAACGAGTGGACGCGGGGCGCCTTTTTGAGGTATCACTTGAACAGAATAATTGCTCCTGACTACGATAGGAATGGGTTCCCGGATGTGTCGCTGGGCGTTGCTGGTGGGTTCTTTTACGACTTCTTCTGGTATTTCAGCTACCCTGCGGAGATTCATCCTGGGTGGGATAAGCAGGGGAGGTGGCTGAGCATATTCTACGACTTCGACAGCCACGGCACGGCGTGTGCGTCGGCGGCGGCTGGCAGGGGCGTTGTGGGGTATAACGTCATCGGGCTTGGTGTGGTTAGGCTGAGGGGGATGGCGCCGGGCGCAGGCGTGTTGGGGGTGAAGGCTCTGTGGGCGGGGAATGTGGAGGTTGGCATGTTGTGGGCGGCTGGTTTCGACGTGGATCCGGCGACGGGTCAGTTCTACTTCACGGGGTCTAGGAGGGCCGACGTTATCAGCAACAGCTGGGGGATCTCCTACTTTGGCTACGACGTGGGTGCGTTCGGCGCCGATTTTGAGTCTGCCTTCGTGGCGGGTTTGTCGCTTCCGGGCTTCCTCGACCCGAGGTATCCCGGCGTGTTGATTATACAGGCGGGCGGCAACGGCGGGCCCGGCTACGGCACCATCACGAGCCCCGGCGCGGCGCCGGGCGTGGTGACTGTAGGCGCCTCGACGTCGACGCACTTCGCGTATGTGTGGACCATGATGGGTGAGACTGTATTCGCCTCGGGCGGCGGCTGGACTAGCGATGAGGTCATCAGCTGGTCTCTCAGGGGGCCGACTCCGCTTGGCTACATAAAGCCTGATGTGGTTAACGTCGGAGCCTTCGGCTTCACGGCGGCGCCTGTTGCGTTGAACTATACGTCGTTTGGCGGAACTAGCTACGCGACGCCGTTGACGGCGGGCGTCGCGGCTTTGGTGCTTCAGGTGCTGGGGAGAGCCGCCGATCCGGCTCTGGTGAAGACGGTTCTGCAGTCTTCCGCGGTGCCGCTGAGGTATGACGGGGCTTCGCAGGGCTTTGGGCGTGTGGATGCCTTTAGGGCTGTGTCTCTTGCGCGTCTGCTGGCTGGGCGGACGGCGGCGCGGTATGAGCTGGTGGTGCAGAGCAACTCGCTGTGGGGCGCGTATGCCTTGAAGTACGGCTCTCTGTGGCAGTGGCAGTGGTGCGACAACATAAGGGCTTATATGCTGTGGTGGGCTGGCACGGACCTCCAGCCTCACTCTTGCTCTTTGCCGGCTGGCGTCTCTTCGCGTGTTGACGGTGTGTTGTTCTTCGGCGATGTGCCGCAGGGCGGGAGCAGGTCTATTACGTTTACCGTCAGGAACCCCACCAACAAGACGGTGTCTGTGTCGGCGTCTACGCGGCAGTTTGTGGTGACTAGAACGCTGACGCTTACGCGGAGTCTGTCGCTTGCTCCGGGCGCTCCCTACAACAGGACCTACTGGGTGTTTACCTCGTCGAACTTGACAGCGACATTGAGGTTTATGGATGTGGTGGCCACTATTCCGTATAGCCGGTTTGATGCGGATAATGACTACGTCATGGATGTTAGGGTGCGTGTGTGGATCCACATATGGAGGGCTGATGCCAACGGCAACGGGAGGCCTGACCCCGACGAGATGATGCTTGTGAACTACGGCTACAACTGGGCTAACTGGAACCTTGCCACCATGTCCGCTCCCACGTTTAAGCTTGGTAGCTACAGGGGTATTGTGGTGAGTGTGGATCTTGTGCGTGGTCCAGATGCGCCGTCTTATGTACCGCCTGTGCCTGTGACGGTGACCGTGACTTATGTAGATACTACCGGCGATCCGTGGGTTTCGGTGTCGCCATCATCTGCAACTATACCGCCTGGCGGCAGCGCCACGTTTACCCTTACTGTGAGGCCGCCTGCCAACGCGATCCCCACCACCTACATCGGCGAGGTGGTGGTTACGAACAACGTAACTGGGTTCATCATGCAGGTGCCGTATTCCTTCAACGTCTACGCCACCGTCGGCACCTCGTTTGTTAACTTGACTGCTGGCGTCAACGGAAGGTGGCCTGACGCGCGGTCGATTAGGGGCGCCACCCACTGGGCGTGGAGGTTTGAGTCTGGAGACTGGAGGCTGTTCCACATTGCGCCGGGTGCTTCCAACGGCCTTGCGTTTGAGGTGCAGGCCGGCTGGAGGCTTCCCGACACGTCGTTGGTTGGGTTCGC
>Ga0326761_1000248_pt1 | contig 13012 bp, 14 predicted proteins | sample GCREP_P_FD_207739 | JGI IMG/M metagenome (GOLD analysis project Ga0326761, IMG submission 207739) | Hot spring water microbial communities from Geyser Creek Basin, Yellowstone National Park, WY, United States - GCR.EP_P | ecosystem: Environmental > Aquatic > Thermal springs > Unclassified... | reverse complement strand
GAGACAGGCATGAAGGTTGGCCAGGACATCTACCTAGCACACGTCCCCGAGAGGATAGCCCCAGGCAAAGCCGTGGAGGAGCTCCTCAACGCCCCCAGGGTGGTGGGAGGGGCAGACCCGAGATCCACAGAAAAAGCGATCCAGCTCTACAGCAAGGTCAACCCCCACCTACAACCCACAGACGCCACCACGGCGGAGTTCGTAAAGCTTGCAGAGAACACCTACCGGGACCTCAACATAGCCCTCGCCAACCTCCTCGCGTTGATGGCGGAGAAGCTGGGGATCGACGTCTACGAGGCCATAAGGCTCGCCAACACCCACCCCCGCGTCAACATCCACATGCCCGGAGCAGGCGTCGGCGGGCCCTGCCTCACGAAAGACCCCTACATGCTCGCCTCAACCGCGCCAGATTTCTGGGGCACCGAGTTGATAAGAAGCGCTAGAAGAATCAACGACTACATGCCCACACACACGGCAAACATCGTAGAGAAGGCTCTGGCAGATGCCGGCCTCTCGGTCAGGGGGGCAAAGATCGCCGTGTTGGGCGCCGCCTATAAGGGCGGAGTAGACGACACAAGAGAAAGCCCGGCCAAGTACGTCGTCCAGAAGCTCCTCGAGAAAGGGGCAGACGTCGTGGTCTACGACCCATACACTCCAGAGACCTTCGGCGCCCTACCTGCCAAAACGCTGGAAGAGGCCGCCAAAGACGCAGACGCGCTGGTCATCGTTACAGATCACCCAGAGTTTAAGAAGCTAGACCTAGTCACGCTCGCGGCTCTGATGAGACACCGAATAATTATTGACGGCAGAAGAGCTGTGGAGCCCCACGCCGCAGCCGCCCACGGCTTCACGTACTACGCCGTAGGTTACGGCAAGGCCTACAAGTTATGAGCGTCGCGGTAGTGGTGGGGACGCGCCCAGAAATAATAAAAATGGCGCCGGTGATAAAAGAGCTGGAAAAACGCGGAATCGACTTCATCTTCATACACACAGGTCAGCACTACGACTACGAAATGAGCCGCGTATTCCTAGAACAGCTCCAGCTACCCAACCCCCACCAGACGTTCGCCCTAGACAACAGCAACCCAGCCGCCCAGATAGGAGAGATGATGATCAAACTAGAGAAGGCGCTACCGCAGACGAAGAAGCCGAAGATAATGCTGATACAAGGCGACACCAACACCATGCTGGCTGCGGGCCTAACTGCCTTGAAGCTAGGCATCGAGCTGGGGCACGTCGAAGCAGGCTTGAGAAGCTACGACTGGAGAATGCCCGAGGAACACAACAGAAGAATGATAGACCACGTCTCCCACTACCTCTTCGCCCCCACCGAACTAGCCAAAAAGAACCTCCTCGAGGAAAACGTATGGGGCGAGATCTACGTGACAGGCAACACCGTAATAGACGCCATAGACATATACTTCGACAAAGTGAAGGAGGCTGAGGAACGCATCCAGCCTAAATATGAACAGTACGCCCTAGTCACCTTCCACCGGGCCGAAAACGTGGACAACCCCCAAACCCTCCGCGACTTCGTAAGAATCCTCAAAAAAAGCCCCATCCCCACGGTCTTCCCGGTACACCCCCGCACCAAAAAACGCCTGCTTGAATACGGCATGTGGAACGAGCTAGAGGCCCCGCACATACAGCTCATCCCACCTCAAGGCTACTTCGAATTCCTAGCCCTAATGAGACGAGCCACAGTCATAATGACCGACTCAGGCGGGCTACAGGAAGAAGCCACACATCCCAAGATACGCAAACCAGTACTAGTCCTAAGAACCTCCACCGAGAGACCAGAAGCGGTAATACACAGCTTCGCAAGAGTCGTAGGCACCAACCCACCAACAGTACTAGCCGAACTCCAAAAAACTATAACACAACCACCACAACTACCAGACCAGTCACCCTTTGGAGATGGGAAAGCCAGCGTAAGGATAGTAGATACAGTATCACAAAAGTTAGCCTAAATTTATGATGTAATTAAATCTATATTTTAATCAATAATACTGAGTAATCTTCTCGAAATTTTTTCATAGCAAAATTCACTTGCCCTTAAGTAGCCGTTATTCGCAAGTTTCCGCCGTAGCTCTATATCGTTGACCAAGATCATTATTTTATCAGCAACATCCGACGGCTCAGGCTCGCAATAGAGCAAATCCTCACCATCTCTAAGTCCTAAGTAATCAAAGATCTTGTGACGAGTAGCAATAACAGGTATGCCCAACGCCCACGCCTCTATGATCTTAATCGGAAGCACATTCTTAGTACTCGACATACGAACCCTAGGCACCACAAGTACATCTAGTTGCGACATCATTTTTAGCGCCAATTCGTGATTCACAAACCCAGTAATAATACAATCGACCTTTAGCTTGTGGCAAAGCCCGAGGATTCTATTCCGTTCAAGCCCGTCTCCAACTATAACTACTTCACCACGCTTGTCCAGTCCTCAAACGGATACCACGACGTATACCTTGTATAGCTGTTGCCACTCCTAAACACCACAGGCAATGACGGCAAGTCAGCCCAGAACAATGCAGACACGTCAAACCTCTGCCCAGACGCGCCGTTGTTAGCCACATATACCGAGAACGAAAACGGCGTCCAAGGCGGGAACGGGCCGGACACAGAAGGCGGCGACACGAAGTAGCTACCCGGCGTAAACGCCTGGTCAAAGTCCAGCCAAGGCGTCACCGGCCTCACTACGTCTGCCTCCAGGGAACGCACAATATACGGCAAGCTGAACTTCACGTTGTTCGTCCCACTGCCGATTACCTGCGCCGGGAGCTTCTGCTCCGCCGTCAACAGACGCGCCTGCACAGAAATAGGCTCAGAGGCGCCAGCATAGCCGTCAAACAACACCGTTCTCACCACCACCGTGAAGACGCCTCTCTCAGGCTTCGCATGTGGATACAGCCAATCACGGTAGTCAACCGACGGGAACCACACCACCCGTCTCGCGTTGTTTATAGAGCCAGCGCCGGTGTTGACCCACGTAAACACGCCACTTCCACGGTAGTCAAACCACGAAGCGCCCTGGCCGAAGTACGCGCCAGCAAACTGCCCATCAGGCCCAATGGCGAACCCGATCAACGACGTATCGGGGAGCCTCCAGCTGGCCTGCACCTCAAGCGCAAGGCCGTTGGAAGCGCCCGGCGCAATATGGAACAGCCTCCAGTCCCCAGACTCAAACCTCCACGCCCAATCGGTGGCGCCCCTAATCGACCGCGCGTCAGGCCACCTCCCGTAGACGCCAGCGGTCAAGTTAACAAGCGAAGTACTAACGGCGGCAAAGATGTTAAAGGAATACGGCACATGCATGAATACCGTGATGGGCTGTATCCACCGCCGATTGCCCTATCCCTATTCATGTGGCCGCGCTTTGTGCGGTTTTAAATTGTAATGCTTATATATCTGTGGTTGTTTGTCGTTATGCTCTTGGCGGGGGGGTTTGTGCCTTCGTTTGTGTCGCTTTCGGCGCTTAAGAGCCGCGCCTTGCGCAAGGGCGTGTGGTACAGAATCAACCCCGCCGCCAGGGCGCTCATCGACGCCGCCATACTCTACCTCAGAAGAGGCGGCCGCATAAAGTCGCAGGCCTTGGCAGACGCCCTTAGACGCGCCGCGGAGGAAGTCCTAGCCCTAGCCACGCCAGTGCGCCTGCTGGCCAAAGCCGTGGAGCACATCATTGCGAGGACGAGGGGGATCGCAGTCGACGAGGGGACAGCCGTGGCGTTAGGGCTACAATGGCAAAACACGCCCAAGAGATGGAGGAGGGCCGTGGCATGACGCGGCGAAGCCACTGGGCTTCTCGAACGCCGCGCTTCCCCTCATTACGGCGGCTATGCCACCCCAGTCGCCCGCTCCCCAGCCAGTTGCCATCGCCTACACCACCACCCCGCGCCGCCCTAGACCAATTAGTACTGCCGATGAGACGTTGTTGATGCCGTTCGCGAGGCGATGAAGATAGTATATGTGGCGCCGGGTTATTCTCCGCAGATCGGCGGGGTGGAGCACGTCGTGAAGTCCGTGGCCGAGAGACTGGCTAAGTTGGGGCATGAGGTCACTGTTGAATAATGTTGATATATTGTTCATTTGTAGTCATCTGGGGCGGATTGAAGCAGCATATAGAAGAATTGAATATTTTATGAAATATCTTAGGGCAAGAGGTGTGGGGGTTGCTTGCATTGGTGCCACTCATATAACTAGTCATGGCATTATAAAGTCGTCTGAAGAATGTTATTCGATACCATTAGCCGTTTCATCACGCAGTCTAGCAGTTCTTCCAATAAACTATTTATTATCTTTCTTGTTCATTATATTAATTTTAATTTTAAGACCTAAGGTAATAATGATCAGCATACCTGATTCATACTTAGTTTTAGCGTCCTACATCGGTGGCGTGCTGGTAAGATCAAAAATTGTTATAGATATTAGAGATCCTCAAGAGGAAATTATGTCGTTTACGTATAAAAAGGGTCTTTCTGGTTTTATTACTAAGATTTACAAGTACATTAGCTATTGCATATACAAGAGAGCTCATATCGTTATAGGAGTGACGAGAACGCTTGTCAACATATTAATTCGAAAATTGTACAGACCTGTTTACCTTATTCCTAACGGTGCAGACCTAAATGTTTTCAAACCACTTAACAAAAAAGAGGCGCGACAGAGACTTGGGTTAAGCCAAGAATCCTTACTTATTGGATACGCAGGAGGGCTATCCTCGTATGGATATTACAATATCTTGCCGGTATTAATTGCGGTTCGGAAGATCAGGAGAGAACTGGGTGCTGATATTAAGTTTGTAGTAGCAGGACCTATTCTTAATGGTGGTATTAAGCGTATTATTGACTATTTTAGAGATGAGTTCATCTACATGGGGGTTTTAGACATAAATACTGTTGTGACGTTATTATCAGCTTACGATATCGGTGTTATTCCAAGAATAGGAGACCCAGTTTATGATTATGCTGTTCCAGTCAAGTTCTACGAGTATATTGCTGTAGGACTACCTGTAATCGCTGTTGCTAATAAGCGGAGTGAATTAGCAGAAATTGTTGAGAAGAATAAGCTAGGCATAGTATGCGAACCCCAAGATTATGATTGTATAGAAAAAGCAATTAAAGCACTAGCTATACACAAGAATTTGCTAGATGAATTCAGGAAAAACGTTCTCACCTTTAGAAAATACATTGATCGAAGAATTGGAGCTGAAAGATTATTTAACCTTATAAGTAGATTAATGCAGGCTAACAAGCATGAAACCTAAAATGAGAAGAACTACCATCATTTTATCAATAACTCTCATCCTCGCACTATATCTGGTATTTTTGACTTGGAACTCCAGTTCGCTTATAGATATATGGCCTCTGGAAGGAATCTACTGGGAGACGGTTGCTGTAATTGTTACAATTAGTTTACTTTCATATTTACTATTTGATGGCAGAGCTTCGGTAATCATTCCCTTGATTACTCAGGCATTCCTAGTAGTAGTCGTGCCCGTTCTAAAGTATCCCAATACACTAAGTATTACGGGCCCTTGGGATAGCGCAGCACATTATTCGTTTGCCGAGTGGATTATTGTCAATGGCTATGTCGACACAGCTGGAATCCTATATTATTCCGACCAGTATGGTTATCATCCTGGCAACGGTATTATACCAGCTTCGCTGAGCCTATTGTCTTCGATCACCCTTGGGTGGAGCATGAATATAGTGCTCATAGTGATATACACGGGGTACATTCTGCTTATTTTAGCAACGTTGAAAAGTTTTGAATGGCTGAAGTCGGAAAGCACAGATACACGTAGGAATCTTTTGCTTTTAGCGATCTTTACATTATCTATACCGTTGCCGGTTTATTATGGTGGCGTGGAGCTCAGCTACATATATGCTGGGGGGATTCTATACTTTTTTATAAGGTTAGTGAAACGAAAGGACAATATTGCTAAGAGTATAATATTAGTACTTGTAATATTTTGGGGTTTACTTATTACTCACTTCTCCACGGCTGTCATAATGCTTGCTTACATGTTGATCATAGTCTCCATGTTGATTACTATAAAATTATTCAGTAAAACATTTATTGCAAGAATCACCCTAAAAGTAGCGATGCTCGCATTCATAATGTTATCCGCTTTCGTGATATATGAAATTTACTCGGACATATTCTTGTTTGCTAATATTGCTGGGGGGGCGATCCGCACTTTATATTCACTGTATATACGGGAAATTCAAATAGCAAAAACAGCTATGGAAACTAGAGGACTAAGTCTTTCAGATCTTGTGCAATACCTCGTTAGTTATTATGGAAAGACCATTGTCGTACTCACCTTGATCTTTATTCATACAATTTGGCTATCAGTAAGATGGCGTTCTTTAAACCATGATGAAAAAATACTCGCACTGCTTTTATTTGCTTCTTATCCAACTTGGATAATTGGCTGGGCCGGAGTTGGATCCTTCCTAACCGGAGCCAGGGCTTTTAGCCTGATCTGCTTCTTGTTCTCAATAAGTCTCGCCACTACATATGAAAAGCTATATGGATTCTTAATTAAAGGTAGTAGGTTTGCTTTCCCTCTGTTTCTGATTGTCTTAGGTTTCGTAACAAACTTTGGACTTCCCTTTATGCCAATTATAAGAGCTGATGGTGATACCCATACATATACTGTATTTTCTCAGGGTGGATTTAGCGACTATGTTTTACACCCGGTGATATATGTATCTTCATATGTTGGCGATTCATCGTTTCTGTGTCTATCACCGTATATCACTTTTGGACTTTGTGACCTGATGTGGCAAACTCCAAGAATACCGAAACACGGTTTTGTATCACCCCCTGCTGGGAAACTTAACCCTGAGGCTATCATAGACATCATGAGAAATTACCTGAGTAAACAGGTCATAGTCCCGCAACCTTTAAGGGACAGACTTTTACCGGCCCCTATTGGATATTATAGCTTATACAGGGAACCCTTTTCCTTCTTACTAGGAAGCAGAAAAGGCTTGTTATACCACAATGGAGTCTACACATTGTTTTTAACATAGGTGGCGCTTGCATGTACATCAAAGCTTTATATGGCACTATACTCTCCTTTCTTACCTCCCACTATGTTAGTGGTTGGAGAGTTGTTGCCAAAACTACTCACCTTATAGTATCCCTGATAACAGATTCTGATCTCATTGGTGCGGGAGAGGGCACATCATATAGCAACTGTTAGAGACGCCAATGTAATTGTAATTGTTACTGATCACCGGAGTTTAAGAACCTCGACCTCGATGCTATAGCAAAGCTTGTTAAGTGCAGAATAATTGTTGATGTGCAGAAGAGTTATAGAGCCTTACCAAGCAGTAAAATATAGATTCACATACTACAGTATTGGCTATAGAAGAGCATTCAAACTATGAGTATCGTTATAGTTGTTGGTACTAGACCCGAGGTAATCAAAATGGCTCCCGTTATTAAGTAGCTTGAGAAAAGAGGAACAGAATTTATATTTATTCATACAGGTCAGCACCACGATTACGAGATGAGCAAGATCTTCCAGCACAATCCAGGTGGCGACGCCTCCATGGCCGAACACGCCGGCCGCAAGCAGCGGCATCTGCGTCGGCGCGGAGCCCGCCAGAAACGCCGTGAGGAATACCGTAAGCGAGTAGACCTGTGGTATGTACCAGGCGGACCATGTCACTGCAAGCGGCGTCATGAGGAGAACGAATACTCCCCTGAAGTCGTCGAACCCGCCGAACCTCCGGGAAAGCAGAAAGACAAGTAGCGGTAGCTGTAGCAGATACAGGAGGCCCATAACTACGCTGGCCCACACCGGATCCAGCCCGCTCATTAGTGACACCAAGGCATACTCCAGCGGAACCATCGGGAAGGGGTAGGCCGAGTGCCTAATAGCGGTCTCCGTGACGTGCCCCGTCTGTAGCGCCTGGGTGGCCCATATGATGTCCCTCCACGTGCCGTTGCCGAAGGAGGGGACATAGAGCGTGTAGAGCGGGATGGAGGAGGCCCCCACTATAGCCGTGGCTACCATAACCTTCTTCATAGGTTTTTCACGTGCAAATGCGGTTACTGTTAATGCCGCCGCTAGTGCCACCACATTGCCCAGACCAGTCTGTCCGAGGAGAAGAATCTCTACTTCACTTACAGTGAATACTGCTATGGGGAGAAGCCATAGCGAGAAAGGAATCCTAAACATTGGTACCTCTTTATTTTTGCTTCTGTTTACATCAGTAGGCAAGAGTAATGCCAAGACTGCCAAGGCCAAAGTTAACTCTACATAGATTAACGCATTAATACTTAGGCGGTTAGCTACGTAAGGCGTTGCAAAAACCAAAGCCGTTGCGACTAGTAGAACTGTAAATAAGCTATCCAGCTTCATGATATAACTGCTAGTGTCCTACGCCCTGCCGGTTTTACGCCGAACGCATTTAAACAGTTTATAATAAGGACCTGACCGTTCCAACTCCGCCCCACGCGCCTCCGCATCCCCGGAAGAAAGCCCTACCTATGGCTTCCCTCTTCCAAGACGCTCTCAACCACACGAAACGACACATCTCTGTCAAATCTCTTCGCAAGCAACGCGACTTTATCAGGGTCCAACTCCTTCGCCTTTAATACCGCTTCTCCAAGTCTATGGACATCGGGGTAGGGCACTCTGTATCCATTTATTCCATTTATGATGAACTCGGTGGACCAGGGCAGGTCAAATGTCACGGTTGGTATGCCGAGTGCTTGCGCCTCCATAACGGCTAATGGCGCGCCTTCATATAGACTGGGGTGTAATAAAGCGTCTACATACTTTGCTAAGAGAGAAAGTAGCATGGACCTTTCCACAAACCCAAAGTATCTAATTGGAATAGCTTTGCTTTGCTTAATTAGCCACTTTTGTAGAGGGCCTGTGCCGAATACCCAAAACTCGATGTGCCTCTCACCAGTTTCAACAAGGCTCCTTACGGCCTCCACTGCATACGTGATGCCTTTTGTAAAATAGAGACGCCCTACAAACGCTACCACGGTTTTTGTCTTTTCTGTACGTCGATTGTGTTCTTTCAGAAGTGATAGTTGATTATATTCAATGCCGGGATACGCCACGACGCTAGATCTACTGATTTTGGGGGCTAGGTCTGGATAGAGCCACTCTACCTCTGACTTTACGTGTCTAGCTATGAAGATGTTAAAACTACTATAGAGAAGGTCCCGCCTTATCCAAGTTTCTAGTGCTGGATACCCCATGTAGAGGGGCAACTCCCCTGGTTTGACGGTCTTCAGAGCGGGCCAAAAGTTTTCAAAGAAGGGCAGAACTGCGTAGCTATTCCCGTGGTATACTGTGAAAGTTACTGCATCCCTGAGAACTGGCAACAGCCCGGTTAAGGGGCTATTAGACAATACCAAACGTATACCTCTCTGAATTAGCTTGGCAATATGTCTCTCAGCAAGTTTTGCGTAGAACACCCACCGAGGGGGGATATTGGGAAAATAGATCCGTATTACAACAATTCTCCCCCTCCGTTGTACAGTTACTCCCTCTCTGAGTCCGGCTCTTCCTGTAATTACGTATATTGTCCAACCTCTGGTGCTTAGCCACTCGGCTAGCTGATGTGAGTAAATCGCAACACCACCGAAGACATATGGCGGATATTCGTGGGTTATTAACATCAATGATTTTTCGATCTTCGCCATACCACCTCTAGTACTAATTCATATTCTTGGGCTAATCTATCCTAGCTAAACCTTTCTCTATAAAGAATCAAATTATGCACGCAGATTCTTTCTTAAGCTCCTCTATATCTACAAGGCGCTTTTCACCGCCTTGTTTAAGTCCGCTGTCACGGGCGGTAGAGGCTTAGGTATTTCTGTAGGACATCGCGCCAGGCGGGGACCGCGGCGCGGACGGCGACCACCAAGCTGCCTACGAAGGGCCTCTGCTCGGCGGCGAGGTTCTCAGCAACCTCTGGCGTGACGACTGCGGGGACTCCCATGGCGAGGGCCTCAGCGGCGAATATGCTGTAGGCCCCCTGCCTGCTGGGGTTGACCGCATACCTAGCGCCTGCGAGTAGGCGCAGGTAGTCGGGGCGGGGCTGGGGGTCAAGGAACTCGACGGCGGCTCCTCGGCGCCCGGCGTACCTCCTCAGCCTCTCCCGGTGGGCCCCCTCCCCACCACCAACAGCCTCAGCCCCAGCTCCCTTGCCAGATCCACCGCCACCTCCAGCCGCTTGTACTTCTCGACTCTCCCGGCGTACATCATGTAGTCGCTGTCGGCTCCCCGCCACCTGTGGCTGAATACGTCCTCCTCTACGCCGTTTGGGATGACCACGGTCTTGCCGCTGGCGTGCGGGTAGTGGCTTTTGAGTAACTGGGCCTCGCGGGGGCTTACGGCGTGTATCGCGTCGGCCGCCTCAACGGCGCGCGCCACGTACCTCCTCCAGGGGATCCAGAGGAGCCTCCTCAGGGCGCTGTGTCCCGTGCCGTGGTAGTGCGGCGTGAAGACGATCCGCACGCCTGGGCTTATCCTCCGCGCCGCCGCGGCGGCCCACACCGTGAGGACCGCGTGTGCGCTGTGGACGTGCACCGCGTCGGCGTCGTTGAGGAGCTTCTGGAGGAGGTTTCTCAGCTGTTCTCTCTTCTTGGGTATATGGTAGGCGCCGCTGGGCGCCCAGGTGGGCCACCGGATTACGTGTACGCCGTTTATCTCCTCTTCGCGGGGTTTGTCGGCCTTCGGGTCGCCTGTCACCACGGTTGTTTCGTGTCCTAGCGCGGCGAGTCTTTCCGCTATCGACTTGACTACGTACTCCACCCCGCCTATGTTGGGGTAGTAGCTTGGCGTGGCTAGGAGTATTCTCATTTATACTGCTTCTCCCACACCAGTTCTTTGTCCCGTAGGTTTCTGACTGCGGCGGCTATTAGGTAGAGCTGGGCGGCGACCCACGTCCGGTATGGCTTGAGGGCCAGTGCGGCCGCTCCGGCGGCGAGCAGGGCAAGGGCGAGGGGCGTGGCGGCCGCGGCGAGGGCGGCTACGGCGGCCGGGAGTAGCCAGGGGTTGACGAGGTGGAGGTACTTCTCGGCGAGGAGGATGGGCCGCATGGGGGGCGGGGCCTTCGCCGCAGGCGTCTTTAGGAAGTGTTGTAGTAGGTGTTGGGCGCGCCTCACGCGCCACTTGTGGTAGCCGTTGTGGGGCACGGCTTCGACGCACCAGAGGTCTTCGGCAACGACGCTACTAAAGACACATAGTTGATATTCGTGGATAACTAACATCATCGATTTTTCGATCTTTGCCATACCATCTCTAGCACTAATTCGTATTCTTGGGCTAATCTATCCCAGCTAAACCTTTCCCTAAATGAATCAGAATACACACGTAAATTCTTTCTTAACTCCTCTACATCATTCAGTACCCAACTAAGTACTTGCTCTAGCTCCTCATAGTTCCTATAGGTGTATACGCCTTGTCTATACCACAGCTTATATTCGGGAATATCGGTCGTCACTACCGGGACTCCGCATGCAATAGCCTCCGCAATCTTAAGCGGCGTAGCGAAGTTCTTAAGCATTCTGCCATATGGCGCATAAACCACGTCGCTAGCGTTAATGTAGTAGGGTATCTTTTCGTAAGGTTGCGGCGGGTGAAAATAGATAAACTTTTCCATCTCATATCGCTTAGAGAGCTGAAGTAACTTGCGGTAATATGCACCTCCGTGGGAGTACCCTACCACCAAGAGTCTTGTGTCGATGCGCTGCCTGAGTTTCGCCAGTATTTTTACTGCACTTCCAATATCTACCCAGACGTCTAGTGAACCTGAAAACAACACTATCCGGGGTTCTGGGTCTAGGCCTAGAGTCCTTCGCGCAACATGTGGGTCTTTTGGTTTGAAGAGCTCTGGATCTACGCCGTTGGGTATGATATATGTTGGTACGCGGGGCGCTACGGCTTCTATGACTTTCTTGAGTCCGTAAGATGGGGTTATTGCGGCGTCGCTGTTTTTCAGCGCCTGCGTTGCGATGATCCACACTCCTGTCTCTATGGTGTGTTTGCCGGTAGCGTAGTAGGCGGATGCGGATTCTGGGTAGTGGTCTAGGTAGTCGTATATCGCAGGGGTGCGGTGCCGTTTGGCGAGTTTTGTTGCTATTAGGCTTGGTAGGATGTTGGCGTGGATTATTGCGTCTATGCCTTCGCGTTGTATTGCGCCTTTGATTGCTAGGTATGTCTGGGGCGCGTTTATGAGGTAGTAAAGTCCGAGGTTTTTCGCGGGTAGAGCGCCGGGTATTGGTATTTCCACGGCGTTGAGCTCTCTTAGTTTTTCGCGTCTTGTTGCGAGTGGGTGATTGGTATAGCTGAGGAGGTAAATCTCATGTTTCCTTGCGAGTCTCTTTGCTATGTGATACATGCGGTTTGGAATTGGGTGTCTGAGTAAATCATTGGGTGGTACCAGCAGTATCCTCACGCCAATCGACTTGCTTCGCTATATACGTCCTCCAGCTTCTCCTCTATGCGCCTGGCCTCGTTGTATGTGGGTATGGCCACCGTCACGGCGGGGGTGTAGGCGGGGTCGGGCTTGATGCGCCAGGGCGTTTTGAGCCACCGCCTGGCGGCGGCGTAGTAGGCGAGGGGCGCGCCGAAGTGGGCCGCGGCCAGCGCGGCGCCGAGGGCGGTCAGGGGGTCCATGGGGTGAGGAGCTTTAGCCCCAGTCTTTCTATTACGTCCCCCCTCTCAGCGATTTCTCTGTCCAAAGTGGCGAAGGTGTGTATCAAGCCTTTTTCGGCTAGGTGCAACGCGTAGGCGATGTGGAGGAGGTCGAGGGTTTTTAGCCGGAGGGCGTGTGCGAGTTGCATAGCCTTTTGCAGGAGGTCGGCTGGCGTGTTGTCTACCAGCTGGGCGCCGGCGTGTTTTATTATGTGTGTAACTACGGCGGCTACTTTTTCTCTTTGGCCTAACCTAGCGTAATGCGGCGGAAGCTTGAGGGCGCCGATTCTTCGTGAGATATATGCGTATAGCTCGACGAGTGTT
>Ga0326761_1000247_pt1 | contig 13054 bp, 14 predicted proteins | sample GCREP_P_FD_207739 | JGI IMG/M metagenome (GOLD analysis project Ga0326761, IMG submission 207739) | Hot spring water microbial communities from Geyser Creek Basin, Yellowstone National Park, WY, United States - GCR.EP_P | ecosystem: Environmental > Aquatic > Thermal springs > Unclassified... | reverse complement strand
TTTTCCTCAAGGATATAAAGAAGTTCGGCGCTTTCAACGAGGTTTATGCCAAGTATTTCTCAGAGGATCCTCCTGCCCGGAGTGTTATCGAGGTCTCCGATCTCCCGAGGGGAGTTGAAATAGAGGTTGAGGCAATAGCCAAGCTAAAATCGTGTCCGTGATTTTTTAGTTAACCCTGAACTCAGCTTGTCTTAATTCCTCTATAACCTTATCTACATCCTCTTTACTGGGAGCCTCAAACACCACATCAACAATAGCGTATCCAACGGGTAAATCTGGCTTGAACCTATCATGCTTTATCTCAATAACGTTGCATTTATTCCTATAAAGGATTCCTAGCGCTCTGTACAGTTGTCCCGGGGCCTCGGGCACAGTTAGCTTAACCATAGCTACCCGACCCGCGTTCGCCAGTCCCCTTATGACTACCCTGTACAGCGTTGTTAAATCAATGTTTCCACCGCTTATAACGAGCGCTACTTTTTTCCCCGTGTTAGCTATAAGGCCCTCAAGCATAGCTGCTAGTGGAAGAGCACCAGCTCCCTCAACAATTATCTTGGCCCTCTCCATCAGCAGGTATATCGCCCTGGCTATCGAGTCCTCATTAACTACGACGACGTCATCGACTACTTGGCTCATGACCTCATATGTTATATCCCCAACGCTCTTGGCCAGTACACCGTCAGCGAGGCTTGGAGAAGGGGATATGCTTGTGATTTTTCCTGTTTTTCTTGACTCATAGTACTTCGGTGCGGCGGCCGGCTCAACTCCTATTACCTTGACACTCGGCTTAAGCTTCTTGAGCGCGACTCCTATGCCTGATATCAGCCCGCCACCACCGATGGGGACGATCACAGCGTCCAGGTCGGGTAGCTGGCTCGCTATCTCCAAGCCAACTGTCCCTTGCCCAGCTATTACCTCCTCGTCGTTGAAGGGGTGAACAAGCATTGCTTTGCTGGCCTCCGCTATCTCGAGGGCCTTTCTGTATGCATCATCATAGACACTGCCGTACAATACCACGTCAGCACCGTAACTCCTCGTAGCGTTTATCTTGTAGATAGGCGTGGTTTCAGGCATAACTATGGTTGATTTAACGCCTAGCATGGATGATGCGAAGGCAACCCCCTGCGCGTGATTCCCACTCGACGCGGCCACCACCCCCATTCTTCTTGCTTCGTCGAGATGACTGTGTATCTTGAAGTAAGCCCCCCTCGACTTGAAGCTACCGGTTTTCTGCATGTTCTCGAGCTTTAAGTAGACATGACAACCAGTCATGCGTGAAAACGAGGTACTGTAGTCAAGAGGCGTTCTGTGAAGAACTTTGTAGATAACCTCGCTGGCCTTTCTAGTTAATTCATAGATTCTATCAATCCTCGTGTTCAATAAAGCACACCGTACCGAAGGTTATGTTTTTGAGACTAAATATAAATGTTAGTAGCGTTGCTTGTTCCTACACATATTTGTATGTCATCTACAAGAAATTAATTTAATTGGGATTAATGCCTAAATACACAACTTGATTATTAGCCGGTATGTAACTTTCCTCGTGATGAGCTAGCTGAGCACTGATAAGTGATGAAGCAGAAATCTCTGAATAGCAAGAATTGATTAGTCAAAAGGATACGCGCAACACGTTACTGATTGGGCCCTGACTTAAGAACGATTAGGAAGCTAGGGGGGTTGTCTAGGACAGCATAATTCTTCAAAACCGAATGTTTCATTACAACTGGAAGCCTCGTTCTTCAGGGCGGGGGAGGAGGTCAGAAGAGCTTTTAGAAAGTTTAGAAAAGCATTTTAAACGGATAATTATAAGTTTATGACAAAACCTAATCGGTGCTTGTTTCAGAGAGAGTTGTTAGAGCGAGGCTTCAAGGCATGATTGTCCATCCAGGGCAGTTCATTGAGGTTGACGATTTTGTACGAATCTCAATTCTGTTGACTTACATCAAATATTTGTTTTATTCAATCTGGGTTCTCCCTGTTTACAGGGCGGTTATGGTTTTCAGGTCCTGGAGAGCCAACTACCAGAGGTACTCAGTGGTTCAAGGCTTGCCGAGGAGCGAGTCCTCCTCGATTAGTGTGGCTGTCCTGATACCGGCCAGGAACTCAGCTAGGTTCATCGCGGGCTCTCTTCTTTCGGTATTGAACCAGAGCTTGGCTCCAAGAACCATATATATTCTGGATGACGCCTCTACCGATAAAACTGCTGAAATTGTTCTAGATATCGTCAGGAGCAAGCAAGGTAGGCTGAAAAGCGTTGAGGCTCTAAACGACAGAACAGTTATGCGCTATGAGATTGTTTTAAAAGATGAACGAGTGGTCCAGCTCGCGTTGGTTTCATTCAAGACACATGTGGGTAAGCCTAGAATGATTAACTCTGTTCTCAGAGAGGTAGCATCAAGGCATGATTACATAGTTGTTCTTGACTCCGATACTATCCTGGAGAAAGATTACGTGGAAAAGGTCGTCTCATTCCTCGTGAATAACAGAGATGTTGCTGGGGCCAGCGGCACAATTCTTCTGTGGAGGCCTGAGGGGAGAAGCAAGGCTTCATGGCTCTTCGCGAGAGGGTTCAGGAACATAGGCTCGCTGAGCTACCAGCTCTTAATTAGATTCACGGAAACAGTTTTTGGAAGCGTTAATAGCCTGAGCGGCTGCTGCTCTGTTTTCAGGGCGGAAAAGCTGGTTGAGGTGGGTGGTATACCGGAGGATACGTACTCTGATGACATGGCTATTGCGTGGGAGCTTCAGATAAGGGGTTACAAGGTAGCGTATCTCCCAGGCGCAGTCTCATTCACAGCCGACCCCTCCTCCCCCAGAAGGCTGTTGGCCAAGATGTGCAGGATTACCCTTGGAATGCAGAAGCTGTTTTTCACCCGCTTCAGGAGGATAATTAAGAAGAGAAAATGGAACTTAATGCTTACAGGCCTCTACACAAGCTTTGGGAGCATCCCCTTCGTCTTTGTCTTGATGAACATTGTCTTAACCATGCTTCTAGTTCATATGGGCGTGTACAATGAAGGAGGAAGCATTGCTTATAGCTTATTCCAGTTCACACCACTATTAGTTATACTGGCTTTTATTTATAGATACCCGGTGAGCTACTTAGCAGTAAGCTATGTGGTAGGAGTAGCGGAGGGCGTTGCATTAAGCCTGTTGCTCCTAAGGCTGTACAGAGATAACCAATTTGTCCGCGCGGCACTGAGAACATCCATGAAGAGCGTTGTGTTCTTACCATTTACTCTCTGGATACAGGCATTGGTTACACTCATCGTCCTCCCCCTAAGTATGTATCAAGTTGCAGTAAAGAAGAATGTGAGTAAGTGGTAGGAGTTGGAAAAAATAGCGACCATATGCGTCTTATTAGTGATTGTAGCTTCATTATTAGCAGTCAGTTCCACGGTAAGAGCTGATGACCAGCCCGTCAGGTTCCTGGGCATCTCGAAGTACTATGCTGGTTATTCATCGGCGTGTATCTTCAGGGTAGACGATTTTGTTGTAAGCCCCGAGGACATATATACAATAACGTTTAGCGCTAAGAACAGGAACTTCTCCTTTGCTAATTATCAAATGGAGCTTACCAGCTATATTACAAGCAAATACCCCGATGTAAGGCTGGTCGTTGGGCTTATAACAAATGGAGGGTCAGGAGCAAAGGGGGCTGAGCTCTGGGAACAAATGAATATGCTGGTGAGAACGTATGGGTGGGAGATAGCATCTCACACCAGGCATCACTCTTTGCCTCCCAGAAGCATTGATGACATTATAGGCGCTCTGATGGATATTGAGGGCAACATAACTGGTTACAGGGTTTACACGTACATACCTCCCTACGGGAAGACAAGTAGCGGCGAGGCAAAGCTCCTGAGCCAGCATGGAGTCAGGATAATTATGCTGAGAACACCCATGCAGCTCCTCTTGCCTAGGAACTGGGACAGGGTCCATATAACGGTGAAGATGTCGGATAAGCTGCCATGGGGATTCTTCCTTCACATCATGCACAGAGTGGAGAACGTGATTGGCGGGACCATGATTATATATACGCACGCCACGAGCTACGACTGGAGAAGCGCCGAGTCGCTACTAAAATCGTTTGACAAGGCGATAAAGGCAGTCAAAGACAATAAGACGTGGATAACAGTGCCATCAGAGCTCTACAGATACGAGCTGGAGAGGAAAATGATACGGGTGGAACAAGTAAACGCGACATCATACATAGTAAGGGCAACTAAACAGCTAGACTTCGACCCCGTGCCAATAACCCTGACATTCAAGGTAAAAGCGCAGGTAGAAGACGTGCGTTGCAACGACGCCAGCCTACCGAGACTAGAATGGCCAGGCTACAGGCCAGTACCAGGGTACACACTGCGCGGGGACATACTGTTGGTAAACGCTTATCCAGACTCCATCATCACCATCATTCTCAAACAGTAGCTTTAGCTTAGATGTAAAGTTTGTCTTCAACTATGTTTACATGCTTAGCAAGGCAATAATGGATAAACATAAATAGATATGTGATTGAGCAGGTATAACAAAATTTTTTCATTTATAATCATTGGGGAACAAAACATGTCTTCTTCAGAGAGGAAATCCGTTCTTGAGAGGTACTCCGAGAAAGTCGCGGACTTCATCAGGCCACTCATGCCTGACCCACTGATCTTCGCTCTTCTTCTGACATTTGCTACCTTCAGCATAGTGCTGGCGATATTTCCTCCATGGAAAACCAATGTATCAGCAACCAATTACAACTGGAAGCCTCGCACTTCAGGGCGGGGAGGTCAGGCTTTTTCACTGGAAAAAGGTGACTTTTGATTATGTAGTTATAAGCGGTTAGCCCAAAACACCATTGTAACCAAAAGTTAAACACCTATTCGTTAACACATCATCGAGAATAAGGGTTTTTGGTTGTAACGGTTTGATAATGCTTATTTATAAAGAACTAATAGTAGGTAAATTGGTGGGGACGCGTGCCCCTCCTGAGCTCCGGCTTCGTGATTGCGGGGGCCTACGCTGATAAGGTCAGGAAGACGGTGTTCGCTCAGCTCAGGGACTACGTGAAGAGGGATAAGGAGTGGGGCCAGAAAATAGCTTTCTCCGTTGCTCAGCTGAACAGGCTTTTGTACAACATTCTCGTTGAGCAGTTGAGGGTTGACAAGGGCGATGTGGTGAGGATTAGAATCGAGTACGATATCGATGAGGCTGGCAAGAGCATTGCCTGGAAGTGGGATAGCCTCGCCATAGAGGTTTTCCGCAGAGTCCCCCAGGCCCAGGTCGAGGAAATCGTGAAGAAGGCTGTCTCGAGGGCATCAGAAATAGCGCAGGCAGTAGTGACTTATAACTTAGCCAAGATAGGGGAAACAATAGATGGCGACGTGGTCTTCGCAGTTAAGCTCAACGACAGGGAGGTAGGGGCAGCCATAGTGACGCCGGTTAATGAGACCCTTGCCTTGATGAAGAGAGGAGCAGTGCTAGAGCCAACGCCAGCCATATTCGAGAAAGTAAAGCTGGAGATAGAGCCGGGGAAAACAATGGAGGAAGCGCTGAGCGAGGCTCTTTCAAGAGTCATGCAGGCAGCCAGGCACGTAAGCTACGATGAAGCATTAAAAATAATCAACGTCATAAGAGAAAGAGTATCAGCAACACCGATAACCAAGATCGAGGAGGAAGAAGAGGAATAAGCCAAACATCAGCTAAGATAAACCACTAGTTATTTTTTAATTACTTATGGCCTTCTTATTATAACGGAGTTCTATATCGACTCTCTCCTATCAGTATAGACACTTAGATTACAACTGAAAGCCTCGCTCTTCGGGGCGGGGAGGAGGTCAGTCTCAATCGAACCCACAGCTCTATGTTAAATTCAATATCACGGGATAAGTTTCGTTGGCCCAAATAGTTTGATGTTTGTGATTTTTCTTATTCTTGCTTCAAGGGTTGGTGCTCCCAGTGTTATATAATCTGTGTAGTTTTTAGTTATATAGTCTATTGCTTTTTTTAGCTATTTCGCCGAGGAGGTTCTTTAAGCTAGCTTGGGTTTATATAGCCTTGCAGAAATAGTTTACTTGATGAAAGACTATGAGCACGCTAACCCTCAGCGAGATTCTAGGTACAAGTGAAGGCAACGGAGAAGCCCTCGTCCTAGGCCACTGTGTTCTCAACATGAACACCAGGGCTCCGGGAATAGCTGCTTGGCGTGGAGGGATCCTCCCTCTGATGAGGATGCTTCTTAGTTATCATGGGGAGATTCACCAGTACCCATGCCTTGAGGCAGCGGTTATCGGTATGAGGAGATGGTGGCATGTTAAGGAGCAGTACGATACCTTCAGCTTCAGGCTTCTCTCGAGGAGGATAGCGGAGATGTATGCTTCCTATTTCAGCAGAGTCGGCTTCAAGAAGGTGAAGGTTTTGGGCCTTGGTTTAAGCCCGACCTGCGGCTACAGGTACACGCAGAGCGATGCCTCATGGGGAGGGAGGCCAAGGGAGATAGACCCAAGCAGAAACATCAAGAGCGGCTCCGGAGTACTTATGGAGGAGATGCACAAAGCACTTAGCAACGCTGGTCTCAGCGTTGAGTTTCTCGACGTATCCCCATCACTGATATACCCGGACTACGAGGCCAGGGTGAAGGTGGCCAGCGCTTACCCCGGCACACCAGAAACAGCTCTGGATGAGCTAGCGAGGTTCCTCGGAACCGAAGCGCTCTACTCAGAGGAGGAGGTGAAGCACATACACGGGTTAAAGCAGGACCTGAGGTCAATGAGGACCATTGTTGCTCCAAGAGCGCTTTTCCAGAAGAAGCTTCCCATGATGATTGATTTAGCAGAGGAGGGATACGGGATAACCCTTATCGAGGACATACATGGAGACAAGGATGAAGAATACCTTTTAGTAAACATATATGCGTCAATAATCGGAAACATGGTGGTCGCTGGCCACAACGTAAAAATAGTGCTTGATAATGAGCACGGGAACACCTTAACCCAAACTATAATTGATGTCTTGAGAAAAAATCTGCCAGAAAAAACGAAACTCCAGGTACAAGATAAGATAGATTAAAAACACGTAGTTATCACCCTCTAGGTAAAGTTTAGAGAACATGTGGTGCACTAATAGTTAAGTTCAATACGAGCTTGATGCATGGTTAAAGAAATAGAGAAACCGGAACGTTTCCTGGACTTAAAGGCGAAAAATTCATCGGGCCAATAGCCAGGCTTTGGGTTAAAACTAATGATGACGCACAGTGCCTTGTACGCGAAAAGAATTGCATCATCCCCGTAGGCAGAAAGAGCGCCTGTGTGTCTTATGCAAACATTGATGGCATGCTAAGGCATATTAGTCATGGCAAAATTAGCACTATGGAGAGCAGACCAATCGAGATAAAACTTCTATTTCACTACTGGCCTAACAGCACAGCTCTCACTTTATTAACCAGGAGTCGCAACTTTCATTGCCCATAGTGCCAGAATCACCGCTTAAACTTCAGGCATCCAAGAGCAAAAGACGAGAAAAATCCTTCCCAAAAGCTGCTTGAGTTAGCAATGAGGAATAAAGATGAAGGGTTTAGCGCTGTCTTCAATTTGCCAACGGTCAATTTCGATTATCCATTAGATCCTGCAGATATTTCAAGGAATAAAGGCTTGTATCTAATACTGGTCACGAATGGTTATCAGACGCTTAGTGCAATCAAGGCCCTACTCGAGGCTGGATATGATGGTTGGAGCATAGATATCAAATGATGCCAAAAGATGACCAAAGCTTTCTTCAACATAGATCACAGCTTAGTTTTTAGAAACGCGAAAACAGTTTTGGATATGGGAGAACAAGTGGAGATGATTTACTTAATTGTCACATTTAATCAAAACAAACTACTCGGCTTTCTCCTTATTCTCTATTAACCTCCTCTGTAAAGCAATTAATCTGAGCTCGAGTCTTTTAAGGTATAGTGACAGTATTCCCAGCGATATGCTCATTAGGCCTGTCAAGGTCATTATTATTGCGGCTAGCCCCTTCACATAGTACTTTATTCCCGTGAAGAAGTAGTGGTAGCCGGCATATGCTCCTAAGATTAGACCTGGTATGAGGATTACTCCCCCGATAATGAATATCGTTGATGCAGGGTTGTAGCGCCAGCTTAGCCTAAGCATATCCAGCGCTATGTTGAAGCCATGAAGTGCTCTCAGCTTGGTCTCACCGCATCTCTTCCTATACGTAATCGGCACTTCGCATACCCTCCCCCCTGTCCCAGCAACATGCGCCGCTATCTCGCTCTCAACACTAAATCCCCTGAACTCGAATAAAGCCCCAAACAACGAGTCTTTCTTCACTAGGTACATCCCGCTTAGGACATCCTTGAGGCCTGTCCCGAAAAGAGCATTGAAGAACATTGTTAGGAGCTTGTTTCCAAGCCTGTGCAGAGCCGGTATGTTCTCCTTGCCGTTTAGCCTCGCCCCGATAACCTCGTCGCAGCTTTTCTCAGCGCATGCGTGAAGCAGCCTTGGTATCTCGCTTGGAGGGTAGGTGCAGTCCCCATCCATCACTAATACGTAGTCTTTGTCAGCGTGCCTGATGCCCGTTCTGATGGCGTCAGCCTTCCCCCTCCCCTCCTGTATAACAACGACCGCGCCCTTCTCCCTAGCTATCTCCCTCGTCCTATCAACGCTGTTTCCATCAACGACTATCACGTTTCTCAGAGGCACTCCTAATTCAGCCAGCTCATCTAGAACCCTGCCTATGCCTTGCTCCTCATTGAGTGTGGGTATAATGACGTTGATGTCGCTTAGACTCGGGTAATCATAGGCTTCTCTACTATTATTGTTCATGAGGTAAAACACCAAGCAAAAAGATGAGGCTAGTGATACTAAAAATAATTATATGCATAGTTAACTATAAAATTATTCTGCATAAAAGCATAGCAAGCACATGCACGCGGAACTGGGTGGACGCTAAACAAGCGTGACTAACAAATGAATAATTAATGAGGGATTGCTGTTTTGCGCGTTAGCGTATCACTTGTTGCTTTGGTTGCATTTTTCCTAGCTTCAGCTCTGCTCATCGCGCATGCTCATGCTCTCAGCAACGAGGCTTTAGGCATCATGAGCGATGTGCTGGGCAAGATACAGCTTCTGGAGTCAAGGAAAGTCAACGTCAGTGACTATGTGCATGAGCTTGATGAGGCGGTGCGGGAGTATCAGGTCTGTGCTCGGAGTGATGGCCAGAGCTGCGATGAAGAACTGATAGGGAAGCTGCAGGCCCTGAGCGGGGAGCTCGACAAGGCGATTGCCGGTAGCGAATCCACCTATTACGTATACGTAGCTAGGAAGGTAGCCGTTGGCGCGGCGCTGGCATCGATCCCCATCGCTACATATGTTCTCCTGCCATGGCTGATTAGCTACGCCTGGCTCAAAACGAAAGCTAAGTGGATGGTACTACCGAGAGGGGGGAGAAAGAATGATAATAGATGAGGAGGTATTCGCCGTCATCATCGCTATAGCCATAGTGACCAGCGCCCTGGGGGTATCCCTATCAGTGCTTCCTAGGCGCGGTGAGCCCTTCGAGGCGATAGGTCTGCTGAACGAGAAGGGGCTCATAGGGGATTACCCATCCGTTCTCCCAGCGAACTCCATGCTCAGGCTGAACATATATGTATATAACCACAATGGCAAAGCAGAGCTATTCATGGTTAAGATTTTCATAGTTGAGAGAGGGATACTCCCATCAAACACTACTTGGCTGAACACAACGCCCGTGGATACCTTACTAGTGGTTCTCCCGGACCAGGGAAACAGCACGTTGCCCTTCGAGGCGAGGCTGAGCGTTCCACCAGGCCAGTACGCTTTTGTCGCTGAGCTGTGGAGGCTTGAGCCAACCAACTCATCGTTTATCTACACGGGGAGATGGGTGCATCTATACTTCAATGTTACTGCTCCTCTTGGGTGATTCCATGAGAACTAAAGAGAGAAAAACGCTTGGAGAAGCAGCTGGGGAAATGCTTGCTGGTAAAAAGGGCCGTAGCAGATACACTGAGGCATGGAGGCTTTACCAGAGGTGGGCCAGGGGAGAGTTCGATATAGTTGACCCAAGCCCGCCTAGGAGCCTAGCCGGGTATTTGGCTAGAATTGACCACTCCCTCTGGCTCTACACCTCCCTAAGCATCATGCTCATAACCATAGCGTTGGTGGAGGTCACAGAGAGTATACCCTATGCCTTGCCTCTAAGATACTTCTTCGGCTCACTCTTCGTTCTCTTCCTGCCCGGATACGCTTTAGTGGAGGCCCTCTACCCAGATGAAAGGGAGCTCGCCCCCCTCGAGAGGCTCGCTCTTTCAATCGGCCTAAGCCTAGCGGTCGTTCCCCTCATAGGCCTCCTGCTCAACTACACTCCCTGGGGCATAAGGCTTGAGCCGGTGATGGCTAGCTTAGCTGTATTTACGCTGATTATGCTTATGGTGGCTTCCTACAGGAAGCAGAGGCTCGCGTTGCTTAAGGCATCAGCTATCAGTTAGATAAGAAAAAAGGTTGTTTATACGAGACTATAAAGAAGCTAGTGGTATGGCAGGTAGCCAAGCATGTAAAGTAGGTAAACCCTACCATCAAGGGTCGGGTAATTAACGAGCTGCGGTCCATAGAGAGCCTCAAGCACACTCAGCAACGCGCTGGCCACGGGCCCCGGGAGCTTGGGGGGATCAATGTTTATCAGCCCAGCCTGTTTGAGAATAATGTACACATCAGCTATGTTGACCACAGTGTCATTGTTCAGGTCGTACTTGACTCCAACCTGGCCTGCTGGCAGGCCTGTCAGCAGGTTTGTTCCCAGTTCTTGTATGAGCTGCTTCGCTGTATCCCTCGCTGTCTGCCACTCCGGTGGAGGCACGAATGCATAGTAGTAATAAGTGGTGGAACTAGCGACCGTTGGCATTACTGTAATCATGCCTATGAGAACAAGGGCTACCAGGGCTACTGACAACATGATTGCTTTGTGTATGTTCCTCAACTCAGAGCACCTTCAATAACAGTTATATGTGTTCATGTTACTTATAAAGCTAATGTTTATGATTAGCTTTTTTCATCTAGGGACAGCGTTCAACGAGAAGTAGAGCGCCACGGCGAGCATGTAGAGCATCAGTGAGTAGGCGAGCCTCTTATCCAGCCTTGACAGGGCGTAAGCTGCTGGTATCTGTATAGGCACGTTGACCATGAGCCTCGAAACAAAAGTCATGTCCGGAGAAACGAAGAGGAGCATTGGGAGGGAGAGAGACATGACAGCTAGGGAGGGATCCCCCCTCCTATCAGCAACCAGCAACACGGCTCCAACAAGGCCTAGCAGAAGCAGAAGCGGGTTTGAAAGAGTTCCCCACAGGTATATGCTCAGCGCTCTCTCTATTCCCCCTATCTTTTCCGTGATGGTGTAGGCATCGTTCTTCTCAATGATTCTCATGACCGAGTGTGTTATGGCTGAAGGCGTGCCCCCGAGCATGTATGAGTATATGGAGAGGGAAACTATCATCGGGACAGCTATCACGGCCAGGCACGCGAGCCTGTTCTTAATGCTCCCTGCCCTTGGGCTAAGGATTACCCAGGCAATTATTGCTGGTGCTATCTGGGCCCAGCTCCACAGGTGAAGCATTGATGATGCTAGGAGGAGAAGCGATGCTAGCAACGCTCTAGGCAGGCTTGGCTTGGCCAGGATAGCCATGGCGAGGAAGAGGACGGCCAGGTTAAGCTGGTTTGCCTGGAGGCCCCCGTACACGAAAGCAAGCGTCTGGTACCCAACAGCGGTTAGGAAGGCGGCGATGCTAGCTGTTCTATTGTCGTAGAGCTGCCTTGCCAGGGCCCACACGCTTGCTATCAGTATGGGTGTCCACAGCCAGCCGCTGATGGTCGCGGTCGCCATGGAGCTGTACCCGGTTATCCTGTGCAGGGCGTACAGTACAAGCATGTATAGGGGCCTATCCGCGAGCCTCGTCGGGCTCGACGAGAAGGCCTCCCTGAGCGGGCTTGGGCTACTCGCGAGTTTCTCGAGGAGCTGAGCGTAGAGCGGTATATCGGTTGTCGCTACAAGTGCTCCAGGGTTAGCGACCCTCGTGTAGGGCAGCATATAGACCAGCAGGCCAGTTATGATGGATAGGAGCAACAGGGGCCTATCGCTCCTCCCCTCAACTTGCCCCGATTCTCCGAGCAGGGCTGCGGATGCAAACGCAACTATCGCTATGGATAGCGAAGCCAGGAGAATGTAGCCTGATGCCGGCTGCGGAGACATGTATACGTAGAGGGGCAGGTTGAGCCTCAGGAACCCCTCACCAAGCAGGAGCTGCGATGCACAGAGAATCAGCAACCAGGAGGAGATTATAGCTATGGCTGATGAGGCGGCCCTGAAGCTCTTAGTAGATGGGATCTTCCACGCCAGAACCAGGCCTAGAGCTATCAGCGCGAATACGCTGAGGAATGGGAAGCGAACCTGAAGCAAAGAGAGGATCGGGGGGACAAGTAGTACTAGGTAAGCCTTGCTCGGGGGCCATGGGGGACGCGAGCGAGGAGCAACGAGCATGAGAGCCACCGATAAATCAATTATGGCCACGTCGTACAGCAGGCTCCACGAGACAAGCAAGGGCACGCTGGCCCTGTTCACAGGCACAAGGGGCTCAGCTCCCAGGAGGATCCCCACCCTCGCTGATAAGAAAATGAATAGAAGAACAGCCAGGAAAACATAGACATCGCTCCTATCCCTCCAGCCAAGCCACCTCGACGCGAATCTCCTCAGCCTCCTCTCCTCGGCCCCCAACACGCAAGCATCACGCTAAGCTATACATGAAAAATAAATACGTAATAAACCTGAGCAACCAACACGGCTATCCGCACCGAAGCACTGACAAAACCGGCGAGGATTATTCAATAACTGCGAAAAACACATATAGATTATCAGATAGTAGACCAATAAATCCGTTAAAAACAAAGGACGCTTTAGACAACAAAGCTTTCATGGCTAAATCGATTGATTTTTGTATACATTTGTAGTCAAACACATTATAACCCTCCCCAGCAAAATAGACAAAGCAAGGGGA
>Ga0326761_1000246_pt1 | contig 13075 bp, 18 predicted proteins | sample GCREP_P_FD_207739 | JGI IMG/M metagenome (GOLD analysis project Ga0326761, IMG submission 207739) | Hot spring water microbial communities from Geyser Creek Basin, Yellowstone National Park, WY, United States - GCR.EP_P | ecosystem: Environmental > Aquatic > Thermal springs > Unclassified... | reverse complement strand
ATGTGCAGTTACCCATGTTGGCGGGTAGCTGAGAGGCTAGGAGCCACATGAAGGCGTCGAAGTACTGGTTCACAGCGCTGCTGTTAACTATAAACCACTTGATCTTGTCATGAATATATCGCAAAACAAGCTTCTCAAGCCACAGCTCACCGGGGTTGGGCTATAAAAGCCTCTGAGTCCTAGTGATGTCTATGTTCGGAGCCCTAATGCTCCAGGTCTCTACACTAACAATTGGCTTGACATTGATTGTGGAACCCCAGCCCCATTTGCTAAGATCTATTGAAGGCCTTGAGGTGCTAATGTTCATCGACGCTATCTTAGCAGACCTAGTGAAGCTGAGCACTCTGCTACCTGCTATCGATGTGACATCGCTTAGCGACACGGTTGTACTAAACTTCTTGGCTTCCCATGGATAGGCAGATATGTTAATGTTTAGTAAATTTAATGTGCCTATGGGTAGCTCTATTTTAGAACCGTTGATATCTACAGTAATGCTCATTGTGCTCAGAACCCCGCTCCAAATCTTTCTCCTCTCTCCAGCTATAGGTATGACGGCTTTGTAAAACCTAGCTCCTCTGCTTCTAGCCTCTGTGCTGAAGTCTGCATAGTATGTTAATGTGCATGCCGTGTAGACTGTTGTGTACATTGTCGATGTCGATATCCTTGTCTCGTACACTAGGTCTGTTAGGCTAAGCTCCCTACTCTCTCTCAGCCTTTAAAAGAATTTGCAAAACCTTTGCGGTGTGTCCGAGGGCTACATGCCACTATTTTCTCTGAGGCAAAGTTTTTGACACCGACTCTCGATACAAAAAGATCTCTAAAAAATATAAACTATTCTCTTATTTGCGTAACCAAATTCAGAAAAGATTTTAAACTTCTTTTCGAATTCAGAAACTAGAGGCTGAAAACACGTTAAATCTTAAACCCAATCGCGTTGTAAAGCCAGTTGTCCTTGTCCTAAAGGCATTAGCCGAAAGCGGAAGAGTAAAAGAAATAGACATCATAAGGAGGCTCCACGACTACAGCACCGCAACAGTACACGATAACCTTGTCAAAGCAGTAATGCTAGGACTTGGGGAAAAAGGCTACTATTTCATAACAGAAGATGGAAAACCTTCTTGAAGCATGCAATCGAAGAGATGAGAAGAATCATAGAATCAATAACAGTTTAAAAGGTGGGGCAGGGAGCTGTGTGCCAGCAGACTTAACCAGGTTAATAAACGCTTCCTTAAGTGATGGAGAGACAGGTGAGGATACTGGAGAACCTGTCGCCATTAACGGCGGACTTGTGGAGAGATTTGTTTCTCCGTGGAAGATAGCGGTTGTTCTTAGGAATAGTACCTCGAACACTATTACAGCATTGTATTCTCTAGCTACTTCCACGAGTCTCTTTGATACATAGTGTGCTGTATCCACTAGAATATATCTCGCTTTACTAAGCCACCTAGCTCTAACCCTCCTAGCCCACTTCAAGAACCTCCAGTTCTTTGGGTACCTCCTCTGTAGATTCTTAGCTAGTTTCCTATAGTGTAGTGCCCTCTTCAACCCTTTAAACGGTATTACACCTATAGAGACTAATCCACTATTTAAGTCTATTATCGTGCACGTTATGTTATTGAAGTTTATGTCTACACCCATAACTGTCTGGGGGCTCTCTAAACACTACGTCTCTGTGGAATGTTATGTAGACGTAGAATCTCCCGTACATATAGCTTTCTATTATTTCACCGGGCTTCCAGGTATTTGTTGAGGTAGCTATACCACTTTAGCTTTAACTCAACCCACTTATCGTGTAGTACCGCTATTCTCATGGTCTTCTTGTCTAAGTTTAGTCTATAGTCTAGAGTGTGTATTCTAGCTATTAGTTTTCTAAGTACTGGCTTTGATCCGCTGTTCTTCCTGGTTGACTCAACAACTTCCTTGGCTCGCTTATATATCTCTGATACATGGTGTGCTCTAAAACCCATTTTCACTAATCTATTGTAGAACATACTGTGTAGCTCCGTCCACAATGGTACTTCACTTAAACCCCAAATTTCATCTTTAACTAACTGTACCGAGTCCTAAGTAATTTGGATTGCTCAGCCCCGTAACTCTCTCCACCGATCCGACTAGGATGCTCTCATCGTTTAACCATGTGATAACTCATTTATAATCTGTTTAAAACATTTTATGAGTGTATGAACAATGAGAGGCCTGTGAGCTAAAGGCTTGATGATCACTATTTGATCGAGGTTTGTAGTGATGAAGTTAGAGGCGGAGATAACGCGTGCCGGGTATGATGAAAAAACTATTCTATTAAGTAATATAAATGTGAAGGCCGATGAAGGCCGTGTAATACTTATTGCTGGTTCCTCTGGGTCAGGCAAAACCACGCTTCTTTTATCTCTAACTGGTGTCCTTAAACACTTATTGAACGGCATCGTGGATGGATCAATCTCAATAAACGGCTTAAATCCTCTAATACTAGAAGATTTCGAGAAATTGCCTGGCAATATAAGTGTATTAATGCAGGATCCTGAGAGACAGCTTATTTTTCCAACACCTCTAGATGAATTATCGACTTCACTGGAGGCTATTGGCTATCCCCATGTTGAAGCCTTGAAGCAGGCTTCAATCATACTTAGCGAAATTGGTTTAAGCAACAAAGTAAACATTCATGTAGAGGATTTATCTTCGGGGGAAAGGAGAAAATTAACTCTAGCCTTGATCCAAGTAGGTGATCCACCCATATACATGCTAGATGAACCATCCGCGAACTTAGATCCTCAAACTGTAGCTTTACTCAGAGATAATGTGAAAAATTGGAAGAAAAATGGAAAAACCGTTCTCATAGTTGAACATAAAATCCACTACTTCAGGGATTTAGCAGATGAAATATATGTGTTACGTGGCGGTAAATTAGGGGAATTCTTCGTCATCAATGACATGCTGGTTAACCTACCTGAATGTAAGTCAACGAGCTCTTCCGAGAGGAAAGTAGTTCTAGAGTTTGAAGGGTATATCGGTTACAACGATACCCCTATCGTGAGGAACGCCGAGTTTAAAGCAAGAAGGGGAGAATTGATCTCCATTGTAGGACCTAATGGTTCTGGTAAAACAACTCTCCTAAAGACACTAGCGGGTTTTCTTAAACCAGTTGATGGTGAAGTAAAAATATTTACGAAGAAATACTTCTATGCTCCACAAAACCCGGACTTGGTTTTCGTACATAGAACTGTTAGGAAAGAACTAGAATCAATCGCGAGGAAAACTGGTAGACCTTTACACGAGTTAACATTCATGTATCCATGGTTCACGAAGATGCTTGATAAAAGCCCGTATCAGTTGAGTCATGGTCAAAGAAGGCTCTTGGAGTTATTGATCGCCTTCGCTCACGGTGAAGACTTGATATTACTCGATGAACCAACCACAGGGTTGGATGCTCAATTATACGAGTACTTTATCAAGGAAGTGAGAACGCGTGTCTCAAAGGGTTCAACAGTTATAGTTGCTACTCATGATCCAAGGCTAGTGTTGGAGTCGTCTCGAGTCTACATAATAGAATCGGGTAAAATAAAAGAGGACGATAAATGCCGTGTCGCCGAGTCAATGTTTAAATCAATGGGTGTTATCTACGAGTAAACCCAAGGTAGCAACTCTCCTAGTATACGCTATCGCATCGTCAGGTCTAGCATTCGTCCTCCGCGACTTAATGGATTTATTGATTCTAGCTATACCCCCTCTAATCTTATCAATAGTGCTAATACGTGGAAGATTAAAGTGGCTTATGTTAGCTTACCTAATTGGATTAATAGGGGTTTTCGTCAACGCCTTGTTCTTCTCAAATACTGGTTCTACAGTGGTCTCAATAGGATCATTGGAAATTAGGGAGAAAGCACTGGAGTCATTTACCATTGTATCATTGAGGCTACTTGCAATAGCTGCCTCAGGTGCTTTATTCGCTCTCTTATACTCCCCTGTTGAAATATATAGGGGTTTACTATACGAGATAGGGGCCCCAGTATCGATTGCTCTACCTATTGCGTTTGCACTTAGATTAATGCCAGTTATTAGAAGGGACTTTGTGGAAGTTGTTTTTCAAAGGAAGCAGAGAAAATATAGGACAATTCTCTTGAACCCGGTTCATTTTTCAAGTGTTGTAGGGGCGTTGTTCACCATTAACTATGAGAGAGCGAAGTGGAGTGGTATTAGTGCTGAGATTAGAGGGCTTAGGAGAATTAAACCAACCCGCAACTTTAGAGTAGGATTGACTGATGTATTCATGTTAATGATTTTATTGTCTCAGATAGTTTTAATCATCGCCACGTAGGGAGATGATAACTTAGTTATCAACAATTAATAACCTCTTTTTAATCTTAAATTATGGTAGTGGATTAATCGTGAAGGGTAGCTCAATGCAGAAATACACTTTAATAGATCTATTGATACTAGGAGTCATAGCGGCGATTTTCGCAATCATATTCACCATTATGTGGACTGTATATTACGCGGTTGAAGCATCTGCGGGACCAATTGTGGCGAGACTTCTAACATATGGAGCATGGTTCATGCCTGCACCATTAGCTGCAACTATAATAAGAAAGAGATTCAGTGCTCTCCTCGGAGAGTTTTTACCAGCACTACTTGAATCAATATTGCCGACACCGGGTGGATTGACTAACGCGGTATATGGGCTCTGCCAAGGTCTATTCAGCGAGTTGGCGTATGTTGCAACAAGGTATAGAAAGTACGATGTTTCAACGGCTTCACTAGCGGGTGCATTGCCGGCTGTAGCTGCTGTTTCACTTGACGCCATTCTATTTGGTGATATTTACCCATTAGATTACATGGTGCAAATATTCTTAGCGATTGCGGTGAGCGGAGCTATATATGGTGTGTTAGCTTATTATATCGCTAAAGGAGTCAGAAAATAAAGAGCGATTTCTATTTTTTAATCCTTAATTTTAATAATTAAACCCCGTGGATAACATTAGTATACTTCATCTAAGTTATGCCCAGCGTGCAGAAACCCCATTCTCTAGCCCACCTCACCCCTGGACAGCTCCGCTACAGCCATGCCTGGTACAAAAGCCATGCTCTTAGTCTTGGAGAGTTTTGTCACTAAATAGCCTATTATGAAGCCCGATTGATCCGTTCTAATGTCTACAACGCTTAAGCATGCGCCAATATAGTGTAGTGTACCGGTGAACGCGAGGAAGTAGACATCACCGGAAACCTCCTTGGCGATCTTCGCCATAGGCTATCCAAACTGAAAGCTAACACCAACTACTAGATTATACTCCACCTTGAATAGCTCCTAATAGTTGACTATATTTGAGCTGGTCATAAACTCCTTAATCCAGGCTACCTCTATCTTGGAATATATACCTTTAAAAGCCTCCACTGCTCTATGTCCAGCCTCGTTCCATGCAGTATCTGCGACGCTACCTGGAAATACAGAAGCCGCTTTCACCTTCGCCGATGCCGTCGACGTTGTTATCTCGGTGGGTCTATTTATATATCAATACTCCAACAATTGCAGTGAGAATGGCGACTATAATTATAGTGTGGCGGTTTTGTAGCTACTGGGTTTCCATGAATCTCCTTAATTTGCATAATTATGCTTGGACAGTTATTGTATAGTTTTCACTATATGTACATTGTAGGTGCCTATATGGTTTGTATGCAGAGTAATACTTATTACTTACTATATTATACTGACCAAGGGATCGTTGAGATTGTTAACCCCATCCCTTGGTCAGTATAAAATCCACATAAGTCATGACTAGGGTGATGAATTATTTATTACGTAGAAACTATTAATGTATCGATTTGTTCTACTCTAATTACTATAAGCCTTCCCAGAAAATATATTTAGTGGGGTTTCCCTTGGTATATTTGGTTACTCTAATATCAATTTTATTAGCGTTACTATTGACTATCATAGCACTATTGATGGTCTTTTCAATATTGGTTGCTGGTAAAATCGTTAAGCCGCAAAGGATCATATTATCGTGGACACCTAGAGATCTGGGGTTCGAATATGAAGACTTTATTTACAAGACGAGGGATGGCGTTGATTTAAGAGGTTGGCTTGTTAAAGGAAGCGGAGAAAAAGCAATAGTATTGATCCATGGACTTAATTCTAGTAAGTGGGATGAGTACTGCATAAAGCCAGCCATGAAAGTTCTTGGAGAAAGAGGATATAGTGTTCTAGTTGTAGACATGAGAGCCCATGGTGTGAGTGGAGGCGAGATCACTACACTGGGTTACAGAGAATCAGATGATGTAGCAGGAATTGTGAATATACTTAGAAGTAGAGGGTTTAAGAAGATCGCTATTTATGGATTCTCAATGGGTGGTGCTATATTAATAATAACTGCAACAAAGACTCTAGTTGACGCCGTTATAGTTGATAGTCCATACGTTAATATAGTGTCTTCAGGTAGGAGACTAGTAAGTAGAATCAAAGGCCTCGTGGGCTACATCCTGCGTTTGAGTTATCCACTAGTGGTCAAAATCGTCGAGGCTAGAGTTGGGTTTTCACTTGGAGAATTAATGATAACTATGTATGCAAAGAGAGTTAAAGCCCCCGTTTTAATGATGGCTCCATTGAGAGACCACTTGATGACGGTTGATGAGTACAAAGCACTCTACGAGGAATTAAAGAAGTCATCTCCAACTGTCGAGGCGTGGTTTGTGGACTCAAAGCATGTTGAAGCATGGCAAAGACACAGTAGTGAGTACGTGGAGAGACTATTGAACTTTCTCTCTAGATATGTGTAATAGTCGTCTACCGAGTTTACAGAACGAAGCGTATGGTGCGTGGTTAACCACGATATATCCTCATTCATTTATTAACCCTACATTGAATTAAGTACATTATGACGTGGAGTGAAGAATTCCATATACCAGGAGGAACCGTTTTAATAATGGATTTTGGCGGGCAATACACACACCTTATTTCAAGAAGACTTAGAATGCTGGGTGTATTAACTGTTATAGTCCCTTATAATAAGGTATCCCAGCTAGATGTCTCTAGGTATGATGCAGTAGTCTTATCAGGTAGTCATAGGAGTGTACCCGAGTCTCCTCGAGATTTAGAGGACACAGTTGCGAGGTTGTTAAGGGATCTACAAAAACCCATATTGGGTATTTGCTTTGGGCATCAATTGATATCTAGAATCCTTGGAGGGGTTGTGAAGCCGGGGGTGTAGTGAGTACGGGCGTGTAAAAGTGAGGATTTTAACTAGTGATCCCCTCTTTAGTGGCTGGAGTGAGGAGGAGGGCTTACTTCAAAGTTAGAGAGGTTGTTGAATCCATTAAACCAGGCAAAACACTCATTGATAGTGTTTTAAGGGATCCCGAGTTATCCAGTATGTTTAATCGTGAAGAGTTAATTGAGTTCTTAAACCCGAGTTACGCCACCAGGAGTGTTAGAGGTATTGTTGAGAGGACGTTAAGGTATGTTGAGGAATTACTGAATAAATAGTCTTTTAAAGGGTGAGCTAGAGATTGATGGTTTTGAAGTCATATATACCGTGGAGTAGAGCCATTGAGTACTGCTACAGATTAGCAACTATTCTACTAGATGTAGGCGTGAATCCAGACACTATAGTGGCTGTTTCTCGAGGCGGGCTCGTGCCCGCAAGGATTGTTAGCGATGTTCTCAGTGTAGAAGACCTCGTTGTGCTGAGATCGAGGTTTTGGGGGATTGGAGGTAGATTGCTTGAGGAACCAGAAGTGCGATCCCACGAGAGGCTAGACCTTGAGGGTAAGAGCGTCCTCGTAGTTGATGAAGTGGTAGACACTGGTGCAACTATGAGTAAAGTCGTGAGGATTGTTAGTGGACTACGCGCTAAATTGGTGAAAACAGCTGTAATACACTACAAGTCTACTAGTTCATTCGTACCTGACCACTATGTTGAAAAACTAGATAAGTGGGTTTGGATATTCTATCCATGGTCTTTCAGTGAAACACTATATGGATTAGCAAGACAGAGAGGCGTCGAGACAATGGAGGCTGCAATTAACGTGCTTAGAGAACTAAATGCAAGTGAATTATACATCGACCCCATAGAGTAAAAGCCTCACTAGCACACTATATAGAGAAAACTAGTAGAGCTTAATTACTACACCACCTCCATCACCCACCTTAAGGCATAGTTTCTCAAGGATGGGAACCGGGTTCGCGCTCCCTAATTTAATGATTTTCTCCGAGATCAATTTTCACTCCAACACCCTATACATAGTAGGCCTCAGTGAAGCACTAAACTAATCACAATAAGTAAAAGCAATAAGGCAATAGGAATTAGAATGGTGTACCAGGTTATCCCCTATCTGTAGGTACTAGGTACAAGCAACCCGTTAAGCGTGCAACCGGGACCACACAGGTATCCAACTCGGTTTTCCGAGTTGGGTACCCGTATGGAACCCGGCTACAAGCTTACGGAGCTGCCTGCACCCGGTACCTACAGATTGGGTCTGGGACCCGGTACACCATTTTTACATTCTCACTTGTTCATATTTAAAGATAATGTTTTGTAATACGGGATTTTCTCATGGGTATTTTTGTCTCTATTTTGTATTATTATTGTTCAAGTAATACATTCTAATAGAATGGTGATTGTATTACAATGTATTGTTGGTCTTTGCTGCTCTCTGAATACTATTGTATGGAGTGACAATTATTACTCCTCTGCGTAATGCTTCTGCTTCTGCTGTTGGATGTGTGTAAAGCCCGAATAACACCAATATATATGTAGATGGGTTTTTAAATTCCCTTAGGAGCCTTAATGCTTTTTCATGGAAAATCTTTACATCAACACCGTGAATTCTCGACTTGACCTCACCTATGACAATTACTTTACTCAAACCCCTCTCGTCAAAACCCTCTCCGTAGAGATCCACCTCCACTGTCTTCCCGTCAACCTCGAAGAATGCCCTATTGAGGCTATCTACTTTAACCCCCATGTATCTACCCAGCCATAGTGGTAGCATTGTTCGAGCCACATCTTCAATCATAAAACCCACCACTTCACCTAGCTTCCCCACTTCTTTGGATAGATCGCTTAGGGAATTTGCAAGCTTATCTATTTTCTCACTTAGATCACTAGTTATTTTCTTCACGTCTTTTAGCTCAATACTAAGCTCTTCAACTTTTTTCCTAAGATCCGAGAGATCGCCGTTACCACGACTAGCTTTAAGTAGTGAAAACAGCGTACGACCCAATAAAACCCCATATTGAGGATTCACATTGAAGATGCTGATAAATAACAAGACTCCATAATACATTATCTACGTGAATAGCGAGTGTTAGGAAATATGACTTTAAGTAAATAAGAGATCCACACGCTTAATCCATAATAGCTTCCTCATCTAGTCCTGGTTTTAATGCATTGTGGAAAACCCTAAACCCATCTTACTTAGTTTCATGGGTAGTATTTTTAAGACTTCTATATACTGCTTCTTCGCTATATCTACGAATACCATATCTATTGGGTGATCCTCCGCTCTAAGGAAGTCTAAAGCATCAATGTTCAAGGCGTTTACTTCTATTAAGTGGGAATCTTGGGGTAGCAAATTCTTCAGCTTCTCGATGTTTTCCTCCAGGTTGCTATATCTATGAGGATCTTTTCAATTGCGTATAGAAAGATCTTTTTACGGATTGGCAGCCCTGAAATCCCGTATAGCATCCATGCAGTTGAGTATCCAATTCCAGCGCCGGCGTCAATAAATACTGATCCACCTAATGCCGCGATATAATAAGATAGAGAAGCTAGAATAAGCCCGTCTTCTCGTTCAATGGGTGCAATCTTAATTCTCCTTGAATTCTCCTCAATAAGGGTAATGACCTCTAGAAACCTCTCCAGAAAATCAATGTCCATCCAATGCATTCAACCACCTTGAGTCGCCTATTATTTAGAGGTTAATTTCTAGTGATCGCTGTATTTTTGAACTATACTTTATACTACTATTGCCTAAATCGCATGTTTCACAAGATCTCCTCAATAAAATTTATTACCATCTTTTGGTATGAAAAACTATAGGGGTGTTCCGCTGTGATTATTGAGTTTTTGGGTAGTAAAGTTAGAGCGGCTGTATTAATATGTCTAGTTAAGGCTAGTAGATTTAGTCTACCTGTAAATCCCCGTAGCATTGCAAGAGTTTATGGAGTTAACTTATCTGAAACTTATAGGTTCCTGAGAAGACTAGTAGATTTTGGTTTTGCATTAAAGAATGATCATGGCTACGTGCTATCAAGTAGAGGGCTCAAGATATTTGAGCCTATATTAGGGTTGCTTCCAAACCCAGACCCGTGGAGGAGTAGAGAACTAGAGTTTATTAGGCGTTTTTTACCGGATACAATGTACTACGTATCGCAGCCTATGCTACAATCTTGGTTTGGATTAACACCTACTCTCCTAGTTGTAGATAAAAGGCTACGGGGGAGGATCAATCTCCCGAGCGGATTTATAAATCTAGGCTCTAGGAGGAGACCAGGCAGTGGAAATAGAGTGTTTGTCGTATATTCTAGTCTACGGGGTAGAGAGTACAAGTACTCTTGGGATAGCTACTTGACGCATGCAACAATAGAGCAATCGTATGCCGACTTAATTTCATACATGCCTACATGGGAGGATTTTCTACCAGATGTATTGTTGAAGAGTAGCCTATTTGACATGGACAAACTATTGGAGAAAACAACACTTGAGGGTAGGAGGAGGATTGCTACAGCAATAGCCTACTACTCAACTCTGAGTGGTTGGAGACCACTATTAAAGATGAATTTATATAGCTTAGTGAGCGAAGATCTTGTTGATCGATTGGTGGCGATCACCCCCTACCTCGTAGACTCTAGTATTATTGAATCGCGGAGAATTTAACCAATCACATATTACTTTACTCCGGGTGGTTTAAATGGATTTACTAGAGGACTTTGAGAGACAATTAGAGAAGATAGTGCCGAGTATTAATGTTTTAAATAAAGAATTGAATAGATTCAAGGGTCAAATAGAGCTTGGAGAAGGTGATTTAAACCAGGTTTTGTTTAGCCTAGAGAGGGTTTACTACATAGTTCTCACCATGAGGGAGCTACAGGAGTTCTTCGGGGATAAAATACAGTTCGGTGGTGGCGCAGTATTAAACTACATATTTATGCCTAGTGTAGATGCACCAAGATTTACATTCGACTTGGACTCAGCGTGGAGTAGAAGAGTTAGTAATAAGAGGGTTTTACTTGGCGAGATGACCAAGTTTAATAAATACCTCTCCGAGAAATATCCACTATGCCTCCCTATAGACGAGGACAAGTGTTTAACGTTACTAACCGTGGAGTATGATGCTGAAAAAGACTATTTTCCCAACGTATTATCCTTGAGAATCCCCGCTATTATGAGGTGGAGTGGTTTAGAATTCTATAGGTATGTTAAGTCTGTGAGCGGGGTTGATCTAGACCTCAGTATTAATAATAAGTTGAGGAGAATATTTGAAAGCACTATTGGAGTACGCGATGCTAGAGTAGACTTTATTAGGTTTGAAGTATCGATGATTGTTAATTATCCAAGAGCAGAGCTCGATGTGGACCTCCCATTTGAACTGGGTAGTTCTAAGCTATTTATAACTGATCTCGAGTATCAACTAGCATCTAAAATAGTATATAAAGTAGGCTGGGATTTCGGTGGGGATTTAGAGTTCAATCTACACGACGTTCTAAAAGCTATTCTCGACTTGAGGCTATTAAATATAGCGAATAAGGAGAAGATTGAGAGGTATGTATGGGATTTAACAGGGAGCTCTGGCGTACAGTGGGACCTTATTGAAGGAAACTTATTTGAATTGCAAAGATCGGGTGGAAAATACTGGACAAGCTTCCACTACATACTTGTGAGAGGAAAACACAGAAAACTAGATAAATTAGTTTTTGACGTAAAGAGGAAGATCAGGGAGGTTTTACAGCAATAGTTAAGCGTATTACTGCGTATTACTCAGTTAATGCATAATTGCCATAAGTATTGTGCATAGTTGATGTATCCTCGCTAGATTTAACCGTATTTGCATCTTAGGATATATCTAATTCTTTCTTGACGTACTGGTCTATTTCAATACCTATTTCTATAAACCTCTTATACGTTGCTTCTATGGTTTTCATCAACGCTGATTTTATACCTTCAGACTCCATTACAATAATACCCCTTATTGTAGTTCCAGCTGGTGTTATTACCTCGTCTCTTATTGTAGCTGGGTGCTTATTCGCGTTTCTTAGAAGTATAGCAGTCCCCTCTAGTACGTCTAGTGTGGCTTTGTATGCTAGATCTCTTGGCATCCCGGAAGCCGTTGCTCCGAGGACAAGTGCATCGACGATCTCCGCTATGAATGCAGGGCCGCTTCCAGCCAGGCTTGTCCACACATCTAGGTATTCCTCGGGGACCCAGTACACTTCACCCATACATCTAAATAACTCCTCAACAATTAGCTTACTAGGTGAGTCGTTCTCGGGGTTTGCAACGGCCGTCGAAGCCTTTCCAACGAGTACATTAATATTTGTCATGGCCCGGTATACATCGGCTCCAGGCATAGCATTTGCAAGAGTTTTCACTTTGACACCTGCCATTACCGACACAACTAACTTACCCCTCCAAACATCTCTACCAGTTTGCTTCACTACGTCAGGGAAGTGATGTGGCTTCACGCTGAGTACAATCATGTCTGCCTCTCCCACTGCTTGTTTATTATCCCTGATCGCCAGAGCACCGAGTTTCGCGGCTCTCTCCAATGTCTCCTCTCTACGCCCTGTCGCAATGATCTTAATGCTATCTCCGCAGTGATTCCTCAACGAGCTTATAATAGCGGACCCTATTCTACCAGCACCAATAACAGATATAGTTGTACCATTACACAGCTTCATACTTAACACCACGCTCTTGTCCTTTAAACTACCTACCATTAATAAATAAACCTAAAATGCCTTGTTCACTTATAAATTCCCCGCCCCGCGTTAAAACCAGGGATTAATAGGAGTTTACTTTGCAATTAGTAAATAGTTATCCATGATACCTTTGATCAAGCTTTCCATAAATCAGAATTGTTCTTT
>Ga0326761_1000245_pt1 | contig 13151 bp, 16 predicted proteins | sample GCREP_P_FD_207739 | JGI IMG/M metagenome (GOLD analysis project Ga0326761, IMG submission 207739) | Hot spring water microbial communities from Geyser Creek Basin, Yellowstone National Park, WY, United States - GCR.EP_P | ecosystem: Environmental > Aquatic > Thermal springs > Unclassified... | reverse complement strand
CTTCTCCTCAGTCATAGGAGCCATAGAACCCATTCTAAAAACAACAGCAACAAGCTGATCATCAGAAACATAATTAACATCTCTAACCTCTAAAGAGCCTACCTCAATATCTTTAAGCAAAAGCTTCCTACCTACCTCAAAAGATCCTCCACCACCAGCACCCATCAAACCAAGCCCCGTTAATAGGTCTAGGACATCATCTTCAGATTTTAACACGAAACCTCCTATAAAACCACCCGACATATTCTCATTATAAAAAATTATAAAAGATAAAGCATTGATCATATTATAACTAGCATTTATTAAGAAATACTTCAACTAATGTTATGCTGAGCGTTATAGAACATACTAACATGAGCTTCTTATATCAAAATCATCATAATCTTCTACAGATCTTTACATAACATATCGAGTTTGAACATGTGAGATAACAGAAAGTTGTTTGAGACAACTTATATCAAGAATATTTTATTAAAAAGCTTTCATATCAAAATTTTCACGCAATATTGTCTAATTGTCGAAGACATTTTAATGTACAATAATGAGGGCATATATCAAATAAACGCTATGTAATATCTACAGATCCTAACTATAAACGAAGAGAACGATCCTGAGATAAGTGTAAAACCATACAGAAGTTCGAGGGCTATCATGTCGATATACTGTGTATATCTTAATATTTTGATAATGAAACATGTCATTGAAGTTTTCTAATTCAACAGGATTATATATCTTAACTTTTGAATTAAATAAATAGAGATGATATAATGGACGTATCTATAATAATCCCTAAGAAACTTGTTGAAGAGATCGCTAGGAGAGGACTTGATTTAGAGGAGATCGTTCTTAACAGTCTTATTGAGAAGCTTAGGCTGGATCCTGCCACATCTACTGAGGTGCGTCTTGAGCTTGCTAGAAGATATTTTAGGGAAGGAGCTGAGCTTGTGGATAAAGATCCTGTTCAAGCTAGTGAGAAACTTTATAAAGCTACTGAAAAATGTGTCAAAGCTCTCGCCATATACTTTAATCTAGACAATGTTTTGAGAGAGGTTGAGAAAAAAGGTAGATGGACTGTGACAGAGTTGGAAAAAGCTGTTGAAGCTATAAGTGATAAAATTGACAAATGGTTCACAGCCTCATGGGACTCTGCATGGGCTCTACACGTATGGGGATTTCATGAGGCGAAATTAGATGGTGAGGCTGTGAAAAGAAGATTACCTTATATTGAGAAGATGTTAGAGGAAGCCGAAAAAATAGTCAGCCAAACAAAATGAGAAAGAATTTTATGAAAAACAGTTTTAATCAGTCCTACAACCTTTGTCATAGTAATCTCTGTATCTGCCACTTCTAACAAATTTAGTTCTCACACTTTTTCAGATAAGTTCTCATATACTTTCGACGGCCATTTATATGAAGGTACAACTAATAATTAATACCTATGCTCTTCTTTGAAGAAATTTTATAGCATCAGGAGCTATCTTACATCTCGCGCGGCTCAACCTTATGATAAACTATGTATATCGTTTTAAAAACCGTCCCATTGGCTATCTTCATATTAATTATGATTTTTTGGAGAAGAGTCATAGACACAGCAGAGAGAGAAGCTCACTAAGCGGTTCCTAGTTTTGCCAACATGAGTTATGTTTACTTAGCTTTGGCTGGTTAACTTTTTTAAGGCTGGTTAACCTTACTATATCTTGATAATTCATCTATGACGCTGTTTATTTTGAAGGTTAGAAAAAAGGTGTAGTTATACTGCCTAAAGAGCTGAGGGCTAGAGCTGGTATAGAAGAGGATTCTGAGGTTATTGCCGAGATTAAAGGTAGTGAAGTGTTGTTGAGGCCGCTTAAGCCGGTTGTTGTAAGAGTTGACTGGGCTGCTGTCGAAAAGATTTTACATGAAGAAGATAAGGTAGAGGAGGAGAAATTACGTGAAATCTTCAAAGAGTTACGTTATTGAAACAAGCGTTGCATTAGCTTATATAGTTGAAAATGCTCCTGGTAGAGACAAGGTTGTAGAGATTTTTAATATAGCTAAAAAAGGTAAGGTGAAGCTGTATACAGTCTATCCTGTTTTAAGCGAACTACTGTATGTAGCGTCTAAAATATATAGCGCAACAGGGTTAGCTGAACACAATAAAATGGCTCTAGACTTAGTGTTGTGGATTAAAAATGTTGCTGAAGTTGTTGAAATAACGCTGAACATTGCTTTAAGAACTGGAGAACTTAAGAAGCTTCTAGGGATAGCATTAACAGACTGCTACGTCATTGCAACAGCGGAGGCCTTGAGTGTCACAGCTCTATTCCTGAAAATTAAGGAAGAAATGAAGAAAAGAATACATCTTATTGAAAAACTACCTATAGAGTTCATAGTTAAAACACTATAGTTTCTTTATTTCTATCTATTCAAAGCATATCTATTATCAGAGAGGCAGTCGAGAGGGCTGAAGCTTCTATTTATATTTTGTGTCGAGTGATCGCCTTTTCTACATTCCATATAGCTCAGGGCAACCACATCTACTAGATTCATTATCAAGAACTTTTTAATATTATGCTTTAAAAGACGAGGCTTTAACCGGTAGTTTGAGGCAGATATCGGGCTTATAAGCTATATGGGATATATGGGATATGTGGGCGATTTAGGTTGAGCATTGTTGTTGTAGATAAAAGAGGCTGCATTGTCGTACCCAGCAGACTTAGAAGAAAATTAGGTTTGAAATATGGAGATGCATTTATCGCTGTCAATATAGGCAGTGAGCTACTCGTGTTAAAAAAGATAGATGTGGAGAAGCTTGTTAAGGAAATAGCTGAGGAAGTGGCAAAAGCTGGGCTGGATCTTGAGGAGATCGATAGACTTGTGGAGGAAGAGGCTAATAGACTCGCAAAAGAAAGGGTTCACGAAAGTTAATGATTAAGATATAGCTTACTTCTCCAAAGATCTTTCACATCTATATTTTATGATGTTATTTATTTTTTGAGACAGAGGATCCTATAGCTGAACATTTTATCCATATTATGATCTGGAACATGTGCTTTATCTTTTTAATCACATAAGATGCTCTCTATCTCTACGATCTCGGATCCTCTCAGTCTAAGTTTCTTCAGGCCTGCCTCGTTTGTTATCTCGACGTGAAATACCAGCCAGTTGTCACTCTCACATGCGACCACCATAAGCGGCTCAGCGGGCAGTCTCTCTAATGTGTCGATCCCTGTCTTTTTCAAGCCTAGCTTTTTTGTTATCAGTTCTATCGACTTTTCTATTGCTTCTCTAAGCTCCTTCATATCAGTCTCTCTTCTTCTCATCTCGATCAGCTTTTTGAAAAAGCTCCTCAGATCCTCTGGACTTCGTGATATAAGCTCTTCATCTGATATTGGAAAGCCTTCGGCATCTCCTGAGAGTGAGTAGAGATATCTGATCAGATGTCTTATCGAGTGATAGAGATGTGAGACAGATTCTCTGGGCATGTCTATGTAATAGCTTTCTATCGCCAGTCCCAGAGCTGTTAAAACAGATCTTCTCAAAATTTTTATTGTATACTCAGTTATTCTAGGTCTAGATCTTATCATAGATAGACAGCCTCGGTCTAACAGTACGACTGAGTATCTGAGCATGAAGCCTAGAAGATATCCTTTCTCAATCATTTGATCCATCTCCTCAGGAGTGAAAAGCTGCACATGAACCTTAGTATTCATAAAATCTAGACGATATACACGTCTCTTCGGAGCCTCTCTGACAAGAACAATTACATCAATATTACTGACGCCTGGCGCAAAATCTGAAGGTCTTGCAGCTGAGCCAATAACAACTATAGAACATACATCTTCTGAAACAATAATATTAGGAAGCTCAGATAGAAACTCATAGGCTGTGCTCAGAAAATTCTTGACGTCCTCCCCAGAGAACATTAACAGCCTCCAAGACATGATTATCATAAGAACATCTATAAATCTCTAGCGCCATTACAACCGAAAGCCTCGTATTTTAGGGCGGAGATGAAAAGAAAAATTTATAATTTTTCTTCTAGTTATCATAATGATGAGTCTATTAGATGTGGTTGCTCATCCCGCATCCCGAAGAGGCTTAGGAGCAACCACATGAGCAAAACATATATGGGGGATCTCTGGCCACCCCGACTGTCTCTCAGATGACAGATGTAGCCTCGAATAGATGAGGGGAACCAATGATCCGCTCCGAAGGGAGCTCTAGCTTCTTAGGGCGGGCGAGGAGGTCAGAGTGTATGATGCTACATGTCTATATACAGCTGAGAAGTTAGGAGGAGTGTTGATAACTGAAGACAAAGAGTTGCTCAGCAAATCTAGACAGCTGGGAGTAGAAAGTAGAACAATAAGTTAAACAATAGAGCTTCTCTCTGTCCTGGAAAGAATGTTTCTTTCTTTTGTAAACTGTCGAAATATGTTAAACTATATTTCTCTCAGTTCTTACCTCTTCGTCATAGATTTAAAATCTGGCTTGACTATCTCTATATCGTGACATGATGGAGTCTTACTAAATGCCTCATAAAATAATGATATTATTGACATCTAGTCCGCCAGATATTATCATAAGATCCAGCTCTATGAGAGTGTATGGCAATATCTTAAAGATCTGATGTTTCTGATGATCTCTATTGCTTCGAGATCTTGCTTATAGCTTCTAGATAGGCGTCTTCTCATCAGATTTATCAAATAATTCAACTGTTGTTTTCAAAGCTATTTCAACAGCTTTCACCATTGTATCTAGAGACATGCTGGGTGCAATCCCTGGCCAGTCAGATCTTCTGTGTGCAGCCTGCTCAGGAAGTAGTGGCAGATGCATGAAGCCGGCTCTCTTTGGATAGCCTTTCAAAGCTGAGTGATGTAGTGAGAGATATATAACATAATTGCATAAGAATGTCCCGGCTGTGTTTGATATTGCAGATGGTATGCCTGCTTCTCTAAGTCTTTTCACAATAGCTCTCTTAGGAAGTGTTGTGAAATATGCTACAGGACCATCAGGATCTATAGGCTCATCAATAGGTTGCTCGCCATCATTATCAGGTGTTCTAGCATCTTTAATATTAACTCCTATCCTCTCTAAAGTGACATATGATATTCCAGCCCATTGTCCAAGCCCAATGTATATGTCAGGTCTAAGATCATCAAAAAGATTTTTCAACAAGACGCCTGCTCTTCTGAAAGAGACTGGAAGAACAGCCGTATAAATTTCTAGACCAGATATATCAACAATTTTCTCCCCACTGATTCTTTTAACAACAAGCTCAGAAGGATTAATCTTATCACCACCAAACGGTTCAAAACCTGTGAGCAGAGCCCTCATAACAACCTCCTAAAAGATAATAGAAGAACATCTTTTAACTATCTAATCCAACGAATATATCAAAAGATTAAGGATCAATAGTTTTTATAAGCTTACGTTTATTTTTTGAGAGACATTTTATATATGTTGGAGATTAGATGGCTGAGATAGGCATGGCGGAACTATTGATATCTGTGTTATCACTTATCGCTACAATAATCATATCAATAGCCACTCTAGCCTACTGGCTCGGGAGAAGATTCACAGCTCTCGAGAACGAGATCAAGAGGTTAGATAATAAGATAGATAATGAGACTAAAAGATTAGAGAACAAAATTGATAATGAGATTAAGCGACTTGAAGTTGGGTTTGAAAGTGAAATTAAGAGATTAGAGGATAAATTTGATAGCGACATTAAGAGACTCGAGACAAGACTTGAGAGCGAGACTGCTAGATTAAGTAGTGAGATCAGAAATGTAGAGGCAAGACTTGGATCTGAGATCAAAAGATTGAGAAAGGCTATGAGAAGACTTGGAAATGCATTTGTAAGTTATCAAGAGTTTTTCATTGAATTCTTGATCAGCGAAGGGGTTATAGCTAGAGAGAAGGGAGATGTTGTTAAGAGAGAGGCTAGAAGAATAATAGATGTGGCTCTCACAAATCCTATTAAAAAAGAGGAGTGGAAAAGAATTAAAGAGCTTCTAGACAAAGAAGAGTTGACATTAGAAGAAGCTTTAGAGCTTAGAGAGCTTGCCAGAAAAGTGGCTTGGGCATACGGCCACAGAATAGAGGCATGGAAACTACATTTATATGCGACAATGGCAGTTGGATTCGCAAGAAAAAAACTTGAGGAGGAGAGAAAGAAACAAGAGGAGAAGAAAGAGTCTAAAGAAAAATCTTGTTAGAAAGATCTCTTTGATCATCTCTTGAACAATTTCTTCTTATTACATATTTACAACTGATCTTGCGGATAACCGAAGCATTCTTATATTTAACGAAGGATCCTTTTTATCAAAGATCATGATTTCAGACCTTTTTTATTTAACATATCTATCAAATAGATCGGGATGAACATGTCAGAGGATAAAAAATTAGATACAGAAATCATGTTCCCAGAGTTTTATTTCGAAGATCTGAAGCCTGGCCTCAGATATAGAAATCCTATCGGAAGAACTGTGACAGATGTTGACAATATGTGGTTCACATTATTAACAAACAATATGAATCCAATACATTTCGATAAAGGATATGTTGAGAAGAATTATTCTGGAGAACCTTTCAGAGGAAGATTAGTTGTCAACGGGATCTTAACATTGGCGATTGCAATAGGATTGACAACATATATATCATCAAAAGGAGTTATGCTGGGAATCGAGAATGTCAGATTTTACAAGCCGGTCTTTGCAGGAGACACAATATACGCTGAGGCTGAGGTTATAGAGGCAAGAGAATCAAGAGGCAGACCAGGCTTCGGGATAGTTAAAATAAAAACAAGAGCCTACAATCATGATAACGAGTTAATACTTGAATGTGAGAGAGTTATTATGGTTCCTAAGAGAGGACATGTATGGCAATAAAAGATCTTTAGAAAATAATAAGGATCTTTATGCCTTAATAGAATGATGAAGACTTTTAAATATTTATCTTTTCTCTATGGATAACGTCATTATTTTTCTTGTCATTATAATATATATCACTGCTAATATTATGACTAAAGCTAATGAGAGTATTATTAGTGGCGTCATTATCTCTGGTTTTCCATAGCCGAAGCATATTGGTATAAACATTATCACTATACATCCTCCTACTCCTACCTCGGTTTTCTCAGAAGGTTTTGATGATATTGTTATTACTGGGAGTATTGATCCTATTATGATCACTATGAATCCTATTATGATAAGTGTTATCCCTATGATGAATAGTCTGTTCATATCCATCTCCATGCTCCTATTGATAATATGAATAATATTATTGCAAGCAGAAGAATTATTATGGCAAGTATCATTGTTATTCTAGCAATCCTCTGACTCGTGCCGAATATTATTGGGAAAGGCCCTATAATGACTACTCCGCCAGCCTCAACTTCTCTCTTCTCCTCAGGCTTTTCAAAGCCTTTTCGTCTGAGCATCTCATAGAATGTTGCCATAATGAGAATTATGAATCCTATCAAGACTATCATGAAACCTATCAATATGATGCTTAACATTTCAATCCCGTCCATAGCCGTATAAATATTTTTATTAGATAATAATAAAAATCTAAAGAATTATTCAGACAGATTTTCCAGCGATCCTCTATATATATGAAGATATTTCTAACGCGTTTAACATTATAAATGATGTTAAAAAGCGATTCATCTTGCCAGGTTTTTTATCTTTTAAATAGATCGGTGCAATCTATCTTTAGTATAATTTAGATAATACATTTTTAACTCTTACAAAAAAATGTTTTCCAGATAGATTTTCAGAAAAACTTTATTAATAATAAGCTGAATAATACATAGGCATACACATGAAACCAAGCTATGCCTATCCATGGCGAGATACTATAGAATATATAAAACTTAGATTGGAAGAGGCGATACAAGAGGCTGAGCTTGCCATAAAATTTCTTGATCAAGGACTTTATAGAAATGCCTCTGGAAAAGTCTTTCAGGCTTGGAAGGCTTTAATGTCTGCTGCAGCTGCAAAAAACAGAGAGTTAATAGCTAAACATTATACAGGTGTTGTCAAGGACAGAACTGGCAGAATCAGGTCTAGAGCAGACCTGATAATAGCCCTGATGCCTACTACCAGGCTGAGAGAAGTTGCATCAATATTGGTGGAGGTGTATGGCAGAGAGATTCTACATCTTACAGACATAGCGATCAACATTCACGAGTTTCAGTACAACGGCTTAGATCCTGAAGGAATTGTAAGTCGATACACAAATTTAAATGATGTTGAGAAAGACATCAAATATTTGACTGAGAAGATCATTGAATGGGTCAGAAGATTAAGTCAGACATGACACACGAGACCCAGAGATTCGAAACTCAGCCCTTAGGAGCAGGGAGGCTGTTTCTGTTTTCATAATTACTCGCAGCGTTTGTATTTACTGATGTCTAATAATTCTCAAAAAATTTATAGACTTCCAAAGCTTATATGATTGATCGACGCCTATGAGCTCCTGAGATCCGTAGGGCTGTGAAGTCTCTGGCGACAGAGACTGAGCTTCTACGGTGAGAGGGTTCAGAGAGCCATTGAGAGATAGACGACGGAGAGCCTGAGACCAATAAATATTAAGAGCAATGAATCGCCATCTATCGAGAAATGGTCATAATAGTTGTTATACATATGTTTTAAGCTGAGACAGATCTGTGAGCGATGAAACATATTTTACAATTTTAGATAACATGAGCGATCTTTGTATGTGATCTCTCTCTTCATATTCTCATTGTTAATCAATGTTTTTAAGATTTTATCTTCTATTCTTTATATTTATATTTTTCATCTACAAAACATGGTTGACATCAATGGCTGATATTGCTGTGAGCACACGTGGCCTGGTGAAGATTTATAGTAATACTGTTAAGGCTCTGGACGGCGTCTCTATAAATGTCAATCGTGGTGAAATTTTCGCAGTGTTAGGTCCTAATGGTGCGGGTAAGACGACTTTGATGAGAATATTAACTACACAGTTGAGGCCTACATCTGGAGAGGCCTATGTCCTTGGTTATAATGTTGTTAGTGATGGCGATAAAGTGAGGAGATTCATTGGTTATGTGCCGCAGGAGTTTAGTGTATGGACTGATTTAAGTGGTTATGAGAATCTATTGATATATGCAAAGATCTATGGTGTGCCTAGACATGAGATTAATGAGAGAATTAATGAAGTCCTCAGATTCATGGATCTTTCTGATGCGTCAAAAAGACTTGTCAGAACATACTCTGGAGGCATGATTAGAAGACTTGAGATTGCGACTGCACTCTTGATAGAGCCTGAGATATTGTTCTTAGACGAACCGACAATAGGGCTTGACCCAGCTGCTAGAAAGATGGTGTGGGATAAACTAACTGCATTAAATAAAGAACTGGGTTTGACAATATTTTTCAACTCTCATTATATGGATGAGGTGGAGATGTATGCTGACAGATTAGTAATACTTAACAAAGGCAAGGTCGTGGTCGAGGGAGCAGCTGATGAATTAAAAAGATCTGTTGGTGGTGAGGTGGTGGAGCTTACAGTAGATGATGTGAGTAAAACAGTTCATAGAGTTAATGAGATGAACAGTCTTGGAATTAGAGATGTGAATATAGATAATGACAGAGGAATTGTTAGAGTAATTGTTGATAATGCTGAGGAGGCTTTGCCAGTGATAATTACAACATTAAGAGATGCTGGTGTGAGAATTATTAAGGCATCTATATCCAGGCCTACTCTTGATGATGTTTTTCTCAAATATGCTGGCGGTAAGATATCAGAGGAAGGCAGATTACAAGAGGTGAGAACGTTAAGAAGTGTTATTAAGAAAGGGTGAGCTTAATGTCTTTTATAAATGCTGTCGTAGCTTTTGTAGAGCTTGAGGCACGTAGAATCAGATATAACATTACTGAGGTTATAACAAGAGTTGTTCAACCAATACTTTGGCTAGTCGTCTTCGGACCTATTATGGCGAGCGTAAGAGCGCTACCGACTGACGGCATACCATATATAGCGTTTATAACGCCCGGCGTAATACTGCAGTCAGTGACTTTTGTATCGATATTCTATGGATTAACTATTGTGTGGGAGAGAGAGTCAGGAATACTGAAAAAGCTGTTGACCACGCCAGTGCCTAGGATCGCAATAGTGCTCGGCAGATCCTCTGCATCAGTCATTAGAGCATTTATGCAATTCATGATAATAACGCCGATAGCCTTATTAATAGGAGTTAGAATAGTGCCGAATCCACTGGACATAATGTTTGTCATAATAATAATAACAATAACATCAGTAGGTTTCTCAGCATTCTCAATATGGATAGCAACATTCATGAAGACAAGAGAAAGATTCATGGGAATAGGACAGGCAATAACAATGCCTCTATTTTTCGCAAGCAACTCGATATACCCAATAAATATAATGCCGCCAATATTCAAGGCGATATCACTTGGAAACCCATTGACATACTCTATAGATGCACTGAGAAAAACATTAATAATAGGGACATTAGACGGCCTGATCACAGACATAGTAGCTTTGATAATATTCACCACAATATTCACATTATTAGCATCAATTCAATTCAGAAGATTAATAGAGTAGATTACAAGCCATCCTCCTACTAGGCAATCACACAGTGAGACAAATATAGGATTGCAATAATTCACTAACTGTTGCAGCAATATTAAACATGACGATCAGTATTAACTAGATAAGTAGATTTTTCTATCTTATTCATGTCATTCTCAACCTTTGATATTTTAGAAACCTTATTCTTTAGGGCAAAGAGATATTGTCACTATGCCGTTTCTCAGTAGATGATAGCGAGATTCGAAACCAATAAATATGAAAGGCTATGAACCTCAGTCTACTTATCTAAGGCCTGAATATGTCTACTTCGATTCAGGCCTGCATTAAGGACCTTCATTGACGTGATGTAATATGCATCAAAGGACTCATCGTGCCTCAGCTTTCATGGGCAGAGGGGCGAAGGAGCCACCTTCTCAAGTCTCTCTCACGCTTCTTTTCTATCCGAGGAATTTCCTGACCCAATTTTCAGCGTGGATATAAGATATTATAATTACGGGCTGTATCGTAGGTATTAGTGCAGGAGCTATGGCGGCCTGTGGTCCTAGAGCTGAAGTTATAATGGCGGCAGCAATACTTTCATTCTTTCCCACAGAGAGAATAGCTACCGCCTGGTGATCCTCGTATTTTATGTGTAGAACCTTGCTTATTGCAAGAGTCATGCCGAAAACCCCAATTATTGCAATGGCTTGGTAAACAATCACCTTGACAGCTATTAGCGGGTTTGAGATTATCTTAGCAGCCTGGCTGAAGACTAGCAGGAAGATAAGTGTAAGCACCGCCAGCATGGTCCAAAGCGAAAGCGGATCCTTAAGATACTCGTCCACGTATTTGCGGCCCTTCTTTTTCAGGATAATGTATCTGATAGTCTGCAACACCAGCAATGGAACGATGAGAACCTCCACCAAAGATGTCACTATTGATTCTATTGGTACTGGTACTGAAGCGATATTAGCATAGCTCTTTATGATCAACGGTATAAGAGGAATGCCTATAATGATGGCGATAAGAACCAGAGCTGTAGCTAGCTCAAGGTTGCCTCTAACTATGAGGACATATCCTAGAGAGGCACTTGAAGCCGGGACTGCGTTGCCAGCTACAAAGCTTACGCCCACCTGAGGATCGCCAAGCGTAGGAGATAAAGCCATAGCAAGTACCGGAAACAACACATATCCATAGATTAAGTAAATAGTTATAAACTTCCAGTCCTTAAAGCTCTTCACGAATCCTTCTGTCTTAAGCTGTATCATCGAGGGAAAAATTGTTAAAATCGCCATCGCAGTTATCAAGTTCGAGATCAGCGCCTTATTAGGAGCTATCACTGCCCTATAGTAGTAGCCTATGGGAATCGCAAGCAATATTATCAAGATGGTGTAAAGTATGAGATACTTCCTCATGTGAAGCGTTATCTTCTTTATACTCAATCATATCACCATTTTCATTGAAAATAGTCTAGGAGGTTAATAAACTTGACTGACTGGTCAATCAATTTTTTATTTATCTGTTTTATTTTTCTCTACTGAAAATAATTTAAGGATGAGATTTATGGAAGAAACTAGAAAGAGAATATTAGATGCGGCGATGAATGTTTTCGCCGAGTTCGGTTTTTTCAAGGCACCTGCCCGGCTTATAGCTGAGAAGGCCGGCGTCTCGAAAGGCCTGATATTCTGGTACTTCAAACGAAAAGACGATCTTATATCTGAGATTGCTTCGAGAGCTCTCCCCGTTGATATAATAGAAAATTGCCTCTCGAAAGATGTCGAGAGGAAAGAGCTTCTCAGATGCATAGGAAGCTCATATATATCTAAGTATAGTGATGAGAGAATGAAGAAGCTTCTTATACACTCTATATCGGCATCAAGCTCATATCCTCTGATATCTAAGATGCTTGATAGATCCTGTGGAGAGATGCTGAGAAGAGCTGCGTTAAGAGTTTTCGGAAAAGATGATAAGAAGAGTATAATCAGAATGAGAGCATTCTTCGGATCTCTGCTTTGCTACGTCTTGAATAGGCCCCAGGAAATTGAGGAGAAGGAATATATTGATGAGATTATATCGCTAGTTTATCACGAAAAGTAGCTTTCTTCTGCCAGCTCCAATTCATCAAAAAATTTATACTTGACATTTTCGCCTTCTCTGAAACTATTCATATTTCTCCCGAATTTCTAATCTATATATAGAAATTTTTGCTAATTACTGAAGCTCTCTCCACGGCGAAGAGAAATACTTCATCATATAAAGCCTTTGGAAAAGCTCGTCATTCTCCAAAGCTTTTTATACTCTTCTCTATCATTTCCCCAGCGAGCCTCTCCAATTCTCTAAAACAAATTTTTATCTATTGCTTAATTAGCTCTAGCTTCTATCTCGGCTTTTTCTCCTCATCGAGATTTCATTGTTGTTAAAAGGAGAGGAAGATCGAGAATATTTTAAGAAAGCTCAGAGAACTAGATCTTGAAAGATGCGGGGGGTGGGATTTGAACCCACGCAGGCCTACGCCAACGGGTCTCTCATCTATAGGCTGGAACTTGAGCCCGCCCCCTTTGGCCCGCTCGGGCACCCCCGCCCATATCTATATATTTATGTGA
>Ga0326761_1000239_pt1 | contig 13266 bp, 13 predicted proteins | sample GCREP_P_FD_207739 | JGI IMG/M metagenome (GOLD analysis project Ga0326761, IMG submission 207739) | Hot spring water microbial communities from Geyser Creek Basin, Yellowstone National Park, WY, United States - GCR.EP_P | ecosystem: Environmental > Aquatic > Thermal springs > Unclassified... | reverse complement strand
TGTGGTGTTGTTGTGGTGTTTGAGAGGCTTTTTGTGTTTACTCTTGGTTTCCACGAGGATTTCGCTATTAGGCGTCTTACTTCTTCAGCTGCTGGTCGTAGTGATGCTGTCCTCTGTGTTACCATTAGGCCTGTTGCTAGTGCTACTCTTAGGGCTTACAATAGCCTTGTTTCTTTCGCCTCTGTTAACGGGATTAGGGTTCTTAGGCTTCTCGACGTTGATCCTAGCGATCCCGCCTCGGCAATAGCTTCGATTATGTCTGAGGTTTTGAATGTTGGTGGTGTGAAGAACGTTATATTCGATGTCAGTGGTGGCTCTAGGGGTGTTACAACCCCTGCTGTCCTCGCAGCACTCCTCCTACCCAGCCTAGGCTATAACGTCGACATCTATGTTTCAAGTGATGGTAGCGACGTCTGGGAAGCTAGGATCCCATCTAGCTTCCTAAGACTACTCACGTTGAACGTAAGCCAGCAGAAGCTCGAGATGCTAAGAGTGATACGTGAAAACCAGGGTTTAACAGCTGAGGAGATAGCCGCTAAGCTCAAGTTGCACGAAAAGACTGTCAGGAACAGGCTTGCAGAGCTCTCAAGAGAAGACCTCATAGCCAGGAAGGGGAGGGGTGGTGGGGTGTACCTAACACAGTGGGGTAACCTTGTAGCCTTCATAGCCAGTACTATGGCCGAGAGGGTTACTGGTGGAGAGGTTGTAGAAGCCGAGGTAGAGGAGGGCCTGGTGGAGGCCTGAGGAGTCCCCAGATAGCTAGGGATGCTAGCTAGGGGTAGGTCGTGCCCCGAGCTCCCTCCTAACATTGAATCCCTACCCAGCTAGGGACTAGAGGGTAGGCCTTCTAGGTTGTAGACTTGAACTTTCAACGGTAATACCTACTACCTGGTGTAGGGCTGTGATTAGCTGGTTTATCCGTAGGCAGCTTAGGAGGCTACATGAGGTTAGAGAGTTAGACCCCGTGCCCGGGGAGCTTAGGGGTTGGAGTTGGGATAAACCTCCTGTCAGGCCTAGAGCCTACCTAGGCCTTGGTGTTAGCGAGGTAGCATACGCTAGCTACTGTGGCTTCAGAGACCTATGGCTTAGGAGGAGGAAGGGTGTGAAAGCTGAGGTTAACGAGCACATGAGGGTAGGCTACATAGTCCACGAGATCTTCCACAGAGCCGCCAGGGACCTGAGATCCATAGTGTTTAGTAACGGTGATAGGTGGGCTATGGTTAGAAGGCTCTATGATAGAGCTTGGCTTAGGGTTAGGGATCTAACGAGCGATAGGTGGGCTGTGGAGCTCTACAGGAAGCTGGTATCAGTGTGGCTAGGTGAATCCATGGCAGCAGAGCTGTTAAACGGAGGTGAAGGCCTAGGCTGGATCCCGTGGCTGTCAGAGTACAGGGTTGATGGTAGTGCTATTGGGTTGTCAAGACACCTTAGGGTTGATGGTTTAAGCGAGATGGGGCTAGTGGTTGAGATAAAGTACGGTAAGTCGATGAGATGGCATAGGGTAGCGCTTGCAGGCTACGCTCTAGCAATGGAGTCCTACATGGAGGTCCCTGTAGACTACGGGATCCTAGTACATGTTAATAATATAGCTGAGGGCTCCCCAACACTCTGGGTGGAACCAGTCTACATCTCACCAGATCTTAGGAGGAGCTTTCTAGAGGCTAGGGATGAGGCTATAGACGTGCTACTCTCACCAGTAGAACCTCCACAGTCAGCATGTGTTGAGGATGAGGTGGTATGAGGATACTGCATGTGACAGGTTACGGTGTTAAAATCGGTGTAACGGGGACAGCGTTGAACATAAAGGCTAGGGATGGATCCAAGAAGATACCGTTATCTGAGATCGACGTCGTCGTACTAGCCTCAAGTGGTATCTCCATATCAAGTAGGGCTTTGAGGAAGCTCGTTACAACAGGCATAGAGGTCATAGTGGTTGATGGTAGGGGGTTACCTGTAGGGATACTCTACGCTAGCCACTACACCAGGACTACCACCACCAGGAGAGCACAGTACCAAGCCTATGGTGGGGAGCTAGCTGTTTCAATAGCCTTGTCCATAGCCAGGTGTAAGATGCTCACACAGGCTAGCACGCTCCGCAGGCTCTCAGTAGACCTGGGTGTGAGGGAGCTCGCTGAGGAGGCTAGGAGGGTTAAGGCTAAAGCCTCGAGTATCGATTTAAGCGTGCTACCCAGGACTCTCGATGAGGCTAGGAGCGTTATAATGGGGGTGGAGGCTGAAGCTGCGAGAATCTACTGGGGCTCCATAGCGTTAATCCTCCCAAAGGACATAGGGTTCAATGGTAGGGATAGGGATTCCATCGACCCATTCAACCTATCGCTTAACTACGCCTACGGTATACTCTACGGGCTAGCCTGGAGGTCCCTCGTGCTAGCAGGCCTAGACCCCTACGCTGGCTTCCTACACATCGATAGGAGTGGTAAGCCTGTACTAGCGTTCGACTACGTTGAGATGTGGAGAGCTCCTCTCATCGACGAGGTTCTCGTTAGAGCCTTCATGAGGGGGTGGAGGCCTAGGATTGAATCGGGTAGGCTCTCCTACAACTCTAGAGCTGAGATAGCTGGGTTTGTGAGTGAGAGGCTTAAACAGGTATGCCCTGGAGCCTACAGGCATATGACCTTCGATGAAGCTCTTAGAGGTTACGCTCTAAGGCTTGCTGAGAGCTTGAGGAGGGGTGCTCCATACCAGTGCTATGAGGGTGAAGCGGCTTGAAGGTCGTTGTCGTCTACGATATAAGCGATGATGATGTAAGGCTTAGGGTTTCAAGGTTGCTTGAAGCCTGCGGGCTTTCGAGGATACAGAGGAGTGCTTTCGTAGGTGATATGATGAGGGCTAGGGCCTTAGACCTAGCTAGGAGGCTTGAAACCATCATAGACCATGAGACGGACGTTGTCCACATGATCTTCGTCCAACCACAGGATTGGTCTAAGACGATCGTTATAGGTAAACCCCTCTGGGCTAGGGGTGTAATCGATGCTATACACCTACTATGATGATTGGGTTAACGTGGTTGATCTAAAGGAGTTCGAGTACTGCCCTGTGATACCGTGGATACACCATAACCTAGGCTACGTGACCGACCCAACAGATAGCATGGATGTTGGCAGGTCTAGGGTTGACGCCAGCTTCAAGGTTAGGGTTGCAAGCGAGCTAGGCCTACCTAAACCGTACAGGGTTGAGGTTCCAGTGAGGAGCTATAGGCTTAGGGTTGAGGGTGTAGTGGACCTAGTGGCAGGCGATGGTAAGCTCTTCGTGGTCGAGGTTAAAGCTTTCAGGAGGAGACGTGATAGGCTGAAGCACTTCAAAACACAGCTTGTAGCCTACGCGCTACTGGTAACAGAGTCTCTTGGTGTTGTTAGAGAGGCTATCCTATACAATGGCGGTGATACCGTGAGGTTCAGGGTTACAGGTGATATGCTGTTGGGTGTTGAGAGGAAGCTTGCTAGGCTAAAGGCTGTCATTGAGAGTGAGAGGCCACCAGAGGTGTCACAGCCTAGGCAGAAGTGCTACTACTGCTGGTATAGGCGTGTCTGCCCAGTCACCCACCACTCATAGCATCGTAGAGGCTCACCACAGCCCTGGTAAGCCCTGTAGCCTTGTAGACGACCCTAGGCCCCCTCCTAGACTTGACTACAAGCCCCCTGGCAGCTAGTTTATCGAGGATCCTCCTAACAGTGCTAGCATCAACACCCCCACCGAACCCCTTATCACCAGGCCTCACCTCACCACAGCCCACCAGCTCCCTTAGTAACTCAACCTGCCTGCTAGTCAGCCTCGATACAGCCCCAAGGGCCCTTAGGGGGATTTTAACGATCCTAGGTGAGTCCTCAGGACCACTATAGACCTCAACTGGGACACCTAGGCTTGAGAGGATATCGGCGATGAAGAGTAGGGCTATGACTATAAGCCTCATACCACCAGAGAGGTAGAACTCTACACGGGTGAAACCTGGGAGGAGCCTTGAGAGCTCACGGGATATACTGAAGACCAGATCCTCGAAGTCAACGTCAACACCAACCCTAACCTCAACGGGACCCCTACCACCAATGTTGGCGAGGAACCTCCTAACACCATCAACAGCAACCCTATACCTCTCCTCCTCGAAGTCAGCCCCACCAGTAGGGGCAACAAGCACTACGAGGTCATCGCTGGATACACCGCCACGACCAACAATAGCCCTGGAGACGAATACCTCACTCCAACCAAAAGAGAAAACCAGCAAACAAGGCATGACGGCATACCTCCAGGTTGGATATGTGAGGTTACAATATTTAAGTGTTAAACTCTACCATACTCTCCCAAGTAGGACAGTGATGTTACAGGGTACGATGTGATGCCCTACACAGCCCTCCATCATAACCCAACATTTAAATACCCCTTTTACCTACCACACCCCCCGGGCTTGCTAGGGGGTGGTATTATGGTTGCCCCTACGAGTAAGGAGGACGAATATAAGGACGATATTGTTAAGATGTTGTACGCCTTCGTACGTTGTCGTATGTTCTCCGTAGTTGATAAACTCGCCAACGCAACTAGTAAAGTTGTAGTAGAGCAAGCTCTCTACGAGGCCTTGAGGATATCCAGGGCTGCCTATGAGAGCTCCAATGGTAGCCTATGCGAGCTTGAGGATAAAAAGGTGGTTAAAGCTTATGTCGCAAAGGAGGAAAGTGTAAAGTGGTTACAGGAGCTCCTCAAACAAGATGTGATTAGAGGTCTCGAGGTTTGCAGGGAGATAGCTTCAAGAGCTCTCACCTTCCCAGCGAAGGCTGTTGAAGCTTCAGCTTAGACTCGTGGGGGGTGAACCGAGGATGGTATGGCTTTCGCTCGGTCTTAGGGCTTTGGTTAACGTAGAGGCTTTAAACATGGCGGAGTCTGTGGGTAACTTCGTTAGGCATAGGAAGGCGGCGATAGTGGTTAGAAGTGATTCAAGGTACATTGTGAGGTACGTCCCCGTGGTTAGTGGCGAATCTATGGGGCATGCCTACCAGAGCTGGATAGCCAGGCTGGCATCCAAGAGGAACCTACCCCTATGTGAGTACTGTGAGAGGGAGGAGTTCGTTAAGCATGCCCAGCCTCAGCTATTCGGAGGTAAGGCTTGGGAGGTGCAACTCAGGGACATAGCGATGAAAGGCGAGCGTGAGAGAGGTAAGGGGTACGAGCCTGGGAATGTCGAGTCATCCATAGTGGCTAACTGTGTGGTGGAGGACATAGGCGGCTTCCTTGTCACAGCAAGGATCCCGGTTAAGCGGACATCGAGGTTCGTATGCGGCTACATGGTACCAGCTGTTGATGCTCTAGAAGCTGCAGTCGTCGAACCCCAGCTTCATGTCAGGCATGCTCCTACAGCTATGAGGGTTACCGTTGAGGGTGAAGAAGCTAGAGGTCAAATGATATACTATGTTGAGGTCGGCTCAGCCGTTTACACCTGGAGTTTCGGCATAGATCTTAGTAGTGTAGGTGTAAGCACTTACATCAACAAACCGGTGGTAGATGATAAGGCGAGGAGGGCTAGGGTTGAGCTTGCGTTAGACGCACTAGCACACATGCTTGAATCCAACATGTTTGGAGCTAAACAGTCGAGGTTCAACCCGGTCATAAGTTACGAGTCGATACTCTTAACATTAAGCAAGGACACGCCGTTCATGGTGAGTAGCCCCACGAGGTCAAGCTACATAGAGGAGACCGTTAGGAGAGCTAAGAGGATGAGCGAGAGATACGGCTATAAGTTCAAGCTTATAGGGTACGCTGGCTTCGATAGCGTGAAGAGCGAGATGAGCAATCTAGGTGTTGAGGTAGCTGATACCATAGCTGATGCCATAGCGAGGATTAAGGAGGAAGCACTATCATGGCTAGGACTTTAAACCTCTACGCTGTCTCCGCAACAATCCAAGTCCATTGGGGTTTCACTGTAACACTACCACTCTACACTGCAACCCAGCCGACGTTCAAGATACCACCACCAACAACACTCCTAGGAGCACTAGCGTACCAAGCGCTTAGAACATCGAGACCTGAGGTTATCGTTGAAGGAGGCTCCCTACTAAGCTCTACGGTAGAGCTCCTCAACATCATCAACTGGGTCACGGGGAGGTTTCAGGATTTCAACCCGAAGGCTGCGATCGAGGTTATAGACTTAACCAGGTATATAACAACACTTGGGGTGAGAACCGGCAACCTATACCCAGGCTCACCCTACATCTGGGCTGTACAGGGTAGAGGTAAGGTCTACCTACCAGGTGTTACCTTCGAAGCTGTGTACCTAACACGGGATCCGGAGAGCGTTGAGAAATGGGCTACGGGGATCTGGAGGCTAGGTTCCAGGGAGTGCCCGGTCTCAGTGATGGAGGTTAACACTTACCCTCTAGAACTAGCCCCATTGGATGTAGTAACCACTAGCTTCATGTTACCAGAGTACCTCGTAAGGGAGGTGATAGAGGGGGACTACATTGAGGAGAACCTCCCGGAGCCCTCGAGGGAATGGTATCTGCTAGGTGTAAAAGATCCATTGAAGCTCCTTAAAAGGTTCATTATACCATCAACGAGTGTTAAGGTCAGAGTAGACCCGGACAAGGCTGCCGTCCTTAGGGACCCAAGGGGGGATTACTATGTAGTCCCTAAGGTTGCGGTGACAGTGCATGGCAGAGGCTAAGATAGTACTACCACCGTTAAAGTTAGCCTCCGAGATAATGAAAACAGTGGTTACAGCCTCCTGTGCTAACTGCGATAAACTGAGATTCGGGCTAGATACCACCCGTGGACTTGAGGTAATCGAGGTAGAGATGCCACAGAGAAATCCACTCGACATCCTCCTACACAACATGCTAAACATACTTGAAGGTTATAAGGAGCGCGTTAATAGGTTAGGTGATGTGCCCATCCTGAGGCAGCGTCTGACGGGTAGCGATTACGATATATTCGAGGAGGGTCTTAGCGTAAAACTGCCGGGTAGGCGGGAGAAGTGGGGCGGCTTTTACACATCACTATTAAACTATGTGAGAGAACATCTAGACGAGGTAAAAGCCGGGATCTCACCTGATGGTGTAACCCTAGGGGTTGAGAGGGGTAACCTTAAATTGAGTTTTGGCGGGGATCTAAGGCTACCGAGATTACTGGTAAGCGAGGGGTTCTACGAATTAGGTAAATTCGGTGGTTTAAAGGATGTGAAATCAACGGGGAGACCCTCACTTGGCATCGTTGAGATTAGGGCTAATGGTGGAGTTGTAGCTCTTCTAACAGCATCACTACTAGCATTAACGGCTGGAAGCGGGTCTATTGGTGAAACAGACGTCTATGTAATACCTACAATGGATATTGTTGGTATAGAGGTGAGAAGGCTTGAAGCAAAGTTCTTAACCGATGTGTTTCGCCAGTTCAACTTCATAATCGGGGATAAGAGCCAGTACTGGATGCCTGTTGAAGATGTAGATGGTATGAGGCTTGCAGTCCTGTTTGAGATCTACAGTAGGGTTGGAGAGGAGGCTGAGAAGGTTATCGGAGGTAGAAGGGTGCTTGAAAGCGTTAGATTGAACCTATCAACGTTCTCACCGACAGGCTTAAGATTCTATAGGCGGGAGGGCTTCACAATATCATTAGGTGAGGTAGCAAACCTAGGATCCGCTATGGAAGCTATAGGTTTCACCGGGTGGGATAAGTATAAGATTGCCTCTACGGTTGCTAGGCTAATCATCTCAACATTATACCTTTCTAAGATTGCAAGCGAACAAGGCCTCTATAAGAGGTTGGCTAGCGATGCTAAGATGCTTGCCTACTCGATAGCAACGGGGGTGAGGAGACCGTACCTTGACGCATTGTACAGACTATCACGTTACCTGAGGGAGGAGGATGTGCTATGGCGTATCGCACAGGAGTCCAGTGAGCTCATCGACGAAGAACATGTTGAGAGCTACATAGAGAATGATTATAGGGGTGAGAGGGATAGGAGGAAAGCGCTATTGAAGAGCGAGGCTCAAAGGATCCTAGGGCTATTACACCAGTTAGCTAAGCAGGGGTGAAAGGGTGGGGGTTAGGAGGGAGCGTATCCTAAGGGAGGTGGTCGAGGAGCTCCCGTCATATCCCGTTACAGTGTTAATAGCACCCACAGGTTTTGGGAAGACAAGTTTAACTACATTGATGGTAGAGTACGGGGTGAGAAGCCTACACCTACTCCCGTTGAGAGCGCTAGTAAGCGATGTGATGAGCAAGCTCCGTGATAAGGCCTGCTACCAAGCCGGGGTTGAAATTAAGAATGTTGCGAAAGACCCCTACATGCTATGCCATCACATGGTCGCAACCTATGATAGCACGTTGTTGGAAGCACTGGTAGCACCTGTAGCTGATATCGGCAAGCATAGATCACATTGGGATATAGCATCACTAGCTTTATACGGTAGGACACTCCTAATGGATGAAGTGCACCTCCTAGCTAAAGCTGATGAGGGTGAGGGGGGTGTAGATGAATCCTCTAGGGGGCTCCTCTACCTAATCTCGGCATTAACACCCTTCATGGTCAAATACTATGGGTCGAACGTTATCTACGCTACAGCCTCGATACCCATTGAGTATGTAAGTCTGCTACTGAAGGTTTCGAGAGACTTAGCTAATGTACAGTGTAGGGTCATCGTTGTAGGAGGTAGCGTAATCCTAGACTATTATGATAAGTTGGCTGAGCTGAACTGCAAGCTAGTCAGGATACCCATAGATCAGATAGAGGATGAAGATGTTAGGGGGGTAAGGGATGCCTACAGGTCCGGAGTTCTAACAGCTATTACCGACAGAAGGGTGGAGGACGTAGTAGCTAGCTTGATCCACGAGGGGTACGAGAGGATCCTGATCGTAGCTAACACTGTTAAGAGGGCTGTCGACATATACAAGAACTTAAGGGATAGGGGTGTAGCTGACAGCTACAAAATAATATTGATACATGGGAGGCTTGGTAACAGAGCTAGAGAGGAGAGGTTCGAGGACTTCCTAAACTTGTATAATGGTGGGAGACCGCTAATCCTAGTCTCAACCCAGGTCGTCGAGGCTGGTCTTGACAAGTCATTTGATGCTGTGATAAGCGACATTGCACCAATAGAGTCCTTAATCCAGCGTTTCGGAAGAATACTTAGGCGTATGGAGGATGCAGAGGATGTCGTACGCCGTGACATAAACCCTCTGTTAGTGGTATCACTATCAGAAGACTCCATCAACGCAGCAAAGCAGGTTTACGGAGATTATCAGATTAACCACACGATGAGGGGTATTGAGGATTTAGTTAAAGGGCTTAAATGGGAGAGGATTGAAGGTAGCGGGATCAACGTCTATAGGATAGATTGGAGGTATGGGGAAGCACCTACAGCTTACTCCATACTCACAAGTTATAGGGTTCATGTGGATTACGGGTACCCAGAAGCGTATTTTAGTAACCTTGAAGGATTACTATTAGATCTGCCTATTTTCAAAAAGGACCTGAGAGACTGGTTGAAGACCATAAGCTCATATGGTTTCATGGAAGCTTTAAGACCATTTAAGTTGATACCTCTAGTTGTTTGTGAAGCTGAGGATTGCAGGAAACACGATGTAGTCGATGTATCAATATCATTCCTAAGGAGCAGGTTTAAGGAGCTCCTCTGTTTCGATGGGGATTGTAAGGTGCAGGCTGTAACTAGGGTTTGCAGTAATGAGAGAGGGTGCTGGGTAGTAGTGAAAGATGTTAAGCTCGGTTACTTCCATAAGGTACTAAGGGATGAGTCTGGTGTCTACTTCTACGATTTCGTTAAGAATCTTGAGGAGGGTGTGAGGGGAGAGATTGGCCGAAGGGTTGGGGAGAGAGTTGTTGAGAGGATTAACGTGATCTTCCTGGGCTTCAAGGTGGTGAAGGGCTATGATAGGGAGTATGGCATCGTTTGACCCATGGAAGTTTCTAGCCTACAAGGATGAGTGTAATGGGGAGCAGTTGGAGGAGCTCTTGAAGGACCATCTTGTTAATGTTGCACTCTGCACTAAGACCGTGGCGTGTGGTTTGAACAGAAAGCTTAGGAGGCAGGAGCTAGATGAGGGGGTAGCTTTCGTAGCAGGGCTTCTCCACGATATTGGTAAGGCCTTCTGCAGGTATCAACAGAACGTCATGAGGGGTTTTAGGGATCATGAGCTCCTATCAGCTATACTCGCTGAGCTACTCCTCAAAGATCAAATGGATAGTGATAGGATCTTCATGGTAATCTACGCGATAGCCTCACACCACCAAGCTCATAGATCGCTCTTGGAATCGATAGGTAGGAAGGTTGATTATAAGGTGGATTATGAGGGGTTAAAGTGTATGGTGTTATTCCTCAATAGTGTACTAGCGAGATTGGATGTGGTGGAGCGTGAGTTGAAACAACTCAACATCACCATCCCCCGTGACCTAGAGGATAAGCTTAAGGGTGTTAGCATAGAAGATGCTGGAGTGTACGTTCGCAACCTGCTAATAGACTATGTCGATAAGCTTGAGGGTGGGTACAGGGAGGTTATAGCCAAGTCTAGGGTGTATGCTGGCCTACTAATGGCCTGTGATAAGAAGGTCTCAGTAGAGTCAAGGAGATCCCAGCGGTGCGGGGAGAGGGTTGAAGGTGATGAGTACTACGATTCCGTTAAAAGATTCTACGACCTCTACACTGTACCCGGGTGCACTTAGTTGAACTTGATCCTGAAAGCTGGGAGGATTAGCTGGGTTAAGGATGTAGAGATGGAGATCCCAATACCAGGAGCTACGGTATTCTATGGTAGCAATATAGCTGGTAAAACGTTGATCGGCATCCTTGTAGCGTCCACACTCACAATATCCACGGTTACCTCGAATAGAGCATTACCTGAGGTGCTAGGGGAGGAGCACCCCCTAGCTCTAGGCCTTAAGGTTCTCAGCGATGTTAAAGCCGACTTCCTAAAACTATGGGGGGTCGTAGAGGGTTTCGAGGAGAGATCTGAGGGCTTGAATAGGGCTGCCGAGGAGCTCAGGGGATGGACGAGCGATGCCCTTACAGCTCTTAGACTCTACACCATACTATCCTTCCTCTCGTCAACCCTAAGGGAGGTCTATGGGGTTACAAGCCCACTCATAGACGTTGAAGATCTTGAACTATCATATAATAAGTTCAAACTACAGCTTACCAAAGCCAAGATACCCCTACCACTTGAGGATGCCGAGAGGGCGAGGAAGATGCTACTCGATGTTAAAGGGTTTGTCGAGGGGGACCTCGACGTGATCGGTATAAGTGTGGTAGACCCCTACGCTTTTGGTGAAAACATAGCTCGTATTGTTAGAGGTGAGATGGGGGGGATCAGATCCCCACTCTACACCCCCATTAGCAGTATGCTGGAGAAGAGGTGGCTACTGGCCGAAGCCTATAGCGATCACCGGATAGCAAGCGTAGTAAATGAAATTAGGAGGAGCGTAGCCAGGTGTATTGCGAGGTCGATTGAAGCATCTGTAGGAGCCCTAGAGGGGGTTGAGAGGGTGGAGGTTGGAGCATCCATACACCTAGACAGTGTAACCTTAGAGCTACATGGTGTGAAGAGGAGGGTGGAGATCCTAAGTAAGGGGCTTAAATCCCTACTAACCCTAGCGAACTTAACGATACCGGTAGCACTCATATCATATCTGGGGTTGAAACCCCTAGTCTACCTAGATGAGCCTGAAGCTTCTGTTGATAGCATAGGCGTAAGGGGTGTTGCAGAGCTAGCTAAACATCTATCGAAGCTGGAGGGCTCCACTATCGTATCAACCCATAGGGAGGACGTCATAGGCTTTATTGAGAGATCGCTTGACCCCGAAATGCTGAGGCTCTACGAGTTCCTCTTCGACAGAAACCTAGACGTGAGGGTTAGGAGAGCGGAGTGGAGTAGTGAGGTGGGGAGATTCATATTAACACGATTACCGGAGGTTCTCACCCGGTATGAGGGGTAGCGTTGAGGTAGTAGCTGACATAAGCACTCTAACCCACTGCTGTGAGAAGGTTAAGGAGATAGTTGTGAAGGCTTTGAAGAGGGACACCTCGATAAGGAGGGTGGAGGTGCCTAGCTGTAAGTGTAAGAGGGAGGATAGGCTTGCTGAAGGTTGCCTCAACGATCTCGGTAGGTTACCAGTTGTTAGAAGGGTGCTAGAACTGGTGTGGTATGAAGACTATAGGGATAGGATGCTGGATGACATCAGGAGTAGGGGGTTGCATAGCGTCCTACTACGAGTAGCGGGGGAGGAGCTACGTAAGGGTGAAGAGCCCGGCCGTTTAAGGATAGAGGTTGAGAACGATATCCACGTCATACTTCTAGCTCTAGGGAAGCTCCTCAAGGGATCTCATGTTGAAGTCTACACGATGGATTCACAGCTAATCGAGAGGCTTAGGCTGGTTCAGGATGAGGTCGGAGGCTCGAAGCTGACTCTTAGCACCTGCTTTAACAGTTAGATGTTATGGGTGGGATGGTGCCCCTTAAGCAGATCTTCGAGAGTGTTCTTGATGGTGCTTCAGGCTACATTGTGACCATTAGGTTCTCCATTACACCTCTATCTGACGTCATCCTGCCCCCTATGACCTCTAAGCTTCTCAAGCATATTATCTTGAGCTCTGATTGCCTAAGTGATATCCATGGTTTTGTTAGGTCACGTGCCTCTATTAAGCCTGTTACGTTATTCGCTCTCAGGAGGGGTTCTAGGAGGCTCTACTCGACCATCGACTCGGAGGAGCCTCTCCGTGTTCGTGGTGGTGAGGTTCTCGAGGGTCGTGTTGCAGTGTACTCTAGGAACCCATTCTCGATATCAGCTCTCTCAGGCTGTGAGGGTGTGGTGGAGTTCCTAGGCTTCAAGTTCGCCTTCTCAACGAGGGAGGCTGTCATAGAGAGTGTTGAGAGTCTAGATGCGGGGATAGCTAGGGGTAAGCCCTTCAAGCTGGTTATACACACACCGCTACTACTATCACCTAAGATAATGACGCCACCACCGCTAACAACGAGCAAGCTCATATCGAGCATTAAACCAGGCTACAGGCTACTACCAACACCATCATACGTCATGGCTGCAGCGTGTAGAGAATGGCTAGGCCTGGTCAAGGGCGAGAGGGTGGAAGGCCACATAGCACCATACGTTGTAGGGAGGCTAGCCGACATAGCATTCTACGAGGTGGACATGAACATAAGACCGACAACAACAGTATACGGGAGGGACGAGAAAGACAGACTACAACTGGTAAGAGGGGTAACAGGGTATATAGCATACACGCTAGCAACAAGAAAACT
>Ga0326761_1000238_pt1 | contig 13363 bp, 14 predicted proteins | sample GCREP_P_FD_207739 | JGI IMG/M metagenome (GOLD analysis project Ga0326761, IMG submission 207739) | Hot spring water microbial communities from Geyser Creek Basin, Yellowstone National Park, WY, United States - GCR.EP_P | ecosystem: Environmental > Aquatic > Thermal springs > Unclassified... | reverse complement strand
CTTCACAGCCTCAAAATAGCCCTTCCTAGAACCCTCACCAGCAGCACTAGCCAGTGCAGATGCGTAAAGCGCTAGAGCCTCAGCCTGCTTCAAGACCCACTCATTCTCCTTCATGAAGAGGTCCACTGGATGGCCCTTAGGAACACCATTGAGCTCACGTGACTTCAAAAACTCTCTAAAGAGCTCTACATGAAGATCACAAAGCTTTAGAATATCATCTATGCTAATACCCTCTTTAACAAGCTGTTGCTCAATTAATGGTATCTCAATAGGTGATATCTGTGACAATACACCACTATACCTCTTCCTCAGCTCATCAACACTCTCTCCTCTATGCACAGCTTTTAACAATTCTTTAACAAGCTCCACTTTTCTACTCATATCCAAATATGACACAAGACATCACCGAGTAACTAGTAGAATGAAGCCCAGAATATAAACACACCTATCATGAAAATTCATGAAAATACTACTTAACTGTCATAACATGGCAATACCTTCAATTATTTAAAGCCATAGAATTACCTCTAGAAATTTTAGATTACAAAAGTTCCTATATGGCAACAAAACGAAGTTTTCATCTATGGCTAGTCTGCTTGGATTTAAACATGATTAAGCCTCAAGGCCTTATCGCTGTGGTGAAACTAGTTTTAAGAATAGATCGAAATGTTAAACTTTCTACATCCATAAGATGTTAATTAAAATGCCATAGCTAACAGTGAGTGTCCTTTAGGTGTGTTAGAAAAGCTTATTTAAATACGTGAAAAAATTATAGAAAAGCTATTACTTAAATGAAATGAAGTATAAGAAATAACTGATTGATATAGTATCAGTTTTTATTTGAGATAAGTTTAAATATTTGAATGTATAATATTAACTTTTAGAATGAGGTGTGAGGTAAGTGGTTGAACAAATACCTCTGCAAATAAGGTCTAGGTTCCCTGAGATGACTGTAATGACATCACATGGTGTGAAAAAGCTTCCAGATGACTACAAGGGTAAGTGGTTAGTGCTCTTTAGTCATCCAGCAGATTTCACACCTGTTTGTACAACAGAGTTTGTAGCATTTGCTGCTAGGTATGAAGATTTTAAGAAGCTTAATGCTGAGTTGCTAGGGCTGAGCATTGACAGCACCTTTGCGCACATAAAGTGGGTTGAGTGGATAAAGGAGAAGCTGGGCATTGAGATACCGTTTCCAATAATTGCTGATGTCACTGGAGAGATTGCAAAGAAGCTTAACATGTTTCCTGTAGGCGGTACACATACTGTGAGAGCAGTCTTCATAGTTGACCCAAACGGCGTTATAAGAGCTATGCTGTACTACCCACAGGAGGCAGGCAGAAACATTGATGAGATACTAAGGCTTCTCAAAGTACTGCAGGTAAGCGACAAATACGGCGTTGCTCTGCCAGCCAACTGGCCAAACAATGAGCTTGTTGGTGAGAGAGCTATTATCCCACCAGCATCAACTATAGCTGAAGCTCAGGAGAGGGTGAAGAAGTATGAGTGCTTCGACTGGTGGTTCTGTCATAAAGAAGTGCCAAAGGAGGAAGCAGAAGAAGCGAGAAAGTTCCTCCAGCGGGTTGCCACAGGGCTCAAGCTGAGGTAGCGCAGACTTACTGAGTGAGGGCTTTAAACTCATCCAATTTTTTAACTTTCTTCAAAAACCTTATGAGCCTGGACTTCTCAGCCCAGACCCTTGAGCCAATAGCTGAGAACTTGTTAACTATTTTCAGCGCCTCTTCAATGCTACTTACTTTATATGGTTGCTGAGTGTATAAAGCTCTTAGCTGTTCTCTAACAAACCACACGCCAACAGGTATGTTAAAGCCTGGGTATATCTCTCTCAGTACAATGGCTGTGGCCTTTCTCGAAATCTTAACAAGGTACTCTACAGTTGCTAGCCTTGCCGCATAGTAACAACCTCCTATAGATGCGTACTCATCCCTAGGTTTAAATAGCTCATAGTCTCCCTCTATAGCAACACTATCTCCAAACGGGTTCCAAGTGGATTTAGGAAACCAGGCCTCCATCCACTCAAACCCCCATTCACCGGGTACTAAAATGGATATGAAGAGGTTCTTGTGAATATACCTTACAAAAACTTGAATCTCGCCAAGTTGCTGAAACTCCCTAACCTTTTCTTCTATTAAATGCCTTGAGATCGTATCATCAACTGCTGTTATAGCCCACCTCGTAGGCACAAGCCTCCTGCTCCTCTTCCTACCCAGGGCACCAATGCTGAGAAGCTTCTGGATCTGAGAAACAGGTGCACCGGATCTATACAGCTCGACCATAGCCTCCCCAGCCCTTGCATCAACATCACTATAAAGCCTTTCCACAGCCCTTGCAGTAGAAGTCATTGACACTATTCTAAAGCTTTCTAAAGGGGCTCTGGGGCCCATAGGAGGCTCATACTCACTAAAACTAAATCCCGTAGGCTTTTTAGCAAACCTAATTTCAACATCAACAGGCTTTAGCGGTAATATAAGAAGTTGAAGCTCCTGAACATACTTATCCTCAATATTCCTCACATTAACAATTCTCCTACCTAGGAAGAGGCTGAGCCTCAGGTTCAGAACTTCATCAAGCGGCTTAGAGCTCCACAGCTCAGGAGAGTCATAAACCTCTGTAGCCCCAATTTCGTTTGGCGCAAGAGGGCCTGCAAAAACATGTGGATACCCAGTTCTGCCAATAAATACCGCAGGAGGGGAGGAGCCGTAAAGCTCTGTAGAAGTGCTTGAAACTCTTTGAAATACCCTAAGCCTTGTAAAAACAGGGCAGTATGCTCTACCACAGAGGTATTTAGCACCTCTACAAAGTATGCAGAGGTTAAAGCTCATCCTATTATCCTCATTACAAGGGTGGGAAAAGTCTGTATGTCACTAGTATAGGTGTTAAGAAAGTTAATATGCATTAGCATTCAATACGCATAAAAAGTAGTGTACATAGTTTACTCGCTGTGAAGAGGTATAAACCTCTTGCTAAGCCCCCTAATCTTAGACACCTTATTGTATAGCACTGCTAGCATCTCAGCGCTGCCCCACACCATTATTGTGCATATGCACCTACCACCTACGTGATGATGACTATAGCTCATTACAACATCTTTATGTCCTGCTAAAACTCTCTCCATTTCCTCTGCATCTGGATTTTCAACTACTATTAAGCCGCAGCATGTATGGTTTTCAGCTAGGTGATTCAAGTCGCTAAGATAGGTTTTCAAAGCCTCTTCAACAATCGTAGACCTGTTAACGCCAAGCCTCTTTGTAATTTCATCTAGCTTAGAGTACACTCTATGCTCTATAGATACTCCAAACCTCTTCTTAGTCATGTACTTAACCTCTTCTCACAAGAGATGCTAAGTAAAGCACTAGTGCTATAAATCCTATGCTTGCTGCAGGAGCAATATTTAGCTTTACAGCTATGAGTAGGCCTATAATAGAAGAGTTGATTGAAGATAAAACACTTACAAGCATAGCATTCTTAGAGCTTGAGGTCATGTTAGAGGCTATTATTGCTGGTAAGCTCAATAAAATGTGTTCCAGTATGAAACCAACAAGCTTAAGCAAAGCTATTGAAGATATAGCAAGAATAGTGTAAAAAGCTGTGTCGTAAAGCCATAGCATTCGCAAAGATAGCTTCACATGGTCGGGGTCAGCCCCCACATAAACATTAATGTCGTGAAGCAGTATGCAGAACACTACAACAGCTAAGGTGATACCTGCAAGGATTATGATGTCACGTTGAGTAACTAAAAGAGGATCTCCGAGCACCACAGCCCACATATTGTACTGTATGCTATACCTAGAGAGGATGTAGTATATCGCAAGCACACTTCCAGCAGCTGTAAAGGATACAAAAACAGATGTCGCTACATCCGGATCTACACCTGCACTAATAAAATGCCCAACAATATTCACAAGAATAACCCCTATTATCACAGCCCAGGCAAACTCGTTAAGTAAAGTTAGTGCTCTGTATATTAGGATTCCGAGGGCTATAGCAAAGAGAGATGCGTGAGGAGTTTCAATAGCTAAGAAAAAGAGTTTTCTAGCTGCTATTGAAGGGCTTAGAAACCCGTAGAGCAAAGCCATGAGTATGAATACTGCTACCCACTCAAAAGGCACCACAAGGCATGCATATAAAGATGTTAGAAACGCTACTATAGAGAGAACTAGTATCACACTGTTTTTAAGCAAGGTTCTAACACCTATCTTCTAGACCATGTATACAGCACAGCACTGACAATAAGGATTACGACAATTACTACGCCAATGAGCAGGGCTGTGGAAATGCTGGAGCCTTTAGCAGAAGGGGACCCTGTGGCTAAGCTCATATTACTTACAACTTGTGCCACAGTCTTCAGATAGTCAAGAGTTCCATTATATGCCAGGGGGTTTGGTAAAGCAATGAATAGCGCACCATATCTTTTAGCTAAATCTTCTAGCTTCTCCTCAGCAATACTTCCTCTAACAACCATAACTACTGCACCCTTCGTTAAAGACAAGAGCCGCTCTATCTCAATGTAGTCCTGAGGTGTTATTGGCACCCCCTCTTCCTTGATCAGTACGTGCCTTACATCAAGGCCGAGCCATGTAGCTACATACTGCAGTACTGGTAAGTCTACTACAGCTAACAGCTTGCCAGGTCTATTCACAGTGGAGTTAATGATACTGAGGTCTTGTAAAAGCTTTTCAGCATTAGCTTCATACACTTCTGCACACTCCGGCCTCAGCACCTCCATAGCGGATTTAATAGTCTCAATTAAGAGCACGTAGTTCTGGGGGTAGAACTGAATTCCATGATAATTTGGCGCACCAGTTTGTGGATGCTTCAAAACAGTAACTCCCTCTATGCTCGGCAACTCAACAAGCTTTCCACGCACTTGCTCACTACTAACAAGGTCTCTAATCCTTACTTCAAATGGTGCATGCCCTGTTGAAATAATTAAGTCTGCCTCCTTAATTACGTTAACATCTGACGGTGTTAACTGGTATTCGTGAGGATCTATACCTGGCTTCACAAGGCTTATAACGGTATCACCTCTGCATGTCAGTGCCTTGACATCGTTGTAAAGAAATGGAAAGGTAACGACAATAGTTAGACCATTTCTAGCCCACGCTATTGATAACTGCGAAACTAGGTGTAATAATAGAGCCACTGCAATGAACATTAAAAGACTTTTCCTCAATGAATATCTGCCTCGCTGATCTGATAATTATTGTGCACAAAGCTTTATAAGTTATTTATGAGCTGTGCACAATGGTGTAAGCACAAATGCTGCTGGAAGTCATTGACATGGCTATAGGTTATGAAAAACCCCTCATTGAGGGTATAAGCATTAAGTTAGAAAGCCCGTTACTACTACAAGTTATGGGTCCTAATGGTGTGGGTAAGACAACGCTTTTGAAGAGTCTTGCAGGGCTTTTGAAGCCTTTGAAAGGACGTGTGCTTGTAAATGGTGTTGATGTTACAGCAAAGCCTGAGCTTGCTGGAAGGTTCATGGTTCTTCTCCCACAGCTCGCTATGACTAAGCAAGTAGGTTTGCTTCCTGTAAGTGTGTGGGAGTTTGTTGAAGTAGGTGCAAGGCTTTGTTATAGGAAGAGAGGTGTAGAGATTAGTAGAGAGGAGCTTAGGAGTAGGGTTAGAGAGTCTTTGGAGCGTGTTGAGCTAGAGCCTAGCACATGGGGTAAGAATATATGGAAATTATCAGGAGGTCAAAGGCAAAGAGCTTTAATAGCCAAGGCTCTCGCCTGCGGAGCTCCTATAATGCTTCTCGACGAGCCTCTCTCTTCAGTAGATCCCGAGGGTAAGATAGACATAGCACACTTATTTAACGAACTCAAGAGAAATAGCATAATCATAGTTACTTGCCACGATCCAGAAGTTCTTTTAGAATACACAGACACCATAATGCTTTTGGGAAAGGGCTTTTACATTATAGGTGAGCCAGCAGAAGTGTTGAGAGGTGATATTCTGAGAAAAGTCTATGGAGAATCTATAGTGGAGTTTGCAGGGCATATTCACGTATGCGACTATCATGTATAGCTCAAGTTGCTACGTAACGCACAAAGCCTTAACACTTTTAGCATAGTTCACAGCCCTATCAATGAGTTCCTTGTAGTTGCCTAAATAGCTCCCAGGATTAAGCAGTTTGACTAACTCATCTGGGGTTAAAAACTTCTTTACAATTTCGTTCTTCACTAAAATGGTGTAAAAGTCCTCCCCATTGCTAACCATTGCTGAAAGTTCTGATAAGAGTTTGTGTGCTTCATGTCTTGGCACGCCTTTCTCCACAAGCTTAACCATAACTGCCTCAGCCATTATTGTACCCTTAGTTAGCTGTAGGTTTCTCTCCATAGCCTTTTCATCAACGTGTAAGACCCTTAGGAGCTTCTCCATGTCTAAGAGCATTTGATCTGCGGCGAGAAGTACATGGGGTATTAGAACCCTTTCACTACTGCTATTAGTCAGGTCTCTTTCATGCATAAGCGGTATGTTTTCTAAAGCCGTAATTGTAAAGGCTCTTACAACCTTTGCCAACCCAGATATTCTCTCTGCTGTAACAGGGTTTTTCTTCTGCGGCATAGTGCTACTACCAATCCTCTTACCAGCCTCATAAACCTCCCCTATCTCAGTTCTAGAAAGCTCTCTAATCTCCAGAGCAAACCTATCAAGTTGGCTAGCCAAGATCGCCAGATCCGTAACAAGCTCTGCAAAGCCATCTCTAGGCGCAACTTGAGTTGATATTGCGTGAGGCTCTAAACCGAGCACTCTCGATGCCACAGCCTCTACAACAAGCCCCTTACCACTCCAAGCAGCCATTGTACCTACAGCACCAGAAATCTTGCTTCTTACAACTCTTTTCTCAGCTTCACAAAGCCTTTCTAACCCCCTTGAGAGCTCGTAAACATAGTTAGCAAACTTAAAGCCAAGGGTTATTGGAATCGCGTGCTGACCATGTGTCCTCCCAGCCATTACAGTATCCCTGTACTTCTCAGCGTACTCAATAAGCATCTCTATAACTCTCCACAGTCTTCTCTTCAATATGGTCAGAGCGTCTCTAAGTATAAGTGCCCACGCAGTATCAACAACATCATAGCTTGTAACACCTAAGTGAACAAACCTGCCACACTCTCCACACCGCTCTCCGAGAATGTAAGCTAGTGAAGCTATATCGTGCCCCGTCACAGCCTCTCTCTCATACACCTCTTCAGGCTTCACACCTTCAGCACACTTCCTCAAAACCTCTGCACAGCCCCTCGGCACTAATCCAGCCTCCTCCAGCCCCTGCATTACCGCCACTTCAACATCTACATACCTTTTCACAATATGTTCTACGAGAAAGAGCCTCCTCATCTCCTCTGAGCCATACCTCCACTCAAAAACACATACACGCTCCATTCTAGCTGCACCTATGTTACAACCTCCTCTAGACATCCAAGCTCAATGCACTCCCTTATCTCCATAGCTATTCTTCTGCCCATGCTAATTGGCTTACCAAAGTAAAGCTTGCTGTACTGCCCACCTATACCCATATGAACATTAGTACCTCCACCAATTCTAAACGCAACATCAAATACAACTACATCCATATCAGAAGTTACAAAGAGCTGAAGAGTAAAGGGCCCCACAACTCCTGGTGGCTCAATTCTTTTACACGCTTCGGCAAACTTATCGGCAATTTCAAACAGCTTCTCTAACATGCTCTCTCTAATTGTTGCCATTTCATGCCCTATTTCAATCATCTCAACATCCACATAGTCACTGAGCTCCACCTGTACACTGGCCGGTAGCCTAAGGAAGCCATCTAAATTCGTCTGAATCCTCCTGTCTATAGAGATCAATTCAACATCTTTTCTAGCTACACTAGCAAAGAAATTAACATTGAAATGAGCACCAATAACAAGCTCCTCTACAGACGCTCTTGTCAAATCCTCTTCCCTCACAACACCATCAGCCACAAGCCTTCTAAACTTTTTCCAAAAGTCATCTCTATCAACAGCAACAAAGAACCCCCTCTCAACCCTCTTCCTAGCATGGGGCATTTTAACCATAACAGGCCTGTCCACTTCATCAGGACTTGAGAATGTTTTTGGTCTTCTCACACCAGCTTCATCTAGAATCCTGTAGTAGTTTTTCTCACCAACTCTCTCTTCATACCTCAGCAAGTACCTATTTCCAAATATTGGCACAGGAAAGGAGTTCTCAATAACGTCATAGCCAACATATACAGAAAAGCTTCTATTAGGCACAAATATTGAGCTATTCTTTCTAAGAAACTCTACATTCTCAGGCTTTGCAACATCAGCAAACCTATCGAGAATTAAAGGAATGTCAACAACTCTTTTAAACCTCAAGTAAGGCCTTTCCCTACCCCTTTGGCATACGGCAATTGTTTTAAAGCCTTCATCTTTAGCACCATCAAATACGTCTAGCGCCGAGTGACTAGCTATAGTAGCTATAGACAAGCTCTTTAAATTATAGTTAGTCAGAAGCTCGCGAGGGCTATACCTAGACACAAGCCTTACCATATCTAACACCGTAAAACACAAGTATGCCCATATATCAAAGCATACTAATATGCGTTACTATAGTAATACTTATGAAAACTCATAACAAGACAAATAAGCTTACCCTGACCATGGTCATGCAATTTCACACAACAACTCATTATTGTGGCCTAGAGATGTACTCATCAAGAGTTTTATAGTGCTCTACACTAGCTCCCTCCTCTGCGTATTCGAATCCATACCTACACTCAACTCCAAGCTCTTGACACAATGCAAATACCCTATCCATAAACCTACCCCAGTTGTACTCTAAACTCTTTTTAGCCAGCTCAGCCAGAAGGCTGTTTCTCCACATAAACTTCTTTACCCTAAGCTTATCAAAGTACACAGCACTTCCTATCTCCTTAGCTATCTGCAAAACCTCTGCAATTTCCTCTAGATCATCGTTAAAGCCTGGCACTATGGGGCCGTAGAATACCCATGTCTTTATCCCCTCTCTAGCAAGCCTTTTGAGCGCCTCTATCCTAGCCATTGGAGGAGAGGAGAATGGCTCTAGTACACGCATTTCTGAGTCTATTTTTGTAGAGGTTATAGTAAAGCCAACATCTATTTGCTTAGAATACCTCTTTAACACATCTAAATCCCTTAAAATGAGGCTACTCTTAGTCTGTATGCTAATGCTAAAACCATTGACAGCTAAAAGCTCTATAGCTTTGCGAGAAAGTTTGTAAAGAGCCTCTATAGGCTGATAAGCATCTGTAATTGTGCCCAGCCCCACAACGCCTCTCCTAACCCTCTTAACCTCCTTAGCCAGCACGTCTAAGAGGTTTCTCTTAACAACCACAACCCACCCCCAATTCTCAGCAACTTCAGAAAACCTTGTGTACTCTTTTGCATAGCAGTAGAGGCATCCATGAGAACACCCAATGTAGGGATTCAAGGCGTAGTCCAGGTCTGGAAGCCCAGATCTTGACAAAGCAGTAGTTATATTAACTTCAAGTACGCGAAACCTCATAAAACACCCACACCAGGTTGAAAGCAACTCAGCAAGAGCCCTACAAGCTCATCACAACTCAGTTGAAACCTCCCTCATCAATACTAAAGAGAATTACTGCTAGCAACCTTTTAGATTTTAAAGCTACTTGGCAATATGCATCTGCGTTATTATTTAACCATAAGTGCACTGTTATTAAAACTGAATACTCCTTTCTGATCACATCTCTTTTAATGTGTTTTTGTATTTAAGCTTATCACCCCTCGCTGCACACTACCGTCTTCACCTCTTCTACACCACCAGTGCTGTACTTTAGTGTAGCAATGCTGTTTTCTCTCAACGTGGTCAGCCTTACGACAAGTTCGCCTTTCTCTTCACAAACACTAATAACCAAGCACGTATTCTGCCCTATGAGCTTTCACTACGCCTTTAACATCTAGAGCCTTTAACTTGAGAATTAGTGCTATTGCGTCAAAGGCTTTAATTAAGGCCTTTGCTACATCTTCCTCTCCAACACTCTCACTCCTCTTCATTCTTATGAGCTGCTTCACAAATTCTCTAAGCTCTGGTGGTGCTGATTCTATAACCTCCTTATCTGACACTGGAACTGCATACCCCTTTAACCCAGCCATATACCGCAACAAGTGCCTTATAGCATTGTAATGTGACGTATACCCCTTCGGTAATCACCTTCAAAAAAGCGCTGAAGAGCTAGGCTAAGTGCTACAAAAACTGATTTTCTAAAGACTTTTAGTGTGTACTCCGTAACCCTGGGTATAAGCCTTGAAGCAATACTTTCACCAGCACTATAGAGAACAATACTGTACTTCAGCATGTGCATTAAGGAGCTGTTTTGTGGCTGATGTTTAGGGGTTAGGTTTACAAGCTCTAACTCTGTATTATTATTTTATTATTATTACTGATGTTGATGAGGGGCGTTGCCCCAACAAACCACTGTACAGCTCCCGAGGGGTGCATGCCGTTCACCCCAATGCCCTGTGAACCCGCTTCAGAGGTAGCAGTGCTGCCAGTGAAGGGGTGGGTGAGGAGAAAGTCCCTAGACGCAACGAACAAACATAAGCAAATGAGAATGAGCATCTAGGGACAAACAGCTGCCGTGCTTAGCCATTTCTAAAAGCTCTGCAATAGTGTACACTGATATGTCTACCCTGGTCTCGTCAACCTCAAAGCTGAAGTGTCTTGACCTAGAAGCACTCTCTACAACTACTAGGACATCAACATCGCTAAGCCCAGGAACGAAATACTCAGTCCTTGTCGCAAAGCCGAATATAATAACCTCCCTAACACTACATAAATTCCCCAGCTTTCTCTAGCTCCCATATCTTCTCCAAGACTCTTAGCAATATTTTCTGCTTCAGCTCCTCCAAAAACAACACCCAGCTTTATGAAAGTGCTTAGCGTAAAGCCTCATCAAAGTTGAGCAATGCTCTTGAGGCATCAAAGCTCTTCACATTATTGACTACTGCATACAAAGCATTTAATATGTTCAAATACAGCAAATCACATTATGAGAAGAGCTCGTAGTAGCTCTAGGTGGCAAGAATCATGCCGTTTAATATTGAAGAGCTGGGACTGCCTGCAAGTATTGAGTACCCTCTTTCACATAGATTACTAAGTCTGTGGATAGAAAAAGCTACAAAGGAATTAAAAGAGTTTTTAGAGGTACTTGAAGAGGAGTATAGCTATAGTATAAACTGAAGGGTTCGGGTCTGATAATCAGTTTTAATTAGTTATGAATAGCTCTAATTACTTTCTTCATCCCCTCATATGACGTTCCCCTGCTCCGTCTGGCTTCACCCTTCACAGCAGGGGCGCTTAGGGGTGACCCAGGCACCCCCGCATACGCCTGTAGAGCCCTAAACCAGATATTCATTGCACCTACAGAATCTCTATAAGCTTTGAATCCGCATCTCCTACATACAGCAAGCCTGTGGATGTAGACAAGTTTTTCTCCGCACCTTGGGCACGTTGATGATGTGCTCCTGGGGTCTACAATTATTATGGGCACTCCGTATTCAAGAGCCTTCGATATTATTGAGTGCTGAAGCCTTCTGTACGCAAACATTGTGAATTTCCAGGCAACCTCATTGCTCTTGCTATTCACATTTTCTCTTAAACCCTCGAGATCCTCCAAAGCAACTGCGTACCCATGCCTCAAAGCTTTTAGAATTATTTGTTTAGCGAATTTCCAGCTCCAATCAACAATAATGTTCTTAGCCCTTCTGTGAAGACTCTTCACTTTTTCAAGAATCTTCTCATTGTATCTCCACCTCTTTGGATACTTTTTCATCAATTCTTCACCTCGTTTCCTCTTACTCAAAGCATCTATGAACCTAGTTCTGTATCTCCTAATCTCAGAGCCGTCACAAGCTGTAACAGTCCTTAGATTAATGTCTAGAGCCACTATACCTCTAGGTGCATAAGGTTCGTACCTGAACTCAAACACTATACTCACAAGCAACCTGCCGTTCTCGTACTTTATGTGAACCTCTTTCCACCTAAGACCTTTGAACCTCTCTATGTATTCCCTTCTGTGCTTGAGTTTTAGAGCATGCCATTTGTCCCTAATGATGGCTCTGACTATCCCCCTGTCTAGCTCCACCCTAGCATCTTGATAATCTAGTCTTGCCGAAAGCTTTCTAAGAGTAGGCTTACTACCATTGTTTTCCTTAACTGCTTTAACCAGTGCTAGTGCTAGGTCATAGATGTTTCTAGCTACATGAGCTCTGAAACCATAGCTCCTCAAAACGTTGTAGAACATTCTATGCGATTGAGATCTGTTAGGAACCTTGTCCAAGTCCCATAGAGCATCAACAACTCTCTGCATGGCGTACCTGTAAAGCAACAAGTCCCACAGTAAATCATTGACACTACCCTCAATTACCTCTGCCTCAGCCTTAAGAGCCCTGTGATACGCTCCCTCAGGAATCCGCCCATCAACAAGGCGGATAGACCCCCTCATCGGGTTATCACCAACAATTCCCAAGCCCTATAGGCGTAGTCAGATTTATAAACCTTTTGCTTCATTCTATGTTTTGGTGAGAGTATGGGTGTTGTCTATGTTTTTGAGGGTAAGGTTATTAAGTATGGTGGTGGAAGGTACGTGATATACCCGCCAAAGGATTATCAGGAAAAGCTTAAGAGGCTCCATGGGGAGAAGGTGAAGGTTATAGTTGTTAAAGAAAGTGACTAGCCCAAGTATTTACAGATATTCACAGGTGATTACAGCTGATGAAGACCCCTCTACGCTCTTTAAGGAAACACAATTCAACTTCTTAAAAATATGGATATACATCAACATAAACACTACTTAACATAGTGAACAATGTGTACGTATATCACCTCTTGACCAGGCTCTCTGAAATATTAAGATGAAAATTTGTTAAAGGTTTTCAATGCGTTAATTTATAATAAGTGTTATAAGTATGTTAATTCGTTTCCAAAAGCTCTTCTGCTTAAGCTACTTTTGTTACAAAAGTTGTTAGAGATTCTCATATAACTCTTACATAACTTAATATCTTAATCCGTTCTTGGTATAGTCATTGACTGTTAATTCCTAACTAGCATGGAAGTTGATTGCGCAGAGGTTTGCAAGTTTAGAAGATGATAAGTATGAAATAAATTATTTATTTGATGTAGATACAAATAGCTAGAGCTCACTTAGCTTTAGATAGTGGTAAAGGGTTTTTGGAATGTTTATAAAGAACTTTGATGTGCTTGCAAGAGATTATTTACATAGAGTAGCTCTTCAACTTATTGAATATGGATTAGCTATTGCAGACCCTTATAATGCTGTAAAGAGTTCTCTTAAAGTTTTTGGTGATAGGATTTT
>Ga0326761_1000232_pt1 | contig 13529 bp, 11 predicted proteins | sample GCREP_P_FD_207739 | JGI IMG/M metagenome (GOLD analysis project Ga0326761, IMG submission 207739) | Hot spring water microbial communities from Geyser Creek Basin, Yellowstone National Park, WY, United States - GCR.EP_P | ecosystem: Environmental > Aquatic > Thermal springs > Unclassified... | reverse complement strand
TTTTTGGAGGATGTGGGTTTTTCCATAGTTAACTGTGATGCACCTAAGGGTGATAAGTTTTTGGTGGGTCCGTGGGTGGGTGTGGGCTCTATAAACTACGTTAGACTTCACGGAAGGGATCCGGAGAACCTCTACGACTACCTATACTCTTTGGAGGAGCTGAAAAAGCTAAAGGAAAAGATCAAAGCCCTTGGAGATAGAGAGACCTATATTTTCTTTAACAATACCGCGAAGGCAAAGGCTGTCCTCAACGCCCTCCAAATGAAACTCCTCTTTGGCATTGAGGTGGAAATTCCCCAAAGCCTGCAAAAGGCTTACGCAGAGAGGGAATGGGAGTGATCAACAGGACCCTGTTATACGGAGAGGGTCTCTTTGAGACCATAAGGCTCCCTTCTACAGAAGAAAGGTTAAAACTGCACTATGAAAGGCTAAAAAGTTCCGCAGAGTTCTTTGGCATCCCGTACCCAAGCTATGAGGAATTTATAAAAGATTGTCTTTTGCCAGTAAAAGAGCCTACCTACCTAAAGTTCTGCCTCCTTTCTGAGGGTGATGACTATTACGGTGGCCCATCAAAAACTTACCAAAAGCTCATAATAAAGAAAAAACTTAACCCGCCCAAGGCTCCCCTTTCTCTTAAGCTCTCTCCTTACAGAAGATATTCGGAGGATCCCCTGTGCAAACACAAAACTACCAGCTATCTCTTTAATGTTCTGGTTAAAAAGGATGCCCTTAGGGATGGTTTTTACGATGGTATAGTTATCAACGAGAGGGGAGAAGTGTGCGAGACATCCTCCGCCAACTTGCTCTTTTTGAAGGGAAGCAAATTCTATACACCCGCGGTAGAATGTGGAAGGCTTGAGGGGACTACGCTAAGGCTTTTGAAAACTCGCGTAGAGATTCAAGAGGAACGCATAAAAGTTGATAGATTGGAGGACTTTGAGGGTGTATTTTTGTTAAATGCTCTAATAGACTGTATGCCTGCAAAGATTGATGGCATAAATTTAAAAGTCCTTCCAGAAGTGGCGAAGTATGTAGTTAAAATATTAAACGCTGGGGGTGTGGCGGAACTGGCAGACGCAGGGGACTTAAAATCCCCAGGGGAAACCCCCCGTGAGGGTTCGAGTCCCTCCACCCCCACTTGAAAGAGATGATTTTGTCAGACAGAAGCATAAAGAGGCTCATACAGGAAGGAAGGCTTAGCATAGAGCCACTCAAGGAGGAAAACATTCAAGCATCCTCCATAGACCTTACCCTTGGAGAAGATGTGATTTTTTACAGGGTGGATTTTATAGACGTCAAGGCGGGAGAATTGCCCGTGGAAAGAAGGAGCATCCCCGAAGAGGGTATAGTCATAGAGCCAAAGTCTTTTTTGCTTGCCACTACTTTGGAATATATAAGGCTACCGGAGGACATTACTGCTTTTGTGGAGGGTAGGTCCTCTTTGGGAAGGTTGGGACTCTTCATTGAAAACGCAGGATGGGTGGATGCAGGCTTTGAGGGACAGATCACCCTTGAGTTATACAATGCCAACAGCGTACCCATAAGGCTTTACAAAGGAATGAAGATATGCCAGATTGTGCTGGCAAAATTGGACCAACCCGCAGAAAGACCATACAGGGGTAAATACTTTGGACAGAGGGGTGCCACGCCCTCAAAGATCTTCGTGGATTTTGGTACAGATTCTAAAACTTAAGAGGGATTAATATTAGCTCAACGGTCTCTATTCACTATGCTTTTAATAAGCTGGACAAGGGTTTGGCTGTTTTCAAACTTACCAACAAACTCTAAAACAGGTGCTATCTCCTCCTCCGCCCGTCTTTTTGTGCTTTCCACGCCACCTAGCAAAACTACCCTTTCCCTTAGCTCCTCTGTGTTTCCTTTGCCAAACCTTTCCAAAACCCACCGCTTGTCCAAGTGGTCCAGAACAGAAAGTAATGGATAGGTGCATTTACCCTCCCTAAGGTCGTTGCCTACAGGCTTTCCAAGGCGCTCCTCCGAAGATGAGTAATCTAAAGCATCATCTATAAGTTGGAACGCCCTGCCAACTTTTAAGCCCATCTGGTAAAAATCCTCCGCAAGAGGGCTTTCCGCCATTAATGCACCCACACCCATGCTTGCCCCAAAGAGAGCACCCGTCTTTCCGTCTATTATTCTGAAGTATTCTTCTTCTGAGATGAGTTTTCCAAGGGATAAAAGCTCCAAAAGCTGAGATTGGGACATGTGCATAACTGCCCGGCTGACCATTTCCACCGCCTGAAGGTTGCCGTAATTGGCATAAAGCCAAAGGGCTTTTGCGTAAAAGTAGTCTCCTCCAAGGACTACCGCCTGATTGCCAAAGAGTACGTTGGCAGAAGGTCTTCCCCTCCTGGTATGCGCCCCATCTACCACATCATCATGGAGCAAAGAAGCCATGTGTATGTACTCTATGCCTACCGCCAAAGGGATTACCTTTTCCACATCTCCCCCAAGCATTCTGCAAACTTCCATCATAAGCAACGGTCTGAGCCTTTTCCCGCCCGCAGAGAGGATATGCTTTCCCACATCTTCTACGAGCTTTATCTCCGGGTCTAAGTAATCAAGCATAAACTGGTTAAACTGGCTAACCTCCAACATCTAAGGAAAATTATAAGCGCTGTTTAAACTTTTAACGGTAGTTCTTTTACCCTGTGGTTTTGAAATCTTTTAATTAGCTTCATAAAAATAAGGGAAGTCATGTATGCATCCTCAAGGGCGTCGTGAAGGGTGGACGTGGGTAGATTTAGCCTCTTGGTAAGCTCCTCCAAAGTGGGTATTTGATCTTTTTCAGGGAGCAGGTCTATCACATCCAAGTGGTAAGGATAAAAGGCGCCATTGCAGGTATCTTTTATTAGGTTTCTCATAACTGCAATGTCTATGTATACAAAGTAGCCCACCAAAAGGCAACCCCTGGAAAACTCCAGAAACCTCTCGCAGGCTTCCTTGGGAGAAACTCCCTTTTTTAGATCCTCTGGAGTTATTCCGTGAACCTTTATGCTTTCTAAGTTGTCCATAGGGATATTAAGCTTTAAGTTTAGGCTCTCGGAGAACTTTAAAGTTAGCCCCTGCAGGCGAAAAGCACCTATGCTGAGGACCTTAGCCCTCTTGAGGTCCGTTCCCGTGGTTTCTGTATCAAAGACAACAAAGCAGTGTTCTTTTACAGGCTTATTGAGGTCTATCTCTCAGTTAAAAGCATCAAAGTTCTCCTTGTAGAGCTTTCTGTAGAACCATCTTTTTGAGGATGTCAACTTTTTAGGTTCATGATCGTATAAATGACAATAAAGGGGGCTAACCATCTATAGACGGTTTCATACTTAGCATTCCAAGGAAACCTCTTGTAGAACCTCATTCCTCTTCCCAAAAGTCTCATGTAGCCATTCCATTGCAAGCCCTTTGACCGCACTCACATACCAAGGTCCCTTGTCAGTGGTGCATCCCTTTGCCTTTGTGTTGTAAAGAACCAATTTAGCTGTCCAAGAGTCCCTCCTTCCTGAAAGATGCACAAACACAGGCAAACCTTATAGACCCAAATAGCAATCGTATATATTGCCTGAAGAGCTTTCCCTAATAACCCTTGTGAAGTAGGGACTCCCTTACTGTTCTTAGAGAAAGTCCCTTAAAGTAGAGGAGCACAGCTTCTGCTTTTAGGCTTACGGGAAACCTATGTCGCTTAAAAGCTTTGGTTAGTATTTCTTCTATTACTTGTATCGCCTTCATATCTCTAAGTGTATCAGCCCAGTCTATTAATGCCAAAAGTTGACATCTTCATCATTTTAGTTTAGTTAAGTTCATTGAGAAAGCTCATAACAGCTTTTCCAATTATAAATTATATTGTGATTGTGGAGGTAAAAAATGGCGGTAAAAGAGATAATGGATACGCTTGCCAATCAGACGGTGGCTAACAAGAGGCTCTCCGAACTTGTAAAGGATATAAAGTTGGTGGGAAATGTCCTTGAGGTTATATTCATGCTACCGGATAGAACTTTAGAGTCGGAGATAAGGGAAAAAGCTATGCAAGCTTTAAAAAGAGTGGAGGGTATAGGAGAGGTGAGGGTCAGGTTTGCGGACATGACTCCTCCACAGCAAAGCCCAGCCTTTCAGAGAAGAAGACTGCCTAGTATAAAGCATCTTATTGCAGTGGGTAGTGGAAAGGGCGGTGTGGGCAAATCTACCGTGGCGGTCAATTTGGCGGTCGCTCTTACCAAACTTGGCTACAAGGTGGGGCTTTTGGACGCGGACATTTACGGACCTAGCGTGCCCACCATGCTCGGCATAAAGAACCAGAGGGTGGAAGTGGATGCCTTCCAGCGGATCATCCCCGTGGAAAAATACGGAATGAAGGTCATGTCCATAGGCTTTTTGCTACCCTCCGAGGATACACCCTTGATATGGCGCGGTCCTATGCTCATGAAGGCACTGATGCAATTTCTCTTTGATGTGAAGTGGGGCAGTTTGGACTTTTTGGTTTTGGACCTACCACCGGGCACGGGTGATGTGCAACTGACCCTTGCCCAAACGGTGGAGATGGACGGTGCAATAGTGGTAACAACTCCTCAGGATGTGGCCCTTGCGGACGTGAAAAAGGCGGTAGTTATGTTCAAGGAGGTAGGCGTGCCAGTGCTCGGAGTTATAGAAAACATGGCATACTTTATATGCCCAGAAACTGGCAACAAATACTACATTTTTGGAAAGGGAAGGGTGCTCGGTTTTGCCCAAGCCTACGACCTGAAAGTTTTAGGTTCTATCCCCATAGAGCCGGAGGTTTCGGAAACCTCCGACACGGGAGTGCCAGTGGTAGAGAGCTACCCAGAATCTGCATCCGCGAAAGCCTTTTTAAACATAGCAAAGATCATTAGCCAAGAGCTTGAAAGGAGGTAAGACATGTTTATACAAAAGCTTGGTAGAAGGGTTGTTTATTTGGACCATATAGCCACAACGCCCGTAGCCCAAGAGGTTATAGAAGCAATGCTACCCTACTTTAGGGAGCACTTTGGCAATCCCACCTCTTTGCACAGCTTTGGGCAAGTTGCCAAAAAGGCTATAAACAACGCAAGGGAAAAGGTCGCCCAGCTTATAAATGCAAACTCCCCAGAGGAGATTATCTTTACCTCTGGTGGTATAGAAGCCAACAATTTGGCAATAAAGGGTATAGCCAAGGCATACGAAAAGAGGGGAAGGCACATAGTTTCTACCGAGATAGAGCACCACTCCATCCTGCACCCCCTGAAGACCTTGGAAAAGGAAGGATGGGAGGTAACCTATCTAAAGCCGGACAAATATGGGCTCATCCATCCGGACCAGGTGAGGGAAGCAGTAAGGGAGGATACAGTTTTAGTTAGCATAGGACACTCCAACAGGGAGATCGGCACCATCCAGAACATAAAGGAGCTTGTAAAGGCTGCAAAGGAGAAGAACCCTAAGGTAATATTCCATACGGATGCTTGCCCTACCTTGGGGCACTATCCGGTGGACCTGCAAGATTGGGGTGTGGATGCGGCGTCCTTTACTGCCCATCTCATGTATGGACCAAAGGGTGTGGGCGCCCTATGGACCAGGAAGGGTGTAAAGATCAGGCCTCTTATAGAGGGTGGTGTTCAAGAGAGGGGTGTCCGGGCTGGCACTGAGAATGTGCCGGGCATTGTAGGCTTTGGTGCAGCGGCAGAGTTAGCCATGAAGGAGCTTGAGGACAGAATGACAAGACTTTCTTACTATAGAGACAAGCTCAAAAAAGCCATTGAAGAAAAGCTTGATTACATAGAATTCACAGGGCATCCTACCCAAAGACTGCCCCATCACCTTTCCCTGATCGTTCATCTCATAGAGGGAGAGGCAATGCTTTTGAGGTTAGACCTAATGGGAATAGAAACCGCCTCCGGTTCTGCGTGCGTATCTTTGGCACTTAAGCAATCCCACGTGCTCTTTGCCATAGGAGTTCCCAAAGAGGTTGCCAACGGCTCCTTGGTCTTCAGCTTTGGAAGGGACAACACAGAAGAGGACGTAGATTATGTGGCGGAGGAGTTTCCCAAGACAGTAAAGCTCTTAAGGGAGCTCTCTCCTTTCACTCCGGAGAATTGGGAACAGTACGTGAAAGGTAAAAAGTGAGCTTTTCTTCCACTAGCTTTAGGTCCTCCTCTGTATCTACACCGTGATAGTAGTTTTGGCTGAGGAGGACCTTTATCTTTATTCCATTCTCCAAGAGGCGGAGCTGTTCAAGGGACTCAAGCCTTTCCAAATGGGAAGGTCGCCAGCGCACAAAATCCATCAAAACATCCTTTCTGAAGGCGTATATGCCCACGTGCTTGAGAGGATAAAAGCTGTCCTCCTGCTTTAGGTAGGGGATGGGACTCCTTGAAAAGTAGAGGGCGTATTGGTCTTTGTCCAGAACTACCTTCACGGAGGATGTGTCCCTGTAGGCATCCGGGTCCCTAACTGCCAACGTTGCCACAGGGCTCTCTTCAAGGGCTAAAAATAGCCTTTGAACGTCTTCTTTATAGACAAAGGGCTCATCCCCCTGGTAGTTTATAACAAAATCCACGTCCAGGTCTTTAACTACATGGGCAACCCGGTCGCTCCCGGAGGGTATATCCGACGGAGTGAAAACCACCTTAACGGGTAGGTCCTTTACCACCTCTGCAATCTTTTCACTATCCACCGCAAGGATAACATCCTCTCCAGTTCTCAAACAGCCTTCCACCACCCACCTTATGAGTGGCTTTCCTTTTATGATCTGCAGTGGCTTTTCCTTAAGCCTTGAAGAGCCGAGCCTTGATGGAATAACGATCAGCTTACGCATCCTCTATACAATTCCACTCTTCTATATCACATCCTGCTTGCTTAAGCCCTTCCTCTATTTTGTCCTGTAAGAACTGCTTGGTGGCTTTCCCTCCGTAGGCTATTACCTCTAGCCTTAGCTCCACCTCTTCAAACTTTTCTGGTATAAGCCTCAAGGTGCGTGCCACATCCGGGAGCCTCCAAGTGGGAACCTTTACCCTCAAGCGGAATTCTTTTATTGAATGGCTACTGCGTCCAGCATCTATCAGGCCTGTAGTGGACGGACTCCCGTAGGAGGCACTGCCCGTAGGTTGGTTTATTTGCATCTCAGGTTTTCCTTTTTCCGGAGGTATAGGTTCAATTCCTTTTTCCTTCTCCTCTTTCTCTGTGCATAGCTCCTTCTTTATCAAAATTTCTCCTTCCTCAAAGCTCGGCTCCGCCAAAGTGCCAAAATACTTGCAGGCAGGACCATCCTCGGATAAAATACCCAAGCCAAAAAGTTTCTCTCTTACACCTTCACTTATTGCGTTTTTGAGCACATCCTTTGAGCTAAGCCTTGGCATTCCGGGGGTTTTATAAAAGACCTCAAGGAGGGGCTTTGTAAGTATATACTCCCTTTTTGTGAGGAATTGATTAACTATGTAATGTGGCGTTAGCTTCTCGTAAATTACGTTTTCGCTCCTCAGCCGGTCGTAAATTTCCTTGTCTATGCGTTCTATACCCCGTACGGGCATTCCCAAGTCTATTTCTTCTACCTTCTCCTTTCCTGCGTAGAGCACAAGGCGGTATAGCCTTCTGAGAAGCTCCTTTGTACCTTTTTTAAAGTCTTCCACCTTTTCCTTTACTTTTCTCTTGTCTTGTTCAGTGAGGGTTAGGTTTGCGTCTTGTTCTATCTCTTGCCAAGCTATGCCTTCCGCGAGCTGTCTTTGAAAGCCCACCCTTTCCGGCTCGTAGGGACAGAGGAAAAAGAGGACATTTTTATATACCCTTGGCTTTTGCCCGCAGTAATCTATGTAATCCTTTGCGTCCTCCTTGTTTTCCAGGACTATAAGCTTTAGCTTGTCTGTGTCTGGAATGTCCTTTGTATCACTTGGGAAGAGGTATATATCAAAGTATTGGGAGCCTCCGAGGGCTTCCCTTAGCAAACTCCCCTCCTTTTCCTTAATTTTGATCGGGTCTATGTTTTCAAGCTTGGCAAAAAGAACACGGTTCAAGTTGGGCGTGGAGCTGAAGTAGTAGGGATTCCTACTGTTGGCAAGGTAAAAGAGCTTTTCTTCCAAGTGCATCAGCGTGGTGTCTATTATGCTACTTTCTACGCCCGGTTCTGCACAGACGAGCTTTAGCTCGGAAACATGGGCTCCCCTATCTGGGCCCGCAGAAAAGGAGTACATAAATATAGCGGTGGCACACCGTGTTCCAAAGCGGTATGGTCTGTAAGAATCTCCAAGCTCCAGGTCTACCTTTTTAGCCCTGGCGGACTGGTCTGTGATGTCTTCCGCTATGACGCTCTCATAAGTTCTGTCTATATGCTTTAGTAGCTCCTCCCTTATATCCTTGTTGGAAAGGTCAAAGTCCGATAGCCTTATAAAAGGGCGCATAGAGTCCTTTAGGGAATATACCACCAAAGCAAGAAGTCTTAGGATGCCCCTTGTCCTTTGAAAGCTTGGAAAGGAGCCCCAACGGTGATACAAAACCTCTATTACCTCCGGCTGGAATGGATAGCTCCTTAGAAACTTTTCCCTGTATGTATGCCTATCCTCTGGCAGTAGGTTTTCCCTTTCCAAATAGTCCAAAAACTCCTCTATGTTCTCTCTGGCACAGGCTTGGTCTATGTGCTCAAAGAGCCTTCTTGTGATCACGCTGGGGACCTCTTCGTCTCCTATGGGGGTTAGCACCTTTTCTACCCTTCCCGCAATCTTTTGGAGCTGTTGGGACATTCTCTCGGCGTTCTCGTCGTAATATTCAAGCGAGCTTGAAGGCAAGCTCATCACCAACGCAGTTTGAGGGAGCAAAGAAACCGCCTCCATTAGCTCCTGCATGAAAGCTAAGGTTTGGGCACCAAGGTTAGACTGTCCCACCTTCACCCCCGCACACTTAACCGCATACTCCGAAAGCTCGTCCATCAAAATCAAAAGGGGCTGATGTTCAGAAAGGAGTTTTAGTATCTTGTCCCTCCCGGGGGAAATATCGCCCTTTAAAAGCTCTACCTTTCCCCTTAGCTGTCTCTCTATCTCTTCCCAAAGCCTTGTATCCCTTGGGTCAAAGACCGTTCCTACAAAAACAGCCACGTTGGCTTTTATATCCCTCGCCTTGTGGTATAGGGCTATGAGGGAGTGTGTTTTTCCTCCACCAAAGGGCGTTTGCAGTTGGATTACCGGGTCTCCTCCCTCTCCTCTTAGTCTTCTAGTCACCGTGTCTAAAAGGTCCCCAAGCCCTTTTGTGATGTAGGTTCTATTCCAAAAGTCTTGAGGGTTTTTGTATTCCTCCGGTCCCTCTCCTTTGAAGACACTCCAGAGGTCTGCAGCATATACGCTCAGGTCAAACCTTCCTTCCCTTATATCCCTGTGTGGTCTTGCACACATTACAAAGGGCTTCATTCAAACAACCCCCTTTGCTTAGGTCCTGTATCTAATTTAACTCTTTTGCTCTCTGCCAGAAATCCCTCAAGCAATCTCTTTTCGTCGTTGCCCGGCGGTAAAACTTCGCTGATGGCTTGACAGGTTTTATAAAAGTAGTCCTTATCTCCGTAGCCTGTGGTAGATAGCACCTCTTTTAGCCTTTCCCTCTGGTTTTTGCTCCACAAAAGCAGAACCCAATGGATCACATCTATCATATCTTTTTCCCTCAGGCTTTCTATCTCTTCTATCTTCCTGTCGGTGGGTCCCAAAAGCCTAACCTCGTCCTTTTCTATTCTTATAAAACTACTTGACTTATTGAGCTCTATTCCCAAGCTCTGGGCTAACTTTCTGGCATCGTCGTAATCTACCGCGGAAGAGCCATAAGCCCAACGCCAAACCACATAAAACCTCGTAAGGGCACTTAGCTCCTGGGCTATGCTATCGTGGAATATCTCCTTGATTACATAGTCTGTTATTGTTTGTCTGATCAGCTCCAATATTCTGTCCGCCCTTATAAGCTCTCCTTCGTATGTCATAACCTTGTTGTACCTTCCAAACACTTTTAGGGCAGGACCAATGCAAGACACAAAAAAATCCGCCCCTCTAATTCCCGCTTTCCAAACCTCCTCCGCAGTCCTTTCTACCTCCTTTATAACCTCCTTTTTAATCTCTTCAAACCATCCCAACTCTTCCCTTTCAAGCTTCCGACACACTATGTATATAGAGCTCGCCAATGCCGCAGAATCTTTAGCTACAAGCCTTGCTTTCATTTCAGTGTCTATGGGCCAACTGGCAGTGATAACTAACCCAGAATCCAAGAGGGAGTTTATCAGTGTTTCCCATCCCGTAGTAGATTTGTGGGCATATACGATTACCGCAATGCCATTAGGTTTTAGAACCCTGTGTATTTCTTGAAAAGCTTTTTTTAGCATAGTCTCAAAAAATTCTTTTGCTTTTGCCTCTCCTCCATGCCTTACTGGATTAGCTACAATTTCTTTACTCTTAGGAACTAAAGGAGTAGAAAATAATTCTGGGTATAAATCTCCTACACTTCTTTTTAACCAGACATAAAAGAAGTCAGAAAGTTCTGCGTAAATAAGGTGGATCGGTAAAGACTGCATCAAAGTAGTTGTCGGGATAAGGAATCTCGGTGGCAGACGCCTGAAGAACAGTGGGAACTAAGATTTTCTTCGCTCCTACCTTAAACTCCACGGCATTAAAAATTATACTTAACTTGACAGGTAGAAACTTTTGCGTCAAATTAAGTAAAACTATGGCAAGGGCAATAGACCTTGAACTTTTGCAACTCCTTGAGGACAAGCTTGGGAAAGAGACCGCAAGAAAAGTAGCACAAGCAATAGAAATAGGACTTGAGGTTTTGGAAAAAAGGGCGGAAGAACTTGCCCTTCAAAAAAAGCTTGAACTCAGAGATGAACTTACGAAGGAACTGGCAAGCAAGGCAGACATCCAAGTCTTAAAGGCAGAAATACAGACAGTTAGGGCAGAAATGCAAGCTATGGAGGAAAGGCTGGAAGCAAAGATTGAAAAGGTTAGGTTAGAACTCAAGGAAGAAATACTAAAACTTGAACACAAACTTAACATCATTGATCGCAAATTTACCATAATGTTTATCATCTTGCTTTTTGCTGTAATACTTGTTAATCAAAACGCCCTTGAGTTTTTGTTGAAAGTTTTGGGATTGATAAAGTAAAATTCAATCACTCCTCTGCTTCCACTGGTGGGATTTGGGTGAGGTGGGAGAGGACGCCAAGCAAGTAGCCGAATGAGTCAGCCCAATTCCCTGTCGCTTTGCTAAATGGATTGACTTCGATGTAATCCCACACCATCTGTAAAGCTTGCCTGCCAAAAGTATGAGCTACAAGCTCCTTGCTAACGTGCCACACACACTGCATTGAGTTATAATCAGCCAGTCTATTCACCCCCAACCCCAAATAACTCACCACCGCCTTAGCGTAATCTTTATCGTAGCCCTCTTCTAACATCTTTTTATAAGCAAGCCGGACTTTTTCGGTAAAGGTAATTAAAGCCAACTTTTGGCGGGAGTTGAAAAGGTCGCCCCATTTTGTAAATCCATAACCCCTCCCTGCCACTGTGTTGGGGTCTTTAGTATTCATTTCTTCATCCGGCACAGGGTCTATTCCCCATTCCTCCCAAAGTTTTTTTCTTTTCTCTTCCAAATACTCTTCCGCTAATCTGTAAAACTCCAGGTCTTTTTCTGTTGCCAATCTGTAGCTTTTGCCCTCGCCTTTTTGGGTGCTCAAAACAACTGCGGTCATCCTTTGGCTTGCTTTTCCTTCTCTGAATAGCCTTCGGACATCGTCATCCTCTATTGTGCTTCCACACACAAGGCAGACTGCCTTTGCCCTTGCGACTGTGCCCTTTTCTGGGTCAAAGTTTTCGGGAACTTTTGGCTCAAAGCCTTCCACCGAGCTCTCCAAAACTTTCCACTGGTTGCCTTCCTTTTTCACTATGGCAAACTCCACCCGTTTGTTATACACAAAAGGATAAAGAGAAATCTTTTTCTTTTCCTTTTTGGCAAGCCAAAACTGACGGATTAGTGGAATTTCTGCACCGCAAAGGGGGTTTTGGCAAGGTATAGTCCTTGCCCATAGGTATCCTACGGGTATGGAGCCATCCTCGTCTGTTGGATAAAACCTTCCTATCTCTTTTTTTGCGGATTCCAATACCCACTCTCCCCACCTTTGGACATCCTTTATAAGAGGGCTCTCTTGTTTTTCTTCCTTATAAAACCCTTTCTGTTCCACCACCTTTTGAGGTCTTCCATACTTTTGGGGATATTCAAGTACGCATTTTAGGATCAAGACCGCCACCGGGTTGTAATCAATGGCATGGGTTTCTAAACCAAGCCGTAGGCACTCCAAGGGAATTGAGCCACCGCCCGAAAAGGGGTCCAAAACCCTCAAAACCCTTCCACCGCTTTCCTTTTTTATTTCCTCCCTTGCCTTTTCTATGAGTTCTTTGTTGAGGGATGTTTCCCACTTGGCAATCTTCAAAAGAAATTTCTTTTTTTCCTCTATGTTTTCCGCAGACACCAAAGCAGAATAGACAGTTGCCCTTGAGGCTATCAAAGGTCTTCTTGCCCACCATATATGCAGTGTGGATATATGCCCGTGTCTTATGTTTTTTTCCCTTGCGGACTCTTCGCTGATTTCCTTTATTGGAAGCAGTTCTTCAATAAACCTCTTCATGCCTTTCTCCCTTTTCCTTCCATTCCTCTGGGGGCACTATATACCTAACATCCACCACCCTTTTATCCATTTTAAGCCTTTCCGCTGGGTTGTTTATTATGTAAAGGGTTGGGTTTGTTTGGGCGTTGCACACAACATACAGCCAGTAATTTTCCTTAAGTTGCCTTGCCTTTAGGTATTCGTTCATTGTTAGCTCTACATAAGATTCGTCGCTTCTTGCCTTAACCTCTATGTATCGGACTTCTCCTTTGCCCTCTGACCTTATATCGTAGCCAAGGTTTTCCTTTGAAACATCCACAGGCTCCCTTCCCTGAGACCTCTCGTAAGCCATGGCAAGCTCCATCCCTATCCTTTCTACCTCTTCATCTGCCAAGCCCTTTTTATGCGTAGGACGCACATAAAAGATACCCAAAAGCTTTGGAGCACCGTAAGTGAGCTTTTTTTCTTTCTGGATCTGGTCTTGTAGTTCCTCCAAAGCTCGCTCGTAGCTTTCTCTTCTTTCTTTCAACTGGGCAATGGCACTTTCAAGATTTTTCTCCCCCCTTTCTTTTCTCTCCTCAAGTTCGTAAATTTTCCAACCTAAATTATCTATGAACATTTCTAAAGACTTCACTCCGTATTTTTGCTTTACCCTTGCCTGTCTTTCCCTTTCCTTTAGTATCTCTTCCTTGTATTGGTTGATTAGCTCGTAAAAGAGTTCTTCTGCCTTTTTCCTTCTTTCGTCAATGTTATAGGTGGGCATCTGTGTTCCCTCATCCACGGGTACCAAATCCCAAAGAATGTTAAGGTTTATAGGGGATAGCTCCCTTTCATTGTCGTAGATGCAAAAGAGTTTTTTCCCTGCAATTTTGCCTGTTCCATCCCAAACCTCTCCCTCAAAGAGCCACAAAAATCC
>Ga0326761_1000231_pt1 | contig 13585 bp, 13 predicted proteins | sample GCREP_P_FD_207739 | JGI IMG/M metagenome (GOLD analysis project Ga0326761, IMG submission 207739) | Hot spring water microbial communities from Geyser Creek Basin, Yellowstone National Park, WY, United States - GCR.EP_P | ecosystem: Environmental > Aquatic > Thermal springs > Unclassified... | reverse complement strand
CCTGTTTCAGGGTCGTAGGCTACTATTTCACCCTCTACAATAGCCTCGCCTGCCTTAATGTGAGTAGCCGCCATTTCCTCGACATCTGGGTATTGCCTCGTGATATTCTCAAGCCTCCTAGAGTAAATCCAGATTTTATCCTCCTTCTTATGTATTTGAGCTCTTTCACCATCATACTTGAACTCCACGAATGCTTCTCCACCAGTCTTAGCTAGTATTTCACGTGGGTCACTGAGTCTCTCAGCGAGCATTGGCCTGATTGGAACACCCACTTCAGGCTTAACTCTCTTTAACTCCTCTAAGCCCTTCAATGCGAGAATTCTAGCTACTTCCCCGAGATCAGACCTTAAATTGTACGCTCTCTCAATTATAGGCCTTGCAGTTGCACCCCCACCATAGGTGGCGGCTAGAGCATCCATTATAGTTGCATCTCCAATGCCGACTCTCTGCTTCCCCTCCACGAATCTCACAATAAATTTCGCTTCTTTAGCTGATGCTTCCTTTAATAGCCCCGAGAGCAGTCTTATTTTAAGGTCTTTACTACCCTCACCCTGAGTCATAGCAATCTTGACTAGGGTATTGTATGTGTTGACAACTGTGAGAGCTACTTGTCGTTGTGTAAAAGCAAATAGTGAGACTCCAGCCTGCTTACTCCCAGTAATTTGCTTCAACTTCTCAACTGCTCTACCAAGATCTCCAACTTCCTTCACAGTTTTCTCAACATCCCTCTCGGGGATTGTGCAAGCTATTGAAATAGCTTTAATCAACATCTTCTCTCCAACACCGATCTCGGGCATCCCCTTCCAATCAGGCCAGAGAACCCCCTGTATCAAGTAAACTACTTTATCAATGATCTCTGGTGGAGTCTGCTTAAATAAATTAGTGAGAAGTGCAACCATTTGAGTCCTAGCAGAGATTAATTCAAGTCTATCAATAGTCTCCGCTATAATGCGTAGAGGCATATCCACCATTAAGCTCAACCCATAATATATATTACTTAAAGTGGTTAATTAAACAATAGGTTGCACGATTAAGTACAAATACCCCTTAATACATGAAAAATAATTGATGATGAAAACCCGGCAAGAATGAAGGATGATTAATCAGAGTTAATCTGAAAACAGTGATTCTATCCCTAGTCCACGTGAATAGAGAGTAGTGTTCTTCAACAAGGAGAGATCTGATAAATCAGCTTTTTAAGGGGCACTAGTATTCAAAACGATTGAGCTGTAAGGGTCGTAGTATATATTATGTTGTATAAACCAGGAGGTTTCAAAATCACTATTCGAAAAGCATTGAAACACGACTTAGGGGAAATACTCAGAATACATGAGGAGTCCCCTCAAGAACTAGGTAGAGAGGATCCTAAGTGGTTTAAAGCACTACTAGAGTCTAATTCAAAGAGAATACTCTTTTTAATTGCACTTATTGGAGATAAGGCATTAGGTTATTCTCTAGCATACAGAAGTAGAAGTAGAGGATATATTGAATACATCGCTATTGACGAATCCCATAGGGGTCGGGGAATAGGATCAATGCTCCTCGAGGAAACAGAGAAGATCCTTTTAAATAGAGGAGTGAGAGAAATATATCTGTGTGTTAAAGACTGGAATAAAAATGCACTTAACTTCTACCTAAAACACAACTACAAGATCAAGGGTACTATTCTATGGTTTACAGCGCCACCGGAAAGGGTGAAGACTAATAACCCTGAAATCGATTACACTGTTATCGATGTAAACGCTGGTTTGTTAAAGCCTAGGTTAAAGTACTACGCCTCATACTGGAGTAACTTCGTGGATGAAGTCGATCGATACATATACAAGAAGAAGTTGTATAGAGCGGAGAGAGCCATATTAGTTAGGCGAGGCAAGAGGGCAATTGCGTGTGCAATTTATAGTGATGGAGATAAATTAATAGTAGACAGTATTTCACTATCATCATACAACGCGATAGAAGCACTTGAAGCACTATTGAATAGCCTGAAAAACATAGCTATCGCATGAGACTCTAAGATCATTGAAATACCCGTAGACTCCTCTAAGCAAAAACTAATAGAGCTACTCGTGGAATCAGGGTTTAAGATGAATGAATCCGAGTTCCTCCTGCACAAGGAATTCATTTAAGAATAGCCACTATGAGTGTTCTTATTAATTATCTTAGAGAAGTCTAGGTAAAAACGACTATTTAATCCCCTCATTAATTTATCTATAAAAGAATCCAAATCTTCGAATTAGCACCATGTCGTAACCAGCAAAAACTATAATTGAATTGATGAATTAGCATTTGATATAGATCTTTCCTAATAACGAATTTGCAGAGATGAGAAGAGGGTTATTGCCTTGGATACTATTGACTGGACACGTGAATTTTTCATTGAGAAGGGTGAGTTGTTCCTAAGAGTTATGAATGCGAAGTGGGAGAAAGCTAGAGAGGAAGCATATTACATTAAGAAACTACTTGAACTACTTGGAGTTAGAGAGAATTCCCTCATCCTGGACTTAGGATGCGGCAATGGCAGGATCTCCGTTAACCTCGGTAAACTAGGATATAGAGTCCTGGGGGTTGATATTTCACCAATATTTATTAGAGATGCTGTTGAAAAAGCCAAGATCCACGGTGTCGGGGATAGAGTATTGTTTAGAGTAGCTGATGCTAGGAGGATAGATGAGGAATTAGGGGATTACAGGGAATTTGACGCTGTATTAATGTACTGGTCTACAATACTTGGCTACTATGGTGAAGAAGTAGATCTTGGTATCTTGAGTAGAGTAAAGAGGATAACTCGTCCTGGTGGTTTCCTACTAATCCTCAACACTGCTTCTTACGACTCAATAGTACTTAGAGCTGGTGTATCGGGGACAAACGCTTGCTACTTCAATGATATTGATGAAGAGTATGCTTGCATTGTGAGAGCTTTATTCGATCCATACACGGCGACGTTAACTAGTACTTGGAGTTTTTACAGGAAGAATGGAAGAGACTTAGTTTTTATTGATGACGTTTCATTTAAACTTAGGATTTATACACTCCATGAAGTTATAGAGTTGGCGAAGAGGGCTGGCTGGGTGTTCACAGCTGCGTATCACGATCTAGCATCTTTATCCCCGTATAGACCACTATTCAGTGGCCTAAATGTTGTGTTTAAGTCTGAGTAGTATGGGTTTTTAGTGGGCTTAGTTCTTGGATACATACTTATGTTTAAATAAAAAATCTTTATATATCTATGCCGGGGTAATACCTTCTTGGTGCTAGACATGTCTATATCAACTAGGAAAGCAAGAGAATTACTCAGTGTTTTGGGGCAAGAGTTTACAGTCAGCGATGTCGTCTCAAAGGCTAAGCTCTCGCAGAGTACCGCTAGAAAGTATATTAATGAGTTAATGAAAAAAGGGTTTATAGTTAAAAAAGATGGTAAATACATGGTCACGGATGAGGGGCTATTCCTCTTAGAGGGTGTTAGTGTATTTGGTAAGAGAGTGGGGGAGAACTACTCATATATATTCACGAGTGAGAATGGCTCCCCAGTACCCTTGAAAATAGATTCAATAGAGAAACTCTACGTTGCCGTTAAGTATGGACTAGTACCAGAGAATATCTTTAGACTACACGTAGAGAAGGGGTACTTGACATCATGGCTCTCCAGCCAACTAGGTGCAACTCAGCTAGCTCGTAGATTATCAATGGTGAAAAGCCTTAGTGAAGCCGTAGAAGTGCTCGAGGAATATATTGGTTTATAGTGTCATACATTCACTCAATTTTCAATAAACCCCTACTTAGCAGTGTCTTAGCTATGCGCTCTGCTACGCTCCTGCTTTTACACCTAATCACTATTAAATCCCCATACTCTACAATCAATATATCCCTGCCTCGTAGAAAACCTGATACTGCATTTTTCGCTTCACTATTGTTTAGTGCTAGTATGACGTAGAATCCATTAGGATCTCTCCGAGATAGTAACCCCTTCATCGTGGTTTTCTAAATCCCCTCTAATTCCAGGTTTATCCATAATTCTAACTCCTCGGGGTTGTAATAGATATGCATTTCTATCCCGGCACTAGATCCAGTGCTTGAATTGATTGTAGAAGCCCACCACCCCTAGTAGTATACATATGGGTATGGAGATCACTATTGATAATCCAAGAGAAACTAGTGCTTTGTAAACCATTAATGCCCCTGTTATAGCGAATAATGCCGGTATGAATACTCTACCCAGTACATAGAGTATTAATGCGAGCACTATTGTTAGTGCAAGGATAATAATGGGGTTTGTAGTAAGAATAGAGGCTATTATATATGCTGAAATAATTGATAGTGCTATTCTAAAAACTATGAAGCCTACTGCTAGACCTATGAACAATCCAAGAAGCATTAATGCCACTGATATAGCAAAGCTATTCCACAATTGGAGGCTAAACTTCCACAAGATATACGCTGAGAAAGCCCCGAAGACAATTGACGATATAATCCTATACAACTGACTACCCCAGATCGCAACCACGGCCCCTAATGAAGCCAGGATAATGTAGTCAACCGCGGAACCATTCACCCTGTACACCCATGTAGTATAATAATTTGTCCATGTTAATAAGTACTAGATACAGATTGAGGGGAATTGAGCGTGTCTAGTCCATTGGATAAAATAATGAAGTTCTGTGAAGTAGTTTGCTCTGGTGAAAACCTATATGGAGAGCTTGTTCTAGACTATGAATGCTACTGGGATTGCCTCAATGAGTTTAAAGACTACATCTATGGTTCGTAGCTTACGATGGATTCATATAAATTTAGTTAGTCGACACCTCTCGCTCTTAGTGCTTCTTCAACTTCGTCTATTCTAATTACGAGGAGTACTATGGTCGATCTTAGTAGGTATTTAACCCATGATGAATTCCTTGAGGGTGTTAAACCCCTTGCTTGTAGTGAGTGCAATGCATCTGTTAACACCCTGTAGGAGTAGTCTAAGAACAGGTAGGATAATGAGAGTACATTGAAGCCTATGAGTCTACGTATTTCCCTGGGTGTAGTTGTAGAGAAGAATAGTAGTATTGATGTAAATGATGCATATCCATATAGTAGATTATATAGGTAATCTAGTTTAAAGCTCCCTAGGAGAATGTCTAGTCCAATTATTATAGATGAGAGAGTAGTCCAGGTTATTGCAATGTATAGTAGTGTCTTCTTTAAGCCGTAGTATACTAGTATAGGTGTATTGAGAAGTATGATCGCTAACACTAAGTAAGGGTGTATGAACCGGGAAATGAGCGTAATTACTACCAGTAGTATCTTAAAGTACATAGCTCTAGGGTGGTGTAGAATACTTACTTTATTTCTCGCGTAATGTATTTCTCCAAGCAATTCAACCACACATTAATTCTCTTGATGGAACCCCGTGCTCTTCAAGCACACTTGGGGATAATTCCTCGGGATCCCCTTCAAAAGTAACTACTCCCCTTGATAGTAGGATAACGCTATGGGGTTTGAGTAAGTGGAGATAGGCAGTATTCGCTGATGCAACAACAACAACTTTCCCTCTCTCAACCCCCCGTGTAATTAATTTTATAACAGCCTCAACCCCACTACTATCTAGGTAGTCGAATGGCTCATCCAGTAGCCAGATCGGCTGATCTATCGCCAGTATCATGGCTATTGAAACCCTCTTAGCCTCTCCACCGCTTAGAGTGAATGGATTTCTATCTAGTAGGCGTTGTGGTATAAGTTGATCAATTATATCCCTCTGTAAATCAACCCCCACAATTCTCTTTGTAAATTCTAATTCATCCCTGACAGTTGCCTCAACAAATCCAGCATATGGATTCTGCCAAGTATACCCAATTAATTTAACAGCCTCTCTCCTCGGTAGTGAGTGAACATTTACACCTCTCACCAACACTCTTCCCTTAACTGGCTTCACTAAACCAGCCATTGTCTTCAACAATGTTGATTTACCAGAGCCATTTCTACCTAGGACTACGTGTAGTCCAGGCTCGAGGTTCAAGTATATGTCTCGTAGAACTACTAGTCCACTCAACTCAACTGTTACGTCTTCAACCTTGATCACTTTAATCCCAGCCTCTTCATTAAGAATAAAGCTAGAGGTACGCCTATAAAACATATACTTACAATGCTCCCAACTAGTACTAGTCCAATGGCGATCAATAGGTTTCCAAGGCCCCCGATCAAGTATATTATGAAGTAGCCCACTATAAATGATACTATGAGGGCCTCAATAATCGAAGTAGTAATCAACGCCAATATGCTCTTACTCCTCCTACCAATAAACCAAGCTACAATTCCAGCAGCGAAATTCGCAAGCGAACCCACAGCAATATCCAATACTCCATATGGAGACACTATATTCGCGAGGACACAGCCAATTGTCAACCCAATTACAGCTGGGAAGCCGAAGTAGTCTAGAAATGGAAGTATTAGTAGTGCATCAGCAACTCTCACTTGAAACTCCTGAAAGCTTATGGGTGCAAGTGCGTAGACTAAGCCTGCATACATGCCCGCTATAATAGAGCCCTTTACAAGCTCTATTAATCTACTAGACAAACCCATCATCCATGTCTCGTCAAACACCCAGTAGTCTCAATAACTCATTGGTATTTATTTCTCACCAGCAATGTATCAGAACCTCCACGAATCCTAGATTACAGCTGAAGGCATTATCTTTCAAGAGAGGGGTGTAGTATTAAAGGCTAATAAATTCTCCCGTCTTAATTGATCTCGGTGAGGAGTAATAGATACCCCGAGCCTTTAGCGATAACAGTCTATGTACAACCCCGAATCCCGTATGGAACAGGGATAAAGACCCGGAGATCCAGGCCCGGGATTAAATCCCCAAAACGAGGAGGTGCAATCCAAACCCCCGCACTAGCAAGAACCCTCACCATTCATGGTGGGGGAGGAGGTCGGGTAGTGGACTTCTACCTTGAAACATACTCTTGGAGGAATCAGTTACCTCCTAATTCATGGGCTCCATCATGGGATCCGTTTAATTATAAGAGTAGGCATATCCCTGGCTCTATCTCCACCCATTCCATGTTATGGATTCCAGTAACCGACGACATGACGGGTTTGCATTGGATGTATTGATATTCATTGATATTTCATCAAATCTCGGGGAAATATCTTCCACGGCGGCGCGTGCTACAAGTCAGGTCGTCTTGGTTTATAGTGTCAAGTTTGTTTATGAGAACATTTGGGCATACCACTTTAACGTTGTTATGTATGGAATTCCAGGTAGTTATGACGTTTTCTACATAAGTGCTAAGATAATGAAGCCCATCACCATGGTTCATTACCACTTTTGCAACTCCATATTATGATTAATCAATCTCTTCTATTAATACCACGCGTGGTTTACACTTAGTTACCTGGAGGTCTCACCATGTAGTAGATAATGTTGCATTAAATTATGGTTAAGCGGATTGAATGCTTGTACTTGTTTTAACCTAGTTTTATCGTTATACGTGAAATAGTTAGATATCTAATGGATACACGAGAACCCTTTAACTAAGTCTAGTTGTCTTAGAAGCGTGCGTTAACTCTTTTCTCTACGCTTAAATCTACCTAGTCTCACGCCTAGTATAACTATGTCTCTGTTGAATATATGCTCTGCAAGAATAATAATCATCACTGTTGATAATAGAGCTAGACTTATCGACACCGCTAGTACCTCTAGTTTACTAGTCATTGATGAAACAACAACTACTGCTGGTAGTGGTGCTATTGTAAGTCCTGCAATGACTCCTGTTATAGTGTTTATTGGTAGCCCCACGAAGACTAGTGCATAGGCTATTCCAACGAAGATGAATAGTATTGGCGCTGTGAATGCACCAGCTATTCTCTCATCTGAGACTATGGAGCCTAGGATCACTCCAAGAGCCCCTGAGTACATTAATCCAAGGACAATAGAGCCAACGAATATCAATAGAGAGTTGAATCCTATTTTCCCATAGAGTAGTTCACCGGGGTTAAAGCCTACACTCTGCACACCCTGTGCTGGTGGAGGAGTACTGGTAGCACCCATTAATACTAGGAGCATTCCAGCGAAGTAGGCTCCACCCATTATTAGTGAGCTTATTATAGAGCCAATGATCTTCGCTAACACTATGTTTCTCCGGGGGATGGGCTGTGCTAGTAGCATTTCAAATGCTTTCTCAACTTTCTCTATTGCTGTGAATTGAGATGCATACATAGCGTTAATCCCCATTATAATGGCGATCATTAACTGCATGAAGCTCATGAATGATGTAAACGCTGAGTACTCCTCTATACTCATGGATTTGCCGTAAACTTGGATCGTTGAGTTTACAAGTACTGGTTTATCTATTAATGATGGATCTATATTCCACTCCACGGCTATTATGAGAGAAACCGATTTCCTAATGAGATCCCCTATAGTAGACGCCAACCCGGCTTTAGCACCACTAACAACTGGTGAGATAGAGTCTATTTTCACATATGCCTCTAGTTGAATAGACATCCCCGGCTCTAGTGCTCTTGTGGAGAAGTTTTGGGGTATTACTAAGACGACATCGTAGCTCCTCAACCCAGAATCCACACTATCAACTATTTTCAATCTACCGCCAATTGTTTGATTAACTAGACTCAGTACACTCATGGTGAAGTTTGAGGAATCCCTCAATACTACCCCAATATGAATACCCATTGTTTGCTCAACAGCTGTTTGAATACCTGTGGAGACCATTTTACCTATTAAGCCATAGAAGGCTATTATTAAGACAATACTTAGTATGAACGCGGGGTTCTTAATGAATGCCTTAACCTCCCTTACTACAAGGGGCTCTAGAGTCAATTCGACTCACCCTTGATCTTAACAAATACCTCTTCGAGGTTAACCCCTCCCACCCTACTCTTAAGCTCCTCAACAGTGCCTTCAGCCAGTAGTCTACCCCTGTAGAGTATACCTACTCTACTACACAAGTACTCTACTTCCAGCATATTGTGGCTACTGAGTAGTACCGTTATATTGTACTCTCTATTATACATCTTGATCAAGTTTCTCACATATATACTCCTCTCAACATCCAATCCACTAGTTGGCTCATCCAGTACTAGTAGCCTAGGTCTACTTGCAAGTACAACGCTCAAAGCTAATATTCTCTTCATCCCCTTACTATAACCCCTAATAGGCCTATTCAAATCCCTACCTAGATCAGCTATATCTATAGCCTCTCCCACAGCCTCCTCAAGTCTCCTACCAGAGAATCTAACTGAGAGCATGAACCTAATGAAGTCTAGGCCCGATAAATCCCTGTAAGCACCAGCCTCCTCTGGTAGGTAGTTCATGAGTCTACGGGCTTCAAGAGGGTTTCTCACAGCGTCGACTCCATATACATACACCTCGCCACTAGTTGGCTTTAATAGAGTTGCAATAATCCTCAGAGTTGTTGTTTTACCAGATCCATTAGGCCCGATCAATCCATAGATCTCTCCACTCGAAACCCTAAGATCAAGGTCTTTAACCCCTATACTACCCCCACTATAAATCTTAGTCAAGGCCTTAGTGTAAACAGCAAAATCCAACAACTACACCTGGGTATTTAATAACACAAATATTTTCTATTGTTATTTGTAGTTATATGTTTTTCTTCTGCCGTGGAGTCCACGACATGATTCTAGATACGAATGGAGACCCCCATAGCATCTTGCACTACACCCACATGTTTAAAAGTATTCACAAAGGAGGATTAAGCTAGTTAAGAGTGTAGTATAGTTATACTGTGTATGCCACCTAGATTACGTGGTTTTACACCTCTAGTGCACACCGCTGTGATCACTAATGCTGAGCTCCTCCCAGCTCTGAAGATGCGGTGGCTCTTTCAGTAGTAATACCTGCTGGGGAGATCCCTAATTGCGCTATAAGTAAATTTGGATCAATGAGTCTAATTTACTTTTTGCTATGTTACACTTAGTGATTTTAAAGATTAGGTGGTCAATACTGGTTATGAGTAATATTGAGATAATCGATCTTATGCCTGTATTGAAGCGTAGATGGAAAGAGCGCTAATATATGAATACAGCTCTAGATCATAGAGTAGCATACTACTACTTTCTCGATAGTGGCTTTAGCTTAGGGGAGAAGCATATTCTATATTTACATTAGGGGAGTAAAGAGGTAGTCGTGGAGTTATGTGAGCACAGTTTAAAGTGCATACTATTGATCAAGAGCGGTTGAAGGCTTAGCGATTATCCATGGTCTCGTCCTTAAAATACTGTATCCTAGTTTCCTATAGATCCTTATTGCCTCCTCGTTTCCCTCCTCGACGCAGAGGAATGCCGTGGCGCCAGATGATACTACTCTCCTAGTTGCAGCCGAGGTTACTGCTGTAGCGTAGCCTCTCCTCCTATACTCCTCCCTAGTGTATACATCACAGATAAGTCCTAGCTCTGGTAGTCTAGCACACACTGCTCCAGCGGATACTAGCTTGCCATCTACAAATACTCCATAATAAGTTCTCTTAGCAAGTTTCCCCCTGGCTTCTTCAATTGTTATTTCCATCTCTTCTCGCCTAGCGTACTCTACAAATGCCTCTGCGTGACTGGGCTTTAATCTAACGGCTACTTGCTCATTAGTACTTGGCTTGAATGACTCCTCTGTGCAGGTCATGTCGTGGAACCACTTTACCTCTATATTCTTAAACCCCTTTGATTGGAGGATGGAAGAAGCTCTCTCTATTGTCTCCTCCTCGGAGCTGTAGAGTTCTAGTATGTGCGGTTTAGCAGTGTCTAGTGGTGTATTTCGTAGAAGCTCTAATCCACTATCACCCCAAACATGTATTGCTCCTCCACGTCTATACCTCCATGTGAGTACATAGGACTCAACTTCGAGTCCCCGTGTCAACTTAACAGTGATCTCTGTACTTTCGGGCTCGTAGAGTAGATCATATATAATGTAGTAGTGTGGTGGGTAAAAGTCTCCCCTATATAGCTCGATGAGTGCTGAGAGTAGGTCTTCCACATTATAACTAGTAGACCCAACAACGTGTATCCTCACATTAATCACCTCTGATTAGGATAATTGTGCTTAATACCACTTTATTTAATACTCTACATGTATATCAAGAGATCACGCCATTAGACTCTAGTGTAGACTTCTACTCCCTGCTTTACCGCGGTTTCTCGCGCGCTTTTATCTATGAATGGAGTTATTATGACTAGTCTTGGTTTAACCCCTGTAACCTTCTCGTATAACTTCCCCTTCCCCCACAGTATTGAGACGTCTCCTATAGAGGCACTTGCCTTCACTTCTACAAGTATGTGTAGGCCATTCTTAATCAACACATCGACCTCCACTTGCGAGGGGTATCCATACACCTCACCAGCTTCATCGAAATACACCCACTTCTCCACTCTACCCTTACCAAGAATTTCCTCTATAATACCCCTCACAGCCCTCCTAAATGCCGTCTCTGTGTGAATACCCCATCTAGCACCTATAGCTGTAATCCTCCTCATTAATGAATTAAATCTCCTGTCGTGTTCTAGTAGTTTTCTCTCTATGGCCTCAAATCTCTTATCGTGCTCTAATAGCTTCCTCTCGATGGCTTCAAATCTCTTGTATGCCTCCTCCCAGCGTCTATTATTCTCCTCCCATCTCCTCTCTTGCTCCCTCATAAAGTGCTGGAAGTCCTCGCGCAGTTTCTTTAATTCATTGAGTATAGTGTCATATCCAAGTAAACCAGCCACTGCGAGTTTAAACTCCTCATCCTCCCTAAGTAACCTTAGAATTTTCTTCTTTAACTCAACTGTTTCCACGTTGAATCCCATATGTGTTTAAACTATGATGCTTAATATTCTTAATAATTAAGGAACTTCTGCGATGAATATAGCGGGAAGTCCGGTCAATTAAGAACTCTAGTTTGACTATAAAAACAACCGTCTACTACATAAGTACAACGACTATATTTATACCGTTTTAGTATAGTACAGAGCTCCCTCAGTTTCCAACCTTTCACCAGGCTCCAGGAGCTAGAGTTTCTATTAAGAGAGAGGTTAAGTTCACTTGAATTATTCTAGAGAAAATACTTAAAGCACTGGCAATTCAGCGAATTTGATAAAACACGTATAGTGCTTACGCAGTATGTATCGGCTGTAGTGTTGAGAGATTATTGTGTTTTACTGCTAGCGTGGCCCGCGCTCAAGCATTATAAGTGAGTATTTTTATGCGAGACTAGTTACTACTAGGCTTTTTAACACGATCATTATATGAACTCCCCGATTTTTAAATATGCTACAAAATCGCTAAATAAGAACGCTAGAACTGCTGTTCAGTATTTTATACCGCTAGAAATCAAGCTATTTCCACACTACTTCTTCTCAAGCCTTATCTCGACTGCCTTATAGTGATTTATAAGTCCCTCGCAAGTCGCAAATATCTGAACATACCTTGCAATACTCTCTAGTGCTTTGGGTTCTACCATGGCTATATCTATGAATTTGAGAAAGTCTAGGATGCTCAAACCACCCCTAAACTTAGCCCAACCATTAGTTGGTAGAACATGATTGGGTCCGAGAACGTAGTCTCCTAGTGGAACTGGTGTGTACTTACCGATAAATATAGAGCCTGCGTTTTTAATTTTAGATAAAACACTAGGAATAATGTCTGGAGCAACGTGGATCTCTAAGTGCTCGGGTGCATATTCATTGACGAAGTCTATGGCTTTATTTATGTCTTCGGCTACGATAATTGCTCCATACTCACTATACGCTTTCTCCACGATCTCTTTTCTCTCAATATTCTCTAAAAGCCTGCTCATTAATTCAGCAGTTTTCTTAGCTAGAGGCTCACTTGTAGTTACTAATACCGCTGAAGCGTATATATCGTGTTCTAGTTGTGATACCATGTCATAGGCTATGTACTCGGGATCAGCTGTTTCGTCTGCAAAAATTAATATCTCGCTTGGACCAGCAATAAAGTCTATGTCGACGATCCCTGCATTTCTAACAATAGCCTTAGCTGCTGTAAACCATATACCGCCAGGCCCAACAATTTTTTGGACTCTTGGAACACTCTCAGTTCCATAAGCCATAGCCGCAACTGCATGTGCTCCACCAACTCGGTAGGCGTTTCTAACTCCAACGAGGTCTAATGTAGCGAGAACATAGGGGTTTACCATACCCTTTTCACCCGGGGGTGTTGTAACAACGATTTTTTCTACCCCAGCTTCCAGCGCGGGTAAAATAGTCATTAGAGCAGTTGAAGGATAGGATGCTTTTCCACCCGGGATATATACACCAACACTCTCAATGGGCTTCACCAGTTGGCCAACATATATACCTTTACGTATTTCCTGAATCCAGGACTTTGGCTTCTGAAGCCTGTAAAACTCTTTAATATTACTTGAGGCGTATTCAACGGCTTCAATAAACTCCCTACTTACAACCTCACGGGCTTTTTCAAACTCCTCAGGGTGTATTTTAACATCTATCTCTAGATTGTAGATTTTCTTGTAAAACTCCACTATAGCCTTATCTCCTCTTGCTCTAACATCTTCAATAATCTTTTTAACATCTGTTTCAATTCTTGAAATGTCTAACTGGGCTCTTTTTAGTATTT
>Ga0326761_1000229_pt1 | contig 13619 bp, 12 predicted proteins | sample GCREP_P_FD_207739 | JGI IMG/M metagenome (GOLD analysis project Ga0326761, IMG submission 207739) | Hot spring water microbial communities from Geyser Creek Basin, Yellowstone National Park, WY, United States - GCR.EP_P | ecosystem: Environmental > Aquatic > Thermal springs > Unclassified... | reverse complement strand
TAGTCAGCGCATCCTCAATGCTGTGTGCTGTTATGTCTATGATGCCTCCGTCGGGTTTTCTAAACACTACTGGGTATGTGCCGTCTGGCGTCTTTAAGAACGCCTCAGCTTCTGTTCTGTGGCTGGGCCGCGCGTCTGCGGGTACGACGAGTAGGAAGTACGTCCTGTCGTACAGCGGGATGGGTGCGGTTTCGTTGGTGAAGAGGATTATGCCGGGCGCTACGTCTCTCGGCACCCACACCACCAAAAGCTGCTCCCCAAACCGCCAGGAGACGCCCGGCACATGAGGCACGTCTTCAGTTATCTCCACGTCGCTCTCCACCTCGTAAACATAAACCCTCTCAGCCGCCACCAACAACACCAAAACCACCAACGCCGCCAGAGAGCCACCCCTCAACTTAGGCGACGTCACGCAGCCGCCAGAAACTCAACTTTTTTCTTACATCCGTCAAATAGAAAATTCAACAATCTGTTTGGGCTATAAACATAATTACAAGATCTGCCGTGGTCTGGCGGCGGCGTGGAGCTGGCTTCTTGCGTAACATAACGAATAACACGATCACCAGGCTTCAAAGCCCCCACATTAACGTACTCAGGTAGAGTCTTCTTTCCCCCCTTTTTGCAGGGCTCCACATTAATTTACAAGAAATATGATATATTTCCCGAGATTTTTCAACAAAAACCTATTGCAGTCATAAGCCAGTTCCGAGCAATTATCTCCTATAGCCATAGACGAAACATAAGAGTAGTTTAAACATACTTACTACCATACTTACAATGACTTCTGAGGGGGCACGCGTTACAACGAGGTCTCCTAGATGTGCAGAACGCTGCAGCAAAGTCTATAAACGCGTAAGCTAGCTTTCTGTCCCACTTAAGCAACCCAGCTAATCTCCCTAGAGTGCCATCCGTCATGTACCGCCTTGGTGGGTCCACGCCCAATACTGTACGAGATAGGATACGCGCAATGTTGGCATCAAGTAGCGGCGCAGAACCACCACATGCAACTATATAAACAGCCGCAGCAACATAATCACCAACGCCAGGAATACGTCTCAGCATCTCGTAATCGCATGGTACCTTGCAGTCATGCACCCTCCTTAAGTACTCCGCCATGCGGAGGAGCCGTTGTGCCCGTTGCCTATAGAGCCCAAGCGGCTTCAGAAGCTCCTCTAGCTGTTCAGTATCGACACCAGTTAGCGCGCATGGAGTCGGGAAGAGCGCTATCAAGCGGTCATATACCTTCATAACCATTTCAGCCTTGGTTTGTATAAGGAGTATTTCTGCCAGCAGAGTGTGCCAAGGGTCTCCGCTGTGTCTCCATGGGAAATCCCTCCTGACTAAGGGCCAAGCCTTCAGAACCGCTTCAGCAACAACCTCTACGTCTTTGCTGTATTCACCTAAGGCCATAAGCCAACTGATTCAGGCACAGACCTGCTCTGGTCAACCTCTTTAAGAATCCAAGCTCATAAGTTTCCACTACGTCTGGTTTGGGAAGGATGGGGAGTGTGGCGAGCACACACTCGGCGCCAGTCTCTATAAGCCCTGCTATTGCCTTCTTTACGGTAGTAGCTGAGGATCTTAGTGCGTTAGTGATGCAGGCTTCAAGGCCGCTGTGCACGTGCCTTAAGTCTCTGAGTATATCTATGTACGTCTCCCGGAGACCAGCCGCTTTTACGTCGTCCAGCGAGGGGCCGAATGCGTATTTTGCTAGATACTTGATAAATAGTTTGATTTGTTTCCGCTCCATGTACTCCTTTAGGCTGATACAATCGATATCACCGATTGTTACATGCTGAATAGCATCACCGGCAAGGCGTTGAATCGACTGAAGCATGTCATCGAACGATGCAAAGCTTATGCGGTGGATGTGTCTCAGTGGCACAACTGCTGTACGTACCTCTCCGCTATCCCACTTTATGGCCAACACGATCCCTACTTCAGTTTCAACCATCTGCATACCCTCAACATCCTTAACTATGGGCAGCTGAACAATCAGCGGTGGGGCTATGCCAAGCTGTCCAAGTATGCAGTTATAGAAGCCCCTATGCGTCTCAAAGTCCTCCCTAGTAATACACGGCAGCTCTATACGAGTGCGTTTAAGCCCACGCACTTTCATGCGCACACGCCCGTACTTCCTTATCTTATTTAGGCCCACAAAGTAACGTACAGACCCCTCACTTACGCAAAACTTAAGTGGAGTGCCGTAGCTGGCCCGCTTAATTATTCTATCAAAGTTGAGACCAGGCCTTACCTTCAGCACGCCAATGCGTCTGTGGCTTAAATCATATAGATAAAGCCAGGCCTTGTTGCCGGCGAAGGTATACGTGAGGAGGATGTGAGAGGTGCCGCCGGAGGTTCCGCACCTCGGAAAGTCCATATCTACCTCCCTAACCCTGAGGTCAGAGATATAACTAAGTACGGCCCGCGAGACTCCGTCAAGTTGGCTTGATAGGAGGTATCTGATTACTCTACCAATGTTCTTCCCGGGGGCCCTCCATAGCGTTCTGTACACGCTTTCCAGCCCTCTGCTGTGGTCAGCTCCGTGTATTCTCATGTACTAGTTGGGAGGAAGGTCCATACTGCTTCGAACAGCTCATCTAGGTAGCTAACAACGGCCCCCCTTAGCACGACGCCTATGTCGTAGTTCGTGTAGAGGTGGTGTCTCGTCAAGTTGAAAGTACCTACAATGGCTACCCGTCGATCTACGAGTATTAGCTTTGCGTGGATACCTCGTACCTTTACGTTCCTACCGCCAGCTTGGGTGTACTGCGTGGCGTAGCGCACCTCTATGTTGGGCAATAAGCCCCTTATTGGTTCAACGCTTCCTGCGCTGGCAAGCTCCGTAATTACCTTCACCTCCACACGACTTAGCCTTTTAATACATTCAGACAGCATAATGCCGAGCAGGTCGCCTATGTAGGGCATCATTACCTTTAGCGAGACTTCCGATGAGCAGACGTAGCCTTTAAGCGCGTCGAAAGTGCCAAGGAAACCCATGCGCTGTATGTAGGTACCTAGGTCTCGATACAGCTTGGGGTTAATGATTAGGTCAACGACCTCCCCAATTATTTCTGGGCGCTCTTGCGCCTGCTGCTGTCCAGCTATGCACCACTTGGAAGTCAGTAAAGGTTTCGTGAAATCTAATACGCTCTCCTTGAGCCTGTATACTAATCCCTGTGCCGCCAGCTGCCTTAACGCCAGCGCTACTGCGCCAGCATCCACCTTAAGCCTTACAGCCAACTCGTCAGGGTAGGCGCATCCGCCGACCTCCTCAATCGCTTCAATTAGTCTCTTCTGAAAATCGCTGATTAAGGCTGAAGACATGCCGATCTGTTAACGGCCTTCTCGGCGGCCCTCCAACTTAAGAACATATTTCCAAGCCCGCAGGTCTCATAGAAGACACATGCCCTACACGCACTTCGGCACATTCTTGGGCATGGCCTGCTGAAATCACAGATATATTCGACAAAATCGGCTACATCATTTGCTATACTCCTTACGCCACCTATGCCGCCTGGCGAGTTATCGTATATTAGAATCTCAGCAACACGTTTGCTTTTGTCTACGAATACGGCTTCGCCAAATTCGCTCGGCGAAAGCCCCGTGAGCCGTGTAAGAGCTAACAAAATGATATGGCTAATGCTGTGCACTACCGTTAGCGGAGTAGCCTTAATGGACTCCCCTATTTTTTCCACCGCACTGTAATCTAGCTTAACAAGAAGGCCCTCGGTCTTCAACTTTCTGCTTAGGAATATAAGATTACCTTGGCTATCCACATCGAATACAGGCAACCGCCTATATCTACCGGAGTAGGGGTGCCCCAGTAGGTACATAATTGTAAGTATATATACTGTAAACTCTCCTACCACCACCTCTCTAGCAACAGGTATATAGTGGGTCAATAAATCGCCAAGCGGTCCCCCACTCCCCTGTTTTGGTTCGCTTGGAAATATAGTTATAGAGAAGGGTTTAGTAATATTTACAGAAGGATTAGCTAGGGCTGGCCTAGCCACATTTTGCGACAAGCCTCGGTATAGAGGGAAGTATATTGGGTATGACCCCTCTGTACAGAGCCCATCGTGATAATACTGGCAGGAAGCGTCGTTGAAGTGACATTTAAACGCGAGCGATTGAAGCGGGCGTTTGGGCTCAATAGGCTTTAGAGCCTTTAAACCTCTATGTCTCTTGCAATATGCTTCCTTGATCGTAGTTATAGGTATCACAAGCTTAATGTTACTATCTGTAGAGAACTTGAACTTGTGATTGCTTCTTTGGACGAGCGGTACGCCAACGTAGGCTTGGTACAGGTTAGCTTTGCAAAATGGACACATATTCGTGGTACCTGCTTTAAATAACCTGCCGCAGCTGGGGCACCTAAGTATGTTAAGCGAAACCAACGGGGCTTCAAAATCGTAGGTTACCTTCTGCAAGTCGTACTTGACTATCGATTTTCCCTCTTCTGCTTTTCTTAGAATCTCTTCTAGGGCGTCTGCGATAGCATCCGGTTGCTCTTCCTTCATAGCTAAAATCACTGATTTAAACCGATGGAACAAGTCCTGTTGCGCCATATTATTCTTCTAGGAACTCCTTAAGTTTCCTGGTTCCTGACGCTTCTATACTGCTCGCTGTAAAGAAGTACCCGCGAAAGGTTGTAATTTGCCCATGGAGTGCATGCTTAATAGCGTATCTGACGTCTCGTCTTCTCCGATTATAGGGAGCCGGGAGATTGTAGACAAATTCGACCTGCTCATCAGCAACTCTTAAGTTATACAGCATTTCATCACCACCGAGCACTTTTACCACGCCTTCGATATTGGTTATTGAGCTCGCATTCCGCTGAATGCTGAGTACCGTCTCTCGAAGTCCGTTTGCTACGATATTATTATGTAAGGAGAGGCTGCGGGGTAACTGTGCAGTAGCTATTACCGCGTTTGCTACGCGCTCCCAAAGGCTTATCCTCTCGTTTATGCCGGGTGGATTTGTGCCAATCTGCGTGTCACATAAAAATCTTTGCATGGCTGCATTGCCGCATCCTATTGAACAGCAAAGCTTCAGTAATGCAACTACATACCTCCTTACGGCCCTTTTAAGGGCCACCTCGTTGTCCTTGCCGACAGGATATATCTCCCGCTCCAACGCCAGCTCCCTGTCAGCCCCGTTGCTTAGGAGCTTGTAGTTCTCAAAGAAGTAGTAGTCAATCCTCCGCTCTGGGTCGAACAACGCCAGGACGGCGGCATCTCTATTCCTACCGGCTCGCCCTATCCTCTGGATAAAACTTGTCACGGTCGTCGGCATGCCGTATATCACAACAAAATCCACAACTCCATAGTCCACGCCTACCTCAAGCGTGCTTGTAGCTACTAAAACATCTAGCTCGCCTTTCTTAAACTTGTTTTCTACCTCTACTCTGTCTTGGTCGAAGTCCGTAGAGTGACCCCCTATCCTAGCCTTCAATTGCCCTATTTTTTCATCGTTATTTAACGCGTGTATTAACTCATTAGATTGGTCAAGATAGTTTGTAAAAACTATGCCCTTGGGCATAATGCCGCGTTTCTCTTTTATACCTTTAAGCAACCTCCAGATAGCCATGACAGCTGTAGCGTCAATGGTATACGACTTCGGCATAATGAATGCAAACACACGCCTATGTCCCACGGTCTCGCGTTCCTTCTCAAGCTCGGCCTTAACCACACGTATATCGCTGGGAGGTACACCAAGCAGACTCGCAGCGAACTCCTCAGTTTTGCCCATCGTTGCGCTTGATAAGACGTAGGTAATCGAGTGATTGCTCGCCGGCTCGGCCAGTCTATTAAGTACGTATTCTAACAGACTTAACAGGTGATGCACCTGTGCACCAAAGCTGCCAGAAAGCATATGTGCTTCATCAAGTACTATAAACGATGGGACGCTGGGCTTTGTAGGCTGTACGCGGGCTAGATCCGCTTTACAATTTTCTTCTTTACACTTTCGGCTCCAGATTTGCGGATATACATGCCCGCAACGAGGACATCTCTTGAAGCCGGCACCGAATATCGACCACTCAAACCACTTAGGTGGGCTTCTTCTGTCTGCGCCCGATAGGATTCTGTTTATCATATCCTCGTCTGTTATCAATATATCTGGCGGATCTCCGAATATCTCGTCGCGCGTAAACTTCATATGCTTTTCTATGAATGTAGCGAACTCGCACTGCCCACCCCCACGGCATACCACATGCTTGCCGTCAAACTCTACCTCGGTGTGGTGCTCCGGGCAGCGAAGCGGCAACGGGAGCGGAAGATCGGCGAGTTCATCCCTAAACCTGATATTTCCATGAAGTACGCCAAATGTGGGAGATTCATACGGCTTGCCGCTTGTTTGCGCAACCCTATAGATCTCGTAAAGCAGGTGGGCAACCTCCTCCAGCTGGTCGTTGGCAAGGGCTTTCGTCGGATACATGAAGATAGCCTTGACACCCCGCCCCTCTCTACACCTCCTATATACCGAGAGGATAATAGAGGGTATTAAAAACGCCATCGTCTTGCCGCCAGCAGTCCTAGCCGTAACTGCTATGTACCTCTTTACCTGCCCATCCTTCCTTATCAAGCCTTGGCTCGCCAGGACTTCTTCGATTACCTCTTCTTGATATGTATATAACTTCTCAATCCCCATGCGTCTCAGGGCCTCTGATATGTAGGTTAACGATTCAGCCACCGTCTCTTTGCACCGTTGGTCGACTGTAAGCTTGCTTATTAGGCCATTGAAGAACTCCTTTACAGTAAGCTGACTGCGCTTTATTGCAGGTAATTCCTCTTCTACTAATGCATAATCTCGCAGTAGGTATGTCTCTGGCCCTTCTTCGATTAACATTGTATTGTAGGTATATGCATACATCAGCCCACCACGAGTCGCATCCCACCTTATGCCGAGCCTAGCCCCACCTGTAGCCCTCAACCGGCCCTCTACTTCTAGCAGGAGACCAAGGGCCCAGCGGCTGTCCCCCTCGTTGGGGTTATAGGTATAGAGTATGCCCCTCTGGCAGTAGCGCCGCAACTCCTTATCTAGGGAATTGCCGTCCAGCGGCTTCACCACGCCGCCTAAGTTTACTAGATACGCCTTTATGATGGAGCGCCCTTCTTGCATACATCTGCCTATGATTATTCCAAACGATGGGTAATAATATGCTGCTAACTTGCCTTGCTTATCATACACCTCAGCCCTAATTGCATTCCACAAATTATAGTCTCGCGAACCAGCCGGTACTATATGGACGAACTCCAACTCGGTGGCGCTGCCCGCGCCGATGCAAAGTATAATATGTTTTTTTGTGTCCACTTTCCCCCCGGGTAGCGCAGTTACAGCAAGCCTGTTGAAGATCTGTTTTTCATACTGCTTGAGTGGATTGTTGACTAGGTCTGCTAACTTCGTGCATTCTATCGGCACTACTAGAAATGACGTGATAACACACCCTTCCTCGTCTCGTGTCACCTCCTTACTATAGCCCTCTGGCTGAGCGAGCGAGCTGGCGGTAATTCGATAAGTGATACTACTAGACGAAATAGCGGCGCCCATGCGTATACGTGCATAGCTACTCTCATCCCATTTGTTTTCATCATCATAGTCGTATTTTGTTCTGACGTAAAAGCTGAATTCGACGTCAACGAGCCCCCTTTCTACCTTTGCGTTAAGTAGATCTACACCGAATATATACCCTGGATATCTGTAGGCAAACATATCCTCATATTCACCTTCGTCTTCATCCTCCTCAACTTCAATATCGCCCCCAAACTTTTCGCACAGCTCGGGCTGCCAGAGGTTAACGGGCACTGGAGAGATAACGGATATGTGTGGTTTTTCGACATGGTGGCGAGTTCGTAAGTAATCTAGCACTTCATACTTTATCAGATCTTTCAGATTCTCATGCGTTTTATCCATCCATTCATTTGCTTAAATATAAATTTTTATGTTTTATCATTCTCGATAATTGTCTTAAGCGCCATGGCAAGTTTAATGCTGAACTTCGGCGGCACAGAATCGGCAATTGCACGGTACATTTCATCTAGGTTTAATGGCCGTAGGTCGAAGTCGTCCGGGTAGGTGTAAAGACGCGCCAGTTCCCTAACTGTTATCATTCTGTTGTAAACTGGGTGTAGCATTAGGCTACGCCGTGGATGCGGAACAACTTTCACTAACCCGTCAAGCGGCGGCCTGTAGAGCCAGTAGGAGTGCTTCTTTGCTACGTTCTGCACGTAGCTCGAGGCGTCGATTATGCCGGCCTTATGTGCGCTCACAAGCGAGTGACCTGGTGGGATTAGGGGTATTAATTCTTTAAGCTTTGAATTTATAGTAGAGCTTATGTGGTTGTACACGATCTTTCCATTTACCTTACATGGATCGACACCGCACGGCTCAGGCGGCAGATCACGAAGTAAATCTATGGGCTTTTGGTAATCCTCCTTCAGCGTCTCAAGAGCAGAGAAGACATTACCGACATGCCCCCTCAGCGCCACAAGGATCCACCGCTTCCTGGTTGTCGGCACTCCATATTCCGAGAAAGCTACTAGCTTATACATAACGCTGTAGCCCAGCTTTCGCAGCTCCTTAGCAAGCGGTCTCGGATCCCATGCAGGTACCTCCTCCACAACAACAGCTTTAGGCTTCACCTCGGCAACCGCCCTTATAACTTCGGCGTCTAAACCGTACTCGGGATGAGTAGTACCTCGCCTGAACTTAGGAGTGGCTAGTGAATATGGCCTACATGGCGGACCTGCGATAACTACATCAACATGGCGATACTTGGTTAAATCCACCGCCCTCACGTCAGAAGCCAACATACGGCGTGGACGTATGTTATTTTTGTATACTTCAGCTCTTGCAGAATTGCGTTCTACAGCGGCTTCAATAACGAAACCAGCCTTGGCAAACCCATATCCGAGCCCGCCGATGCCCGAGAATAACTCGATCACTGTTACCATATTTTACCTAGCAACTCCATGAAAACGACATAAGATAATTATCCAGGAAATACAGCAATTGGAAGATCTTGAGAAGGATGTTTTTAAATGGGCCCATGCCATAAGAAAAGATCTATGGTATAAAACCATTATAGATACTCTAGTTGCATCTACGCGATATCTCTGGTTATAAATACCTTCGATATTATTCAGACACAGTATTAAATGTACCGGCTTTGTATGACTACGATTCATATAGGGTTAGCAGATAATATGCCTTATCGTTCTGCCGTCTCTCCGCGTCTGCCCCTCTATTCTGCATCCTATCGCCGGCAGGGTCAGCGCTAGGGGGAGTAGGCGGTAGGGTATTGTCCACATGGCTTCGTTGCGGTAGGCTCCGTCTTTGAGCCTTTCGAGCTCCTCTTCGGCTTGGGCTCTGAGGCGGCGGGGGCAGTCCTCGGCGGCGGCCTTCAGCATGGCCTCGTAGGCCTCGATGCCGCTTTTGAAGCTCCTCCTCTCCTCCACCAGCCTCACGGCGAAGGCTCTGAGCCAGCAGACTGGGTGCCCCGCCAGATGTGCCGAGTCGGGCGCGGCGAGGAGCCTCCGGGGGCTTACCTCTCTGTGGACGTCCGCGGCGGCGCAGACCTCCTCCACCTCGCATTTCGTATACCTCTCCCGGAGGGCCTCTGCGACCGGCCTCGCGCAGTCTCTAGGCTTGAACTCGGCGAGGCATCGGGCCGCGTCGGGGCCCAGGGCCTCAGCCAGCTTTTCGTTGGCGCGGCGCACCGCCCCGGCGTGGGGCGCCCTCAGAAGCTCCTCGGCGGCGGCGTCCACGGCGGCGTCTTCAGCCAGCGGCTGGGCTTTCCTCCAGAGCTCGTGGAAGTACCCCTCGGCCTCCTTCAGCACGGCTGGGGGCATCAGCGCGGCGAAGTTCGCGGCGGCGGGGTTGCGGAGCCCAGCGGCGGTGAGGGGGGCGCCGCCAGCCGCCAGGCCCCGGGCGCCGATGTAGAGGTTGCCCACGTGGCCTGGGTATATGCGGACGGCGTCGCGCCACTTTTCGTACACCTCGCGGGGGACCGCGTAGTCTCCCACGACGACCCTCACCGCCCCTGCAGCCTTGGCGAGCTCCTCCAGCGCCTCCGCGTCCACGAAGCTGGTGACAGCGCTGAGGCTCTCGGCGCCTATCTCAGCCAGGCACTTGACCAGCGGCCCGCAGAGACGGAACTCCAGCCGGAACATACAACCACCGGCGCGGCCTTATAAAACTGTTATGGATAATACAGCCAGTTGAAGATACGCACACCCCCTAGAGGAGACCCGGAGGCACGCCTCCTGCCAGAGTCCACGGCATCCGAGACGCCGCAGGCCGGCGTCTACGAGATGTAGCAACTCGACGGGGAGGGCTACAGGCTCGCCCTCCTCAAGCTAGCTCCACATACCTCTCTTCTGCCTCGCCGTTGACGTAGGCGCCGTATTTATTGAGATCCGCTACGTACCCCGCTTACAATTTTAACGATGGAAATAAATATGAGAAAATCAAGAATGCTTCACTATGATCGGCCGTATATGGACGCCGTATCTAGACCGCGCCAAGGAGGCGCTTATTAAGGAGGGTTTTAGGGATACCCTGTTGCAGTTTTGGAAGCCGGGGCAGGTCTTCGGCCTTGTAAAGCCGCTAGACGACACATATGAGATTCACGTCAGAGGCTACCAAGATGGAACTCTCGACGCCGAGATTGAGGTGTCGCGGGAATATCTAGAACACCTAATCTACGGCTCCTACCCCTATGACCTACCTCATGGAGATACTAAAGAGACACAACATCCCCCCATAAAGTAGTGAAGCCGATAGAGAGTGCGCAAAAACCGCCGAAGCCAGCCACCCCAACTCCGTGGAAGCCATTGCTACTCATCGCCGCCGTAGTAGGGGTGATAGCGTTCATCGCCGCAACCCCCATCAAGCGACGGCGATAAAGAAGAGTCCCGCCGGAGGTAATCCCGTCGCCAGCTCTCAACTATAGTCAATCATCTCGCCGTCATGCAACGCCGGTTCATCAAGCGTCCCAGACGAGCGCGTGGGAATCTCAAACACATGCCGGCGCGATTACGCCAAAAATTCAAACATCTTGTCTGCCGGATGTTTCGCCAAGGTGGAGACCGCCAAAAATCTCGACGACTGTGGGTTAATTGAGAAGTTGACGAATTATAAATACCACAGAGACTAAAGTATGGATCGCTTTGAGGTAAATTTTTTGCTTAGATGCGCCGTAGATTTCCCTCTGCGGGATGAGCTGGAGTGTAGTGGCGTTGGGTTGAGAGTTGACGGCGGTGTTGTCCGCGGAACTGCAACCGTACACGCTTCGAATAGTGAGGAGGCGAAGCAAAGAGGACGTGAGCTGGCTGAGGTTGTTGCCTCGGCCCTAACCCTCGTATTCGGGAGAGCCTTTTCTGTTGAGCAGATAAACGTAAACCAAGCTAGCCAACTGCGTGAGGGAGATAGACAGGTGATAGAGGCTAGAGATATAGATCTCATGTACGACCAGGCCAAAGCGGCGTCGTGGCCAATGAATTGGAAAGAATCGGTGGCTAGGTATATGCAACTTTTAACTGCGAGCAAAGAGAAGCCGGAGTCGAAGAAATTTATAAGGGTGCTTAAGTGGTGGAGGGCCGGCGACGTAGACGACGACCCTCTGGACAAGTTCCTCAAATTTTACATCGCGTTTGAGCTTCTAGCCGCCGCGCTTAGGTACAGGAGACGATGCAACAAGGAGTGGGCTAAACAGTTCTGCAGAGACTTCGGCATAACCTACCAAATCAACGAAAAGTTTAGCTTGCCTAGAATCCGTAACTCCTTGGTGCATGAACCCGGCGAAGAACGCGAAGAGGCGGAAAAGCTGGCGGCGCAACATGCCGAGAGGTTCGGCCTAGAACTCCTAGAGGCCATAAGGAAGGCCCTTCTCCAGTCCTCTGGTCCTCCTGTTGACGCCTCGGCATCTAAAAACTGTGAAACCGAGAGCGGTTGCGGGGATCAATAAAGGCTTTCCCAACCTCAGCTACGTAGGATCTCCCATCTCTCAAGGCCCCGGGAGCTCTTCCAGATACCCAAGCGGCTTGAGCCACGGCAACGTCTCATGGACCTCGTAGGCTTACTGCCAACTGAGGAGCCGCTCATACGGCGCCTCAACCACCACGCGTAACGCCCCGGTCTAAAAAGGCCCCTTGGTAGTATGTGATAGCTCGCCGGGTAACGTTAAATTTTATTCGGCGTAAGTACCTATGACTTCTTGGCGTTGTCATGAGCGCTGCGCAGAGCTTCTGGGTATTTCTGGGGCTGTGGCGCGTTTTGTGGATAGGCTTATCGATAGGGAACTTGACGAGGTTTTGAGGGAGGAGGGGGCGGGGGTCACGACGCCGTGTGCGGCTTGCTCGCATCGCCTATTACGGCCGCTGGCGGGTTGAGTCTCAGCGTGGCCGCGCTACACGGCGTGGATCTCCTATACGAGATCCTCAGGCGATACGGCAGACTCGACGAAGAGCATCTAAAGGCGGCTGTGCTCCACTGTATGTTAGACTGCGCAGATCAGAGAATGTTTAGGTGGGACGGCACCTACCTCTGGAGGAAGTACCCCCTCGAGATGTTGCGGCTGTGCCGCGGCAGAGTTGTCGAGAGGTGGAAGGAGCTATACCACCGCTACTTCTTATTCGGCTACCCCTTCCCCACCCTTAAGCGTATTGAAGAACTTGCAAGTCTCGCGGAGACTCTTTTGAGGAACGAGCTGGAGAGGTGTCTCCTCGATTGCGTAGTGCCTGAGGCCGAGGGCAAGGGCGCGCCTAAGGTCGGCCCAAGGGCTGTTGCCGAGCTTCTCAACTGCGTGAGGGAGAGGATGGGCAGAAAGGCTGTGTACTGCGTAAACTGGCAGATGCTTCCACAAGCCTCCGCCGCGACTAAGATCTACGCAGAGCTCAGCAAAGGCCGCACAGTGGCGGTGAGCTTCGCCGAAGGCTACAGTTGCGGACAACCCTTCGTAGAGGCGAAAACCCTGGAAGAACTCGTAGAAAACTCCTGCCTCTTTGCAGACAGCAATTTTGATGGCTGTGTACGCGATGCAGAAAGCGTCCTAGCCACAGCGGTCTTTCCGGCGCCGTACAGAGGTGCAACGCCAAAGGGCTCAGTCGCGCCAATCAGCCCGACGTCTCTGAAGACTGGATGCATGTAGGCATTTTACTCCCCGGTTAGAGGCGGCTTCCCCAGCGAGGCGAAAACGCCGAAGCCGCAAGCAGTCTGGTACTGGCCATTGTAATTTTTTTACAGCGTCTCTACGCAATTTTTATGTTCTTGCTCTTCGGCCGTCTCTACGAGCTTAGGGCTGAGAAGGCGGCGGAGGGCGGGGCGAAGGTGGTCGTGGTGGGGCCGCCCTGCGCCGGGAAGACAACCTTCATCAGGCAGTTTCTTGAGTCTCGCGGCGTTGAGGTAGCTGAGGAGACTGCGGGTCTGACGCCGGGCGGCGCGGCTAGGGAAGGTTTGGTCCAGCGACTCCGCAGGCGTGTATGGGGCGGGTACGTGCGGGGCGATGAGGTGAAGAGGGAGCTGGGCGGCATAAGTGGCGCGGGGCATCTCGAGGCCTTTGACAAGCTTCCGAGGGATTTCGTGGAGTATCTGAAGAAGAAGTACGGCGGGTGGTC
>Ga0326761_1000228_pt1 | contig 13664 bp, 15 predicted proteins | sample GCREP_P_FD_207739 | JGI IMG/M metagenome (GOLD analysis project Ga0326761, IMG submission 207739) | Hot spring water microbial communities from Geyser Creek Basin, Yellowstone National Park, WY, United States - GCR.EP_P | ecosystem: Environmental > Aquatic > Thermal springs > Unclassified... | reverse complement strand
CGTCGAGAGCTGTTGGTATGTGGTATGTTGAGAGGTTCTTTGTATAGACGTGACCGTCTTGCGAGTAGACAGTGTCCTCCATTAGAGCGTAGCCCATGCCCTGAATATAGCCCCCAATAGCGTGAAATTCTGCCCCGGGCTTATTGACTACTCTGCCAATATCGTAGACTGTTGTTGCCTCAATAACTCTTACAACACCAGTCTCTAAGTCTACTTCAACCTCGCTTACAACTGCACCAAACGTGTATGTGAAGTAGGGTGCTCCAGTACCAGTCTCATCGTGCCACACTGCCTTAGGAGCCCTGAAGAAGCCAAACTCCTGTAGTGGAACACCCTCCCAGAAGGCTTGCTCAATTAGCTCACGCCACGTTAAGTAGTTGTCGGGGTTATCACTACAATACACCTTTGGAGCCTCAATAACGACATCACTCTGACTTTTACACTTCAAGAGCCTAGAGGCGAGGTCATTAAGCCTCTGTCTCAGCTTATACGCTGCTACTAAGGCGGCATTACCACCCATAACCGTTGACCTAGACGCCACCGTTGGCCCAGCGTCCGGAGTTGAAGAAGTATCTGCTAATTCTACTTTGAAGTATGATGGTGGAACGCCGAGAACCTCCGCGGCTATGTTAATAAGGGATTGCACTGAGCCTTGACCCATATCTGTTAAGCCTGTTCTTAGAATAATTGAGCCGTCTCTCTGGATTATAATAGTGACTGAGGAGTAGTCTGCACCCTCAGCTCCAATACTGTTACCGTGGTATATTAAGGCTATTCCAATACCTCTTCTCACTCTCCCAGTCATCTTGGAGTAGAGTCTCCTCTTCTCATACCAGTCAGAGAGCTCAATAGCTCTCTTTAACGCCTCCTCTAATCCCACGCCGTGATCTAGTAGTTGACCATGAACTGTTCTCTCCCCATTCCTCAGTATGTTCTTTAACCTAAACTCCACGGGGTCCAGGCCCAGCTCCTCGGCTAATAGGTCCATTTGCCTCTCAACCGCGAAGTGCACCTGCGGGTTTCCAAACCCCCTAAAGGCGCCGGCTGGAACCCTATTAGTGTATACTACGGCTAAATCGACTTTTGCACTCTGCACTACGTATGGTCCAGTGCTGTGAACCGTTGCTCTCCACCCGACAAATGGGCCTAGGCTAGCGTAAGCCCCTGTGTCTAGAATTATCCTAGCCTCTACCCCGAGTATTCTCCCATCTCTACTCGCCGCGTGCCTATACCACAATATCGCGGGGTGTCTCTTAGTGTGACCTATAATTGACTCTTCGCGAGTAAATGTAACAATAGCTGGTCTTTTAGTGTACAATGCGGCTAAAGCCGCCTTCGCCGCTACCTCATTACCAACATCCTCTGCTCCTCCAAATCCACCACCTAGTGCAGGGGCTACAACTCTCACCATGCTGAATGGTAAACCCAGCACATTACTAACAGCTCTACGCGTGTCAAATGGGCACTGTGTCTTAACGTATACTGTGACACTCCCATCTGGCTCAGGTATAGCTAAAGCCGCCTCAGGCTCCGCGTAAGCGTGCTCTTGCATAGACGTCCTATACTCATTCTCTACTACAACAGCTGCTTCTCTAAAGGCCTTCTCTACGTCTCCAACCCTGATCTTATACCTCGAGAGGACATCTGAGCCCCTCTCATCGTGTATAAGCTCATGCGGCTTCTCAGTGAACTTCTCACCATCCCACTCCACTATCTCTAAGGGGTCTAGGTATACGGGTAAAGGCTCATACTCAGCAGATACTAGCTCAGAGGCCTCAATAGCGCTTCCAAGAGACTCCGCTACTACTAGGGCAACTGTATCACCAATAAACCTGACTTTCCTGTCCGCTATTAGCGGCTGATCTGGCAGTACGTAACCAACGTCGTTAATGCCTGGAATATCCTTAGCTGTTAAAACAGCGAGGACACCAGGGTACTTAGAGGCACCTGAAACATCTAGTTTCTTAATCTTAGCGTGCGCGTACTTTGCTCTAACACTATAGACGTAAACGGGGTTCTTTACTAGTCTAAACAGATCAGCAGTATATATGGGCTTACCCGTAACTTTTGCTACAGCATCCCAGCGAATTATGTCTTTACCTATGTATTTAAACTCCTCTGTTCTCTTAGACTTAGTCTCATGAAATATCTTCTCCACTATTTCAACATACTCGGGCTTACTCACAGTGCTCACCTCTTAAACGCGGCTTTAACTGTGAGCTTTTCTCGCATCTCTCTCTCAGAGAAGTACACTCTACCACTCCTCAAGTACTCGGCCGCTCGCTTAGCCGCTTCAACATAGTAGTGGTAACTACCACACCTACAGAGAACACTGGCAATCCACTCCCTGATCTCCTCTTCGCTCGGCGAGGAATTGTGGTCTAGTAGGGCCTTTAAAACCATTACTAACCCCGGTATGCAGAAACCACACTGAATACCCCTCACCTCTAGTAGTGCGACTTGTATAGCGTGTAGTGAGCCCTCAGGAGCTAGCCCCTCAAGCGTAGTCACCTCTGCACCGTTAAGCGTAGCTGTCAGTGCTAAACACGAGTGTCTAGGCTTACCATTAACTAGTACAATGCAGTAACCACACTCACCTCTACCACAACCCTCTTTAACGCTTGTTAATCCGAGTCTCCACCTCAAAGTATCAAGTAGTCTCTCACTAGGTGAGACTTCAAGAGTATACTTAACGCCATTAACTACTAAGTTCACGGTGCTAACCCCCACCTAGATCACCCCTCCCTTAATCCTCTCATAGCACTTGTATAGACCTCTCCTAAGAGCAACCTTAGACATATCGAGTCTATACTCCCCCGTTGTCCACCAGTCAGTAACTCTCTCCATCTCCCCTGAGAGAACCCGCTCAGACGCCTCAAATAGCACCTCATCTGTAAACGTCTTTCCGCGGAGAAAACCCTCTGTGACACGGGCTCTCCTCGGCACTCTCTTCTCTCTCACCATGTCAAATGAGACTCTCACATCTCTGATAACATCACCCTCGAGGTCGAGGTAAGCCGCTGATGTTACTACTCCCGCTATGAGGACTTCACGCCTATCAAACTTCACAAAGGCACTACTAGCACTTCGAGGAGGCTCAGGGAAGAGTACTTCTACTAGTAGTTCATCTGGCTTAGCCCCAGTTACTCTCTTATCTACGAGGAGCTCCTCTAGTGACAGGATCCTAGAGCCCCTCGTACTTAAGAGCTTTACTCTCGCATCGTAAACTAGTAGTAGTGTAGCGTAGTCACTGTACTGTGTCGCAGTCATAATATTACCCCCTATAGTGGCCTCAAACCTCAGAGCCATAGTCCCGAACTTCTTAAACACATCTACAAAGCCAGCGTAGCGGACATCACTGTGAAGAAAACTGCGAGAGAGCTCCCAGATAGTTGTAAGGGCACCTATTTTAACATATCCTCCATTCACCTTCACATATGAAAGCTCTCTCCTCAGTGGTGAGAGGTCTACTATGTACCTGGGTGGCTTAATAACCCTGTCTCTTAGTAAGACTAGTAGCTCAGTACCACCAGCCATTGGCTTAGCGTCGGGAGCATTCTTCTCTAAGAAGACTAAGGCGTCCTCGAGACTACTAGGCCTATAGAGCTCAAAACTATACAAAACTACCACGCATTATACCAGTTAAGTAGTAATCCAAGGACACCTAGGGGTAAAAAACCTTAACGCGAAGATCACCCGGTTTTAAGCAGTAAAGAACTATTCAAATAGCGGTGTAGAGGACTCAACAAGCACTGAAAACTAGTAGAGGAGTCTACGAGTAGCTCTCACTTAGATTAAGAGAGATTAGCCACGAGAAAACGCAGATCACTGATTTCAGAGTTCAGCGTAGCGCTCACAGCTACGAGAGGTGTTAGACAGAAAAATTTGGGTTTTTCTGTCTAACACCCTACTAATACCGTTAACCACCCTCGAGCAAGTGAGCCGCACGCGAGACACGTAGGGGTAATTGTGAGCTGATTTTACATGTCTAATTACCCCTTTAGGATTAATACGCGCGTATGCAGCACTTCCAGCATACCTATGAGTTCTCTAAATTCCATGTAACTGGAGCTGTAACCTAGGGTTTCTTGGAACTATAGCTAAGTACAGTAGTGCTTAACAAAGTATTTTCGCAGCTCTCCTTCACTGTTCCACTCACACTGTGTTAAGCTACTTGTACTAGTTGTTTTCTAATACTAGTTATCCAGGTGTAGAAGAGTATGAGTATTACTACTAGTACTATTGATAACACTACCGCTAAGAGTAGTGCTAGTTGCGCGTGCTCACCAACACTAAAGCATATTGGCACAAAGAACACTATTATGCAGCCACCACCAGTAACACTAACACCACTAGTTTCAGGGGTAATTAGCAGTAGTGGCAATAGCACTGCAACAACTGCTACTATTACCCCTGCAAACACGAGTACTAATCCGAGCTTAAAGAGCTTCACTTCACCACCACCTCAAGTACCCAGTGAAAACAAGGAATACTAGTAGTGATAGAAGTAGGAGAACTATTGCTAGTATCATTAGCACCTTTGCAACTCTCTCACTTGTCCCAATAACTATTGGGACAGGTCCAATAATGAAGACCCCTCCAGCTTCAACTTTCTTCTCACCACGCTCACTCTCTCTGAGAGCTGAGAGAACTAGCAGTAATACACCTATAATTATTAGTGTAAAGGCAACTAGTATTAGCAGTGTTGTCAACCAGAGCACTCTACTCCCCATTTTCTACTAGAGGTAAGTGTTGTCTAATATAAATAGGTCACTGTTAACTAGCCGCATCCACGAGCTCTACACAGCACTTTACACAGTTCTCTACAATTTGAGCGAATACCAAGCTGTGTACGCGTCTCCGAGTACCTAACTACATAATTACAGCTTCTCTGATACACGCTGAAGCAATATCTCCGAGTAAAGGCGAGTTTATACTTGTTACTCATATTTCCGCGGCGAGAAATTATCTCGATCTGTTAAATCTACGAGTATTTATAAACCAGTCCTAGTGAAGACTCTAATAGAGCCGAGTGTAGAAGCACTATGAGTAGGCTCGCGGATAGGTTTAGCTTCGTGAACTTCGGGAATATCTGTTCTAATTGCACAGAGAACTGCTGTAGGAGGTTCTACGCAGTGCTATTCCCAGATGAAGAAGAGGAGTTTAAGGAGTTCTCTTTCACAATTAACACTGAGCGCGGGGCTGTTAAGTGCATTGGCTCTAATAGTGGAAAACCCTGCCCATTCCTAGATGAGAGTGGAAAATGCAGTATTTACGGTAAGAGGCCGCTAGACTGTAGGCTCTGGCCAGTATTAGTCTACATTGACTTTAAGACAAGAGAGAGAATAGTTTACTTAGACTTAGAGTGCCCAGCTGCACGCGAGGGGAAAATACCAGTAGATGTCGTTAAGAGAATAGTTGAGTCTATTAGGAAACTAGAATTAAGCGATGTATGGCTAGAGAAGTATACTCTTGCACCATGGCCAAATAATCTACTAGAAATCGCCAGGTTTAAACCTGGAGAGTAGGAGAGAGTGCGCCGGGTTATCCCCAAGCCTATAAGTGTACAGATTGCAGGCGACCTAATACACGTATAACCTAGTACCGTGGTGATACCTAGCTCGGTTGTCCCGAGCCGGGCACCATCACGGTACTCGGCTACACGTGTACTAGGCTACCTGGACCTGTACACTTATAGGCCGGGTTTAGGCCCCGGCGCACCCAATTTACTATTACGCATTAGAAGTGCTTAAGCCTATTGTTTTGTATAATTCCAAGGTGTCCACGTAGGTCCTATTATGCTTGCGAAATTGTGTTTTGTTTACTAATTGTTCGAGTAATACATTTTACTTAAAGGAAAATGTATTATTCTCCCCTGTTCTCCGCTTATCGTTAGCGTTGTATTATATGGTGTGACTATTATTACACCCCTCTGCTTAGCCTCTGCCTCCGCTGTTGGGTGAGTGTAGAGGCCAAATATAACTAGTATAGGAGTCCTATTATCTTTTAGCTCCTCTAGTAGTTTAACTGCTTTCTCGTGAAAGGCCTTTACGTCGTTACCGTGAATTCTAGATTTAACTTCACCTATCACTACTACTCTACTACCACTCTTCTCCTCAAAGCCCTCGCCAAAGAGGTCTACTTCAATTATTCTACCATCTCGCTCAAAGAACACTCTATTTAAGCTCTCTACTTTCACACCAGCATACTTGCTAAGCCAGAATGGTAAGAGAGCCCTCGCAACGTCCTCAACTACAAAGCCTACTACATCACCTAGTTTACTAACTTCACGCGATAACTCACTAAGAGACTTTGTCAACTTGTCTACCCTGTCAGCTAAGCTACAAGTAGTCTCCTTAACTTCTCTCAACTCTCTACTTAAATCCTCAATTTGCTTCTTCAGCCCTAATAGATCGCTACTGTAATTAACACGCATAATTCTCAATAAAGCGTTTAAAACACAGCTCAAAAGACGCCCCGCATAGTGAATACATTAGATTAAATTGATAAAAGACCGAGCCCTATAATACCTTAAGGCTATGATGAGGTTCTCGGGGAGCATGATTAGAATACGTGAAGAGGCGGTTACTCACTGAGCACTGAGGTGATATTACTAAGTGGAGTTGGAGTTAGCTCTAAGCTTAGCTGAAATTTTCTCTTCGCTATTATTCCTACTAGTTTTAGGTCTTGAGGACCTAAAGACACGTGAGTTAAACAATAAACTCGTATACTCGTATTTAGCTATTGCAGTAGTATTCTACGTGCTCACTCTGACTACTTCGAGGAGTCTCATAGAGTCACTTGTTTACACAGCTTTTACACTTCTAGTTACACCTGGAGTCTTCTTAGTCCTCTACAAGTATAAGCTTACAGGTGACGGAGACGTCTATGTCTCACTAGCACTGGGTCTCAGCATTTTTCACCCACTAGCCTATAAGGCTACTCTTGCGAGATGTGGAGTTATATCACCAGCGCTAGTATCTGTACTCTACGCATCCCTCACAGCAACCCTCTACACTGTAATACAGGGAATCGTCAACATGGTTATTCACAGGGAGATACTGGACCAGGTGCCAGCTAAATATAGAGCTATAGTAGCACTCGCTGCGAGACCTGTTAGAGTGGGTGATTACATTGAAAACCAGAGGTACAAACACTACTACCCAGTACAGGAGTTTAAACTCAGTAAACAGGGACTAGTAGTGGAATTCCACTTAGGAGGTCTAAATGAAAGCAGTAAGCAAAGCCTACTTGAACTCGTAGAGAAGGGGTTTGTGCCACGTGATCAATTCATATGGGTTACACAGGGCATACCCTACATATTCTACATGTTTATTGGACTAGTACTACTAGTACTCATAGGTGATAAGCCACTATACTACATACTAGTTAAGCTTATAGGTTATTGAGATATTACGCGCATTAGACACTACTAGCTACTAGAGGTTTATGTGTGGTGAAATTGGCCTGGCTCATTGAGCCCTCAGAGTGGTGGAGTATATATCGCGACTTAATCACTAGTAGGTTAAAACTGAGTTTTCACAGAGACCAAGAGGCCGCCGACCTCCTTAGTAAAATACTTATTAGACACCCCTATGCTACCACAGCCGAGTATTTACTAGGGAGAATTAGAGGTAAAGAGCTCGCAGTTATTGTAGGTTGTAGTGAGAGAGCTGACCTCGAGCTAGAATACACTCTAAGATGGATTAAACAGTCGGGAATAACTGCCACTATAGTTGCTGCAGACGGCGCTGTGAGAACACTAATAGACCGCGATGTCCCCCTAGACCTCATCGTTACAGACTTAGATAGTGATATGAAACTCCTACTTGAAGAATCAAATCGCGGTGTCCCCATTGTCGTTCACGCTCACGGAGATAACATTGAGAAATTAGAGAGTACTATTCCACTTATACGTGGACCCATCACTGGCTCCACGCAGGTTGAGCCGAGACCACTAGTCTACAACTTTGGCGGCTTCACAGATGGCGATAGAGCCGCCTACATCCTCTACCACGCAGGCTACGTGAGAATCCTCCTTGTGGGTTTTGACTTCAATAAGCCTCACAGCTGCCCTGGTAAAGTGCTGTGTGATCCTCTATTAAAGCTCGAGAAGCTTAAAGTAGCTAGAACACTATTACTAATGCTGAGTAGACGGGGAGTTGAATTATTAAAGGTGAATTGTAGTGGAGGATCCTGCAGCCAAGTTCTTCTCTCCTGAAGTAACGAGTAGAGACAGAGCAGTATTTGAGGCTGGAATAGCTATTGGAACAGCTATACACCAGTTCACGGGGACGCCGCTGAGAAAGCCTGAAGACGCGAGAGTCTTAGAGGAGGCAATTAAGCGGGCTCTCCTAGCACAGCCCTTCAGAGAGAGAGTAGAAGTCAAAATCAACTATGAGCCGCCGAGCACCGAGGGACCCTACAGCTACAGCACACTGAGAGCTAGAAACATGGATCTACTAGTAGTCGTGAAGTACGGGTCTTGGAGAGTAACTGCGAGATTAAAGTACATTAGAGAACTAGACTACACGCTAGCCTACATCGAGGACATCTCCTGGACTGATTAACCTTGACGCGCAAGGCTATCGCGTGGGGTATAACTGGAGCTGGAGCCTTTCTGAGGGAGTCTATTGAAGTAATCGCTGAGCTCTCGCGTAGCGGTGTACCGGTCACTGTGTACGTGTCTCGCGCTGGAGAGTACGTGTTGAGAGCTTATGGTTTAAGAGAGGTTTTAGAGGAGTCTATTCTCAAGCTCTACCCAGCTGAAGTAGTATACGAGAGTAGCGAAGTATCAGCTTTCTTCAAGGCTAGCAGAGTTCACCGCGACGTTTACTCACTAGTCGTCGTATCACCAGCTACTCTCAACACTGTGAGTAAAATAGTTCACGGTATCGCGGACACGCTGATCTCAACTCTAGTTGCACTATCAGTAAAATCAAGTCTTCCAATCTACATTTTGCCGGTTGACTTGTACGAGTCTAAGAGCACAATTCCAATCACAGTGGAGAGAAGTAAGTGCTACAATTGCGAGTATTGCTACGCTGCTGAGGCTTGCCCAACTGGTGCTCTCGTTAAACACGAGTACTTTAAAGTATCGGTAAACCCCCACCTCTGCACAAGGTGCTTTAACTGCCTCACAGCGTGCCCACAAAACGCTGTGAAATTCGACCTCGAGATCGCTGTTAAGCCCGTACCTTACTACACGCGTATTATAGAGAAGCTGAGAGAAATACCAAATACAACAGTTATAGATAATCCCAGGCGAGTGCTAGAGGTTGTACTGGGGACATCTAGGTGAAAGTACTACTAGTCACTGGGCAACTCGCAAAGCCCATTGTAGAAGAGTACGCAAAGAGAGCCACAGAGAGGGTGAGAGGAGTAGAGATCAGGGTGTTGGCGCTCCCAATAGAAGTAGCTGCAATGATGAACTCCGAGTACTTAGCTAGAGTGCTACCCGAGTACACGGAGATCATTAGAGATGTCGACATAATAATCGTACCGGGCTACACGCAGGGAGATCTCTCAGGGCTACAGCGCGTTTTAGGAGTCCCCGTTGTTAAGGGAACTCGCTACGCACACGACATACCACTACTCGTAGAGCTACTAGCTAGGCGCGTAGAGCTCTCACCAATTAAGCCAGCCGACGATATAGTTGAGAGCGAGAGAGCTCTTATTGAAGAAGAGGCTCTACTAGATAGCCGAAAGAGAGCTGAAAAAGACCACTACTTTAAAATACGAGACCTACCAGTTAGTAGTCACTACCCACTAGTAGTCTTTGAGCTCTACGCTGAGAGCGAGAACGTCTCAACCCCCACTGAGCCAGTTAAGTACGCAGACATCGTGCTAGTCGGCTTCCCACTCGGTTTCAGCAGGAGTAGTGCGCTCCGCGTCCTCAAGACTATTAGAGACACTGTGAATAAGCCTGTGGGTGTAGATACACTCGACTTAGAGCTCATTAAGGACGCGCACGAGCTTGTTGATGTTGTTAATGGTATTCAGTGTAGTAGTGTAGAGAGCATATACGAGTTGCGTTTTCTAGAAGAAAAACCCATTGTAGTTACTCACTACAGTAAATCCGCCGCTGAGCGAGTAGCGGCTCTTGAGAAGTGCGCTGAGGACCTGGCGAGAAGGGGGTTTGAGAGAGTAATCTTAGACCCAGTGCTGAGCCAGCCGCTGAGTGGATTATCTGAGTCTCTGGAGGCTTACGCTCTACTTAAACGGAAGCTGCCGAGAACACCGCTACTCATGGGTGTTGGCAATGTTACTGAGCTATCAGATGTAGACAGTATTGGTTTAAACGCTCTCCTGGCTTTTCTGGGTGTAGAGATAGGGGTAGAGTTATACCTCGTTACCGAGGCCAGCGTTAAGACTAGAGGATCTACTCGCGAGCTGCGAGAAGCCCTAGAAATGGCTATTATTGCGCGTGAGCTTAGAAAGCCTCCGAAGGACTTATCGCGGAGTCTACTTCTACTTAAGAGCAAAAAGAGGCTTTCTCAGCCGCTTCCAGCTGCGAAAACCGTTATTAAAGCACTGGAGAGAACACCGCTAAGACTAGACCCTAAAGGGTATTTTAAAGTAAGCGTAGACTACGAGCACGGAGAAGTAGTTGTTCAGCACTACTCATACGGCTCGATTGAGCCTACTGTTGAAATTCGGGGGAGAGATCCCTACGCTGTTTTCGCCGAGATAGAGAAGAGAGGTCTAGTATCTCAGAGCAGACATTACTTCTATCTCGGCTCAGAGATCACGAAGGCCTATATAGCGTTGAAAACCGGGAAGGAGTACGCGCAGGACGCTGATCTCTTTTAGTCTAATTAAAACTACTCGTACTCGCGCCAAGTGTAGCCGCACTTTACGCACCTATAAAACCTCGTTGGGGGTTCATCTGCAGCCCTAGTTTGTACAACCCAATAGTATGCCTCTGTGTGACCACATCTCTTACAGATAACATCTCTAGTTATGGGGAGATTGATCGTGTTCTCCTCAATAATCGTTGTCTTCTCCTTAACGCTGTGCTGTATTCTAGATGAAATAGTAAGCGTGTTTTCCCTGGGCTCTACGCGGTAACCACACCTAGTACACACTAAGTACACTTTACCCCCCTCTCTTCTAGGTCTCAATGTTCCACTGCATCTCGGGCAAAAAGACATCACGTGTTTACACCTCTACTTAAACACCTATCTAAGTCACTTATTAATACTCCGCTCAGAGGCGGAGTAGACTTACTCACTTCAAGTAGGCAGAGTATGAGAGCAATTATTTTACAGTACTTCTCCCTGTAAGTTAACTGGTCTCCACTCTCTATTACTCTAAAGGATTTAAATCTAGCATTATACTTGCCCTCAGTGCAGGGAACTATATATGTAATTTCGCTGTACGTGTTAATCTTGTCTCGAATATAGACTTCGAGATCATATGTTAGTAGTTGAGATATGAATAGCTCTTCGAGAAAATCCCTCCTGTAAGTGGCTAAGACAATGTAGTCTCCTAGTACACCGTAAGCTAATACTCTACTCTCTTTCTTCAATCTAGTACCTCTTCAATAGCCTTCTTAAACTCCGCAATTTGGTTTTTCAGTCTACTAATGATCTCTGCTAAGACCTCGGGTAGATTCGCACCTTCTTTAACCACGAGCGTGAACTCCATTATGTTCTTTAGTGGGTGTGGTATTCTGTACGCAGCAAACTCTACGCTTGGGTGTTTAAGTGCCTCTCTCATCAACATGTTTCCAAGAGTGTGATCTTCACCAGTAATCTCCAGCACTAATTCCCTCTCACCCCTAGATACAACTCTCACTTCCACAATTAAGCACCATGAGAAGTGCTACATGCGAGTTTCCTTTTAAATTTTGACGCACTAAATACAGTAAGGTGAGTATTTTGAGGCTTAGTTTCAGAGAGGCTACTACGTGGAAGTACGCTATTACCGCTATTTCCAAGATTATAGAGGAGGCTAGTTTTAAACTAACTCAAGAAGGCTTGAGACTAAGGGCAATGGACCCCTCCGCCGTAGTGCTAGTTAACTTCTACATTCCTAGAGAAGCCTTCTCCACTTACGAAATTGAGGGAGAAGTAAGTATTGGAGCCAACATGGAAGAGCTCGCTAAGATCCTTAGGCGAGCGAGGAAGGGAGACGAGCTAGTACTAGAGCCGCTGCCGGGAGGACACCTCAAAGTGATCTTTGAGGGTAAGGGCTCGAGGATGTTTAAAATACCTGGTGTAGAGTTGTCTATTCAGGAGATACCAGAGATCAGTTTCGAGGAGACTTTTAAGTGTAAACTCATGCCTAAAATGCTGGGAGATGTTGTCAAGGAGCTTAAGCCGATTAGCGACTCCATCGAGTTCTACTCCCCCGCGGAGTCAAATGTGCTCTACTTGAAGGTGCAAGGCGAGATCGCTGAGGCTGAAATAGAGCTCAGTGCTGCTTCTGGTGCGCTAATAGAGTACGAGTCTAGAGGAGAGGCTAGGTCAAAGTACACAGTAGACTATTTAGTAGATATATCAGCGGCTGCTCAGGCCGCAGAAGTTCTCAGCATAGGATTTGGCGTAGAGACCCCGCTGAGACTCACATACGAGCTTCCTTATGGAGGGAAACTAGAGTTCTATGTTGCGCCGAGAGCAGACTAGTAGAAGCGTGTTCTTGAAGACCATTATAAGAGAGTACTATAAGCGAAAACCCCTCGAGGAGCCGCCCAGTCTACACAAGAGGGAAATAGCCTTAGAGAGCCTAGAGGACTCCGCTTACATTAGGCACTTGTCTTTTGCGTTCATGGATCAGCTCTACAACTACATACTAAGTGTAAAGACTCCCCTTCACCTGTATTACTCATCAGCCCTCTACTCTAATCCCTCCGCGCAGTTAATGGAGGAGAAGCTGTGGGAGGGATCCGAGTTGCTCTTCGATATTGACGCCGACAAGTACCCCGAGTGTACAAGTAAACTCTACATTTGCACTAGTGGAGAACTACTGGGTAGTAATGCTGAGAAGTGCCCTAATGGCTCTAGGCCATTAGAGTACACTAATGTCTCGTGGAGCTGCATTATTAAAGCGTGGAATAGTGCAGTTAAACTCGTAGAAATACTCCACAGTGAGCTGGGATTTAGAGACATAAAGCTCTACTTCTCTGGAAACAGGGGTTTTCACGTGAAAGTAGCTGACGATCACGCGTTGACTCTAAGTCGCGACGAGAGGAGAGTTATTGCTGGGTACGTCTCGTGCGAAGACTTGAAAGCCGAGAGGCTATTTCCCACAGTGAAGAACACTGTGGTTTTCAGTACAAGCGAGTACGGATTGAGGAGGAGAGTGCTAAATGAGGCTTTGAGAAGAGGAAAAGCCGTGTTCAGAGAGAAGGCGTATGGATTGAGAAAAGTCTACTTATTAAATATTGAGGATTTAAGTGAAATTCTGAGAGATGAGTGCGTAGATATAGATAAAGCAGTGACAATGGACACTTCGAGGCTGTCGAGGTTTAACTACAGTTTAAACATGAAGTCTGGTTTGAGAGTTACGAGTTTAGATTTAAATAGGAGTATTGAAGACAGGGCCTACAAGGACTTCTCCCCCTTCACTGGCACAGTAAAAGTAAAGCCAACTATAACCGGGACTCTCGAAGCGCTCGACGAGAGAGTTGAGCTCGTTAAAGGAGAGGTTATTAGAGTAGA
>Ga0326761_1000227_pt1 | contig 13685 bp, 7 predicted proteins | sample GCREP_P_FD_207739 | JGI IMG/M metagenome (GOLD analysis project Ga0326761, IMG submission 207739) | Hot spring water microbial communities from Geyser Creek Basin, Yellowstone National Park, WY, United States - GCR.EP_P | ecosystem: Environmental > Aquatic > Thermal springs > Unclassified... | reverse complement strand
TACCAGGAATGGTTGAAATAATTGAATTCAAAGAAAGCTCGTAAGATAAGGTTAAAGGAGATACCGTTAAGATTAAGATTGCATAAAAACTAATATAAGCGTCCCAATAACACAAAGCTTTCAAGCTGTAACTATTAAGATGCTGGTGATGCTGGTGTAGAGATATAAGATAATATTCTAGGGAAGCTCCGTGCAACACCAGAACCCTCACTTCTCACTTCTAAGACTTAAATTTCCTACAGCTGACATATGGAGTGTGTGCAAGCTCTTCGGCCTATACGCTAGTAAACCTGTTAATGTAGGGTTCAGCTTCTATAGGGCTAGGAGGAGTCTAGAGGAGCTCTCCAGATGAAACCCGGATGGTTGGGGTATTGTATGATTTGATGGTGTTAGCTGGCATTTATGTAAGGAGCCTGAACCTCTCTACATGTCTTAAGAAGCTAAAGATCTTGCGATCTTGCTAAGAGGGTTAATGGGTATATTATACTATCCCATGTTAGATGTGCTACACATGGGGGGCTTAAGCTAGAGAATACACACCCTTGGCTCTACAGGAGCTACGTCTTCGAACACAATGGTATCATTTGCGATAGGAGTAGGGTTTTAGAGTTACTACTTCCAGAGTACAAAGACCTTGAGGGTGAGACCGGCTCAGAAGTCTTCTCCCACCTGATAGTCCAGGAAGCTGAAAGCTCAGGTGATTTCGTAGAAGGTGTTAGGAGAGCTATAGCTAAGATCAACAGCAACGGGGTAATTACAACTCTTTGAACTTTATTGCTAGCGATGGAAGGAAGCTATATGCTCTAAGATACGCTAAGGAGAGCTTAAGCTACTACACACTCTACTACCTCAAAAGACCTACCGAGGATCTTAGACTAGACACTTATCCAAGGAGACATACCAGCTGGTAAGAACCAAACTGGCAGCAGGAGGGAAGGCTGTATTAGTAGCCTCCGAACCTCTAACGGAGAAGCCTTGGGAGGAGGTACCTAACAAACACATAGTAGATGGGAACTTAAATATAGAGTTAATAAAGGTTAGCTGATATAGCTCATCTAGCCGACAACACTATTACCAGAGATTTGAATTATACGACCAAGCTGGTAGCTCTGAAGGATAATCTTCCTTTAACGTTCTATACATCATTGTTCTTAGCATTAGGCTGAGGATGTAAAGATCTCTTGTAGGCTAAATAGTTTTACTAGATCGAGGGTATCGTTGAAAGGTGGGAGGTTTAAGCTGTACGCATACGTCATGATGGTTATTTAAGAAACAATTTTAAGATTAAAGTTCTAACTCTTCTAAGGAAGAACTTAGACTGAGGTGTAAGTCTTTGGTATTCTTACTGTTAGATATAGAAACGTGTCCCTGCTATGAGCTACCCAGCTCAAAGGATCGCGTACTAGGCTTTGGCCTCCGTGAATGCAACATAAAAGGTTGCGATCCAGGGACAGATTACATTTATACATGGAATGACGTTCCTAGTTGCAATAATGCGTATGAATGTGAAAGGTCTACGCTCAAGAAATTATTAGAGAAGATAGATGAATACAGACGCCGAGGTGAAAAGAACGTCTACGTGATAGGTTACAATATAAAAACATTTGATCTACCGATACTCAGCTACAGGCTTTACAAGACAAATACCGTGGATAACGTTAGTAATGCAATAGATTTGATGCTCGGTATATATAAGAATGAAAGAAGAATAACCTACCTTGATATCATGGATATAGCTAAAACCTTAGTATTTCCGAAAGTAAGATGTCTTAAGGCATCCAAGGTAGCGGAGGCTTCAAGCAGATGCTTAGGAGAAGATGTTAGGCTATCAGAGGATGATAAGTATTTAAAATTCCTTAAAGAGAAGTGTATGGATAGGCTATGCAAAAATGAGGCTATGTTGGATGCTGAAATCAGAAAAGAACTGGGAGATAAGGTTAAAGAGAGACTAGAAGAGGATCTAAGGAGGTTGACTATAATGTATAGGCTACTACTAGCTTCTGGAAATGAGAGGAGAGAGAGGAATATACAATGCTTAGCTACAGAGCTCGGTAGAATAGTAGATGAGTGCCAGAAGGGAAAAGAGTGAGAGCTTATCTATAAACTAGCTAAATAAACATACCAAAGCCACACATTTAATGTCTCATACTCATAGTGGAATGAATGTTTTCTCATAAATGTAATTCTTACTTGTTTTCTCCACGTATAAACCGGTTTAATATCGTAAACATTAATATAGTATTGAAGTGCCCCAATAGAGGGCATATATGCTAACTCAGGGCCAAGCTTTCCAACGTTAAATTAACTTACTGTACTCGCCGAGCCTTACTATAGCTAAGTCATTCTCTGCTTATCTCGTAGGTTTAAGGGAAGGGGTTTGCCATAGCGTTTAGTGTACTCGTATAACATTAGAGCTTTCTGAAGCTTAGCTTCACCTTTACTATTGAAAACCTTATAGGTCGCGAACTCCTCCTTGGAAACGATTTTGTTAAGACCTGCGTAGGTGGGGGAACATGCTTAAACTCCTTATAACGAAGCTCCTCGCTCTTAGCTAAGTGAATGACTTCTAAAGCATATTTTTTAAGAGCACCAAGCCTACTCTTTAAGTTACCTTTAGACCCTACGTAGAGAATCCCCGTTCTGTCAACTCCTAAAACTCTAGAAATAAGCACTTTACTACCTCCTCTAATCCAGCATACCACATACACCCCTGAAATCCCTGGAACATCATTTACTTTCAGTTTAGAAAGCCTAACAAATCTAAGCCGTGCCTCTTGCTTGTAGGACAATGTCACCTCTACCCTAAGTTACCATTAAACGAGTAATGGTTCTAGCAGTAAATATCCAGCTCTAGGTTCTAATAACAAGTGACACATCTCCATAGGCCTAATTACTCTTGCAGGAATAGTTTAAACGAAAAAGTTAAAGAGCCTTATTTAAGCCCAAAACTTTCTAAGAGAATTACCAAGGAAGCTAAAGCTTAAAATTTAGCATTAACTATGATATAATAAGTCTCTTATATATAATTTAATCAGTATAGCTACAGCTACATGATTATGTCTAATCTAGTTAAGAAATCATAGACATGAGTTAGAGTATTTGAAAGTTTCATGATAGTATATTGTAAATAAGTTAGAGTTTAGGATTATCCTAATTGCCTATATGTAATTGTTAAGTTGTGTAACCTACGAGTTTGAACTTTAAGTCTATTAACTTCTCTTATCCCTTCACAAGGAGGTGATCGTAGTGGGGAGCGGATCTTGGATTTTAAGGTGGAATTTCGATAGACCAAACTATGCGCCAGGGGAGATAGCATTGGTTAGCTTCTGGTTTGAGAATTCAGGGGACACCCCACTCTACATATCTGATATTTCATTAGAATTTGATTTTGGCGTGTACTCGCTTGGGAGTACTGTGAGTGGCATTATACGACCTAGGCGTAACGTGTATGTGGGTTCTGCTAGAATTCAAATACCTTCAAATGTTGTAGGGAGGAGAGTGTTTACGATAAAGTACCATATCTATGAGTATATTAACGGTGTTTGGATAGACCTCGGTTACTATGAACAAGGACTGTATTTCATAAGCATTTATCCTAGGCCTCTTTATCGGGTCTTTGTATCTCGGGGGATACGTGACGAGGATAGGATTATTGGGGACTATATAGTAGAGATGATCAAAGAGTGGGGATTTGAAACTGTTACTGTAGGAGTAGAGGTTATAGTGCCTGAGGAGCAGGTGCCCATGAGAGTTAGAGATGAGATTATGAGAGCTGACGCACTAATAGCTATTGCTACACCAAGATTCCTAGACGCCTTAACGGGGTTATGGAAGACTCTAGAGTGGCTCCATGGAGAGACTGGTATAGCATACGGTATTGGAAAACCCCTCCTAATATTAAAGGATAAGAGAGTGCACCTGGGAGGCCTACCCGGGTACTTAGCAAGCCTAAGGCAAGTACCGGTGGTAGAATTTGATCCGTTTAACCTAGAGGAGCTAAGGATAAAACTCTCGGCAATAATGCCGCAGTTTAGGGAATGGATTGAAAATAAGAGGAGTCAAGAGTTCTTTGAAGCCCTAGCAAAACTCGCGATTACAGGCTTAGCTACGCTGGGTGGGCTAGTCGTGTTAAGCGGGATTGTAGGATCAATCTTCGGATCATCTAAAAGGTAATTACCCATAAAGACTTTCAAGCAAACATAGCAAGGCTAAAATTATATAGGCTATTAGATTTAAAGAGACAGACCTTAGGCAATATCATAAAACAAAAGTTAATTATCTAAATTCGTTCTAAAGAGTGCCTTTATGATAATTATATTAGTACGTGATAATTATATTAGTACGGATACTCTCGGCTAGAGTGAGCCTTACGATTACCATGTATTTAAGTCTCCGGGCGTTACGGAAGATAGGAAGTATACATTCTTAGAGAAGAGATTTGAGGAGTTTTACACCTCTTCAGATTCGGATATAAAAGGGAAGATAGGTATAGTAAACAGTGTTATGTTTAAAACACTAATATCCGTAATGCTAGTAACAATTATCAATTTTAGGGATATCATCATTACTAAGATGCATGTCTGCAGAATGAAAGTTATAATGCTTTTTAACTGTAACAGTTAATAGCTTTAATGTGACCCCCAGAACCTTGTTTTTAACCTTAAAAGGGAAGAGGATGGAAGGGATACAAACATTATATTTAGCACATGTTACCGCTTATAAAGAGCTTATAGCTTCTCAGTAGCACAACTAACAACCATAATCCTACTTAAAGCACATCATACGATGTTGAAATACTGCTTCTAGGATCTCTAAGGCTTAAAATACACTATGTCGTCACACCTCTTCCCCACACCTATACTACTGATAATGTTTGAGATCGTATGTAGCTATTAAAGGCGAAGCAACTTCTAATTTTAAGGGTCAGTTCAAATGGCATATAGTAGATTCTATGTTTGGACCTCTATGTCTTTAAAATGCCAGTAGTGCTGGGAGGCTAATAGCAGATATTGCAAAGTTCGCTCACATAGACATAGTTAACGCTCGCACAGTTAAAATAATGTACCAAAGTGCTTACGAAGATTAAGTCCGGGTAGAGGTAATAAATATCTCAGCGTCTTTTGAGAACCGTGATTCCGCAGAGTTATTCCTCGAAGTAATTATAGAAGTGAGGAGAAGATACATTTCAAAGGAAACTACATGGTTTCACACGGCAGTCTACGAAATTAAAGAGGAGTGTGCTGAAATCATGGGTCTAGACAGCCGGTTAGGGAAGCATTGAAGGCGATACTAATTGTGCGAAGCTTGTACTAGTATGTAGATTAACATTATTTTTAATCTTGGTTTAATCACGACATCGTCTCCTGCTTCAAAACTCTACCATAGATAACTAGAAGGAGATAACTAGAAGGCTGGAAGTTTGTAATAGTTATGTTTAGATTTGAAAGGGCTAAGCTAAACCCTGTTATGCTCTCTTAGAGATTAACCTAGATAGTGAATAGTATTGTTGTGAACTAGCTGAGAGGCAAGCAGTAGAACGATTTAAAAGCCATATAAGATTCTTAATTATAAAAGAGATACTGTAGCGGTTGCCTCTGAAGATTGCCTCTGAACAGGGTATAGCTTATCTCAGCTCAGCTAATCTATCTGAGCTCTGGAGAGGATTAGTATTCTTCATCTGCTTTTCTCACAACCTCATAGACATAGCACGTTCTGTTGCCTATCCTAATCTCTCGTATCAGCTTTAGGGCTGAGGTTATGGGGTTCCTATACCCTTTTATCACAGGTTGCCCTCTTCTCATGTCGACTGTGTAGAGCCAGTAGTTGAACCCCATTTTCTCGCAGTTTTCTCCAAACCATTTCTCGTTATCAGTAAGGATTACTAGGGGATCCATGTGCTTCCACGACTTAACTTCTACCAGTCTCTGTTCGCCAAGCTTACTTTTTCTCCCTACCATCATTAGATCGTAGTACCAGCCGAGTTCGTGCACGTCCAGAATGTTGAATTCATCGCTAAGCTTACTCTTTAGGATTTCAATAGCCTGCCTCTCCACCTCAGCCTTCTCTCTGTCATAGACGCCTACCAGCCGCTCCAAGTACTGATCGGGGACACGACGAATAACATCTCCAGGTTTATAGACTTCGATTACACCTAGAGGCTCTACCTCAATTTGAGGTTGCTCTATCCTACCACCTCCTCGTAGCCCCCTCTTAGCTAAGGTCTCCACGTACCTCTTAACACCCTCTAGGTCTTTGAATATTACTGTCCCCCAGAGGTGCTCTCGTAGAACTGAGGTAGCCCACGCTTTAACATTGTTTAGCTCTGAGTCATCGGCTCGAGATACAAAATGAAACCTCTTGAACGCGGGTAGTAGGAGCTTTAGTATCTCTACGACGCTCATAACCTTTAGTGTGTTTTCACTCACGCCCAGCACGTCTACAAACCTCTCTATCCCGTCCAAGAATACCTTCACCTTGAACATGTAAACCTTCTGCTCCACGTCTCCTCCCATCACGATCTTGATAGGTGTGGTAAGTTGACCTCTAAGCTTTGAAACAACGTCTATCAGCTCCCCCACGCTCATATCCTGCAACGGCTTCTGGTAGAAGGCCCCCTCAACCATCTCCTTACCTCCCCCGAGGGCTCTAAGAACTCCTCTAGCTTCAGCTAGGCTCCTCGCCAGACTTAGTAGTAGCTCTCTCAACTCCTCCCGTGAGCTGAAGCCTACGGTGAGGGCCAGGCTCGTTACTATATCATTTGAGGGCTGGGGATCTGCATCACTCGCTCTTATCCTCTCAGCTATACTTCTAACAGCTTTGATATACCGCTCTGCGAATCTAGCGAACTCCCTGTCGTTAAGGCTCCCTAGGATTATCTCGGACTCGCTGAAAGCCCTCCTACCCCTTCTGAACCCTCTACCTGTTATGATGATAGCTCTCTCCCTCTCCTCCTCTGACAGGTTCTTGTCGTAGACCTCAACATCCTCCCCTAGTATAGGGTTCACCCTCCCCAAGGCTCTTGCCATGTTAAGTAGTTTTGCGTAGAGCACTGATACAACGCGGCTGGCCCCCGTAGCCCTATCGGATGAGCCTACAACGAACAAGTAGGTGTAACACTCCCTCTCCTGACCGAGCCTCCAAACCCTACCCATCCTCTGCTCTAACTTCAATGGAGTCCACGGTAGGTCGTAGTTAACTAGGACGTTCGCAACCTGGAGGTCGAGGCCCTCCGATAGGACGTCTGTTGAGACGAGAACCTTGTACCTATCCTCCCTGAGGAACCCATCCTCTATATCCTTCATCCTGCTCCTGTCCTGAGCCTCCCTTCCAGTAAGGACTGCGACCTTGCCTCCTAGAACTTCTTTCAGCTTAGCGGCAATGTAGTAGGCTGTGTCAGCGTACTCTGTGAACACTACTACCTTTGAACCCTCGCTATGATGGTATCTAACTAGCTCGACTAGCTTACTTAGCTTAGAATCCCTCCCCTCTTGAATTCTCCTAGAGAGCTCCTCTAGCTCCTTAAGCTCCATAACGGCACTCTCGTCTAATAACATTGAGGCATAGGATAGGAACTCGTTAATTACACTTGCGACATCCTCTAATCCAGACTCCTCCCCCTCTTCTCCATAGTCTCCGGCTAGGTGCCTTACCACACGCTTACTTAACTCCTTTGCCCTCTCCTCTGCCTCCCCTATCGTAGCCCCCCTACGGAGTAGCTCAGCCCTCTTAGCTACTATGTAGGAGAGTGTTCCGTAGGCCGCGACGGGGCTTGAGAACGCTCTCTTAGCTAGCAATACTGCTAGGAGCTTAGCTAACCCCCATGCTCTCTTTTCACGTTCGCTTTTCTTTAGGATGTTGAGGAGCACAAGCTCAACCTTCCTGTAGAACTCAGCCTCAAAGTCGCTAGGTCTTATTAGGACTGCTATGAGACGAGCTGGCTTAAATATCTCTTTACGCTCGTAGACATTATTAACATCCCCCTTCATCCTCCTGAAGACAAGGACATTCCACACCTGTCTGTAAAATTCAGCTTTATCCAAGTCCTTAGTATTGCTCGTTAGAAGGGGGTCTATGATTCTAAGTTTAGCTATGTAGTCGTGAGGGAACCCCTTATGGGGAGTTGCTGTCAGAAGGATGACGTGTCTCTCCGGGTGCTTAGCTATAAGCTCCTCTCCGATATGCTTCCAGCGTTGCCTAGCTGAAGGGGATAGTCTGTGTGCCTCATCAACGATGACTAAGTCCCAGTTCACCTCGAGGAGTGCTCTCCTAACCTCCTCGTTCCTAGCGAAGAGATCCATGGATACAATGTACCAGCCCTCGGGAAACCCTTTATCCTTATACTCATCGACATTCCATCCCTCCACCACATGAACTCCTTGATCCACCCAGTATTCGATCTCAGCCTCCCACTTCTGTACTAGTATCCTCGGAACTAGCACTAGGATCCTCTTAGCTAGACCCACATCCTCCAGGTACCTGCCCACAGCTATGGCAGTAATGGTCTTACCTAGCCCTATCTCGTCCCCCACCAGGATCCTCACTCTACTTCTTAACATGCACCTAGCCAGTATCTCGACTTGGTGTAGGAAGGGCTCTACGGGTGCTGGCCTAGACGCTGAGTGCTGGTAGAAGCGTAGTACCGGGTTATGCTTGGAGATGATATCGTATAACAGGCCTGCCACATCTGCTACCGTCGGGTGCTCCACAAGCTCTACACCTTAGACCGCCCTGGTTAACCCTACCTTAGTCTAGGCCATAGACTAGCTTGAACGCTTTAGCGAGTTTGTAGAGACATCTCACTCCAACACCTTTAGCCATTCCATCCGTCTTATACCTGTTTATGAACGTGTTAGCCCACCACCACGCATCCGTACCGAACCCCTCGCCTACCACGAGTTCCCTAAGCCTATCCACCTTAGCCGGCTTCCTCACAGATATCCTAGCAACAGCGTACGTCACCAGCCTGAAGTATTGATCATCCCTCTCAACCCTAACCCAACCCCTACCCTCAGACACCTCGCATCCCAACATCCTTGCTATGGCCTGGAGCTCTTGCGGGCTAGGCACCGAGACCTTTAGGTCGACTGTCCCCCCGCCCTCAGCTCTGGATCTCTCCTCGCTCTCAGCTGCAACATAGGATCTGAAGAGAGCGTAGTACCTAACCTTACCCTTAGACCTCCTCGTAGACCATGTGACCCTATACATCACCTTACCACCTTCCGCTTAACCCTGAGTCTAACCCCCCCATAGAAGCTTTTTGAGGCGTTAATCTTTTTCACTCTACTCTCATCGAGAGGCTTTGCATCAGCTAGTTTCAGAGTGATCCCAGCTATGTCGATATCCCTCTTTATGTGAGTTAGACTTTTAACTACCTCTCTGATTTCGTTTAACTCTGCCTCGTGCGACTTAATCTGTAACTTGCCCTTACCCCAGTTCGCATCTAAGGTGATCAGAGGGGTTCCTAGGCCGGATAGGAGCTTCTCCTCCACGTCTAGTACTAAGTTGATCGACTTACCTGAAACCTCCTCGATTAAATCCCCGGGTCTGGGATCATATTTTGGAACTTCAACCTCTATGACCTCGTACTCACCTATAACCTTCAACTTAAGCCTAGCCTCTCTCTTCATATTCTCACTATAAGCTTCCAGCTTGAACTCATACAGGCCCTCTCTTCCAGGTGCTACCAGCTTCCAGGTAACCTCAAAAGGTGGAACCCCATCAAGCGGGTTAACGGTTCCAGCCTCCGTTCTGAGTATAACCCTCTCTCTGAATTCTCCCGCAGGGCTCACGCGCACCTTCACCTCAACATCTTCTTCAACCCTAACCTCCTTATACTCTGGTTCCACTTCTATGCTGAAACCTCTCTCAATAAACTTCGTCTTTAGTATGAGCCTGTTCTCAGGATCTTTTACAATACGGTAAAGCTTCTCCCTCCCCCACGCGTTTAGGAGGTCTTTAAGCCTGAACATGCTATCGCCTACCTGGAGGTAGTACAGTCTCTCCACGAACCCACCCTGCACTTGCGATAGCCCCTCGTTTTCCAAGAGCTCCTCCAGGAGCTCGCCGAACTTAGACTCAGCTCTGGCCACGAGGTCTAAGTCTCTTAGGTCTTTAACAGCCGGATGGGGGCCACCGCGACAGCCGGGATCGTCGTCGCTACAAATGTTCTTCCAGTATATGCTCCCCTCTCGCATGACCATTATGTCTAGATTCTCATATAGCCTCTTCAGAACGCTAAGGATATCGCTTTTACTCGCTATCCAGAGCCTCGGGTTTCTGTGGAATAGATCGACTAGCTTTGATACCTGGATCCAATCATCCAGCCTACCTCCAGCCTCAGCCAGCTTTCCTAGGAATACTTGGAGATTCACTTCCTCTGGCTTAAGGATCTTCTCAACCCCTCTACTCTCGAGGGCTGTACGGACATTACCTAGAAGGGACTTCTTGGGTGGCAAGACCGTAACGTCACGTACACCGTCTCCAGCCGGGTACCATACCCTGTTGAACGTCTTCGGCGCGAGGCTCTTAACGGTGTCAACCATTTTCCTCCTGATATCATTAAGCTTGAGTTCATTCACCCTCCTGACTAACTCGTTACCAGCGAACATCTCCTTAAGCTCGTTCTCCTCCAACATCCTGTCGATGACATACAACCAGGCCGTAGCGGTCAAGAGCTCCTTTCGCCTATTGTCGTCGGGAGCGTCAAGAGCTACTACAACGTTCCTGTAGTTAGCGTAGCCCATGGTTAGGTTTTCCGCCTCAATCCTGTCGAGTGCTCCAAGATAGACTACAACCTTATGCTGGGGTGCGTCCTCAGGCCTGACCCCTAGCCTCAGCTCCTCCCCTGTTAAGATTGAAGTGTAGTCCTCGGAGAACGGTGAGTAAGGCTCATCCTTAGCTATCAGAAGCTTCCTCAGCTCCTCCTTCAGCCTGTCGAGTACCTTGCTCTTCTCTCTATCCAAAGCCTCCTCAGCTCTCTTCCTAACGATCTCGGTTATCTCAATTAACGTTGTGAAGTAAACCCTGCTATCCTCCCTTACAATGTAGCTGGCATCCGGATCCTCTATCAGCCGTTCGAGAACTACCTTCAAACGAGCCGGCTCCACATTGTAATCTCTGTCGTAGACTGCCCAGTAGACCTCACTCTCCGTGGGGTGAGCCTTGGTAGCCTCGGGCACACCCTCGTACAGGAACGTTCTGAGGAACACCGTTGTGACCAGGTCTTTAGCCAGGGCCCTTTCCTCCTGGGAGAGCTTCCCGGCAACCTGGTAAAGCTTGCTCAGGTACACTCTGTAATCCTTCTCCGAGAGTAGCTTGCCTAGTATGGCATTTGATATGTCCTCGTCCTCCAGATCCACGCTCCACACGTGTATAAAGTCTGGATCCCTCTGGCTCCTCCAGAGCCTCCTAACAGCCTTCCTCGTTACAAGTATGGCGAACCTAGTCCTCTGGAATACCTTTGGCTTCTTCTCCGCAACGTGCCTCAGCAGGGTGTCTATGTATGTGGGGTGGAATGGATAGCTCTCTCTCAAGGCCTCCACATTCCTGGCCACGGGCGGGAACAATTCGAGCTTGTAGATCCCCTGGTAGTGTGCTAGCACGTTGCCCGGCACTACTATATCGGATTTCCCGAAGATCCTTTTCCTAAGGATTCGCACGACATCCCCTCCGGTCTCCGCCCCAAGCTTCACGGGGGGTATTATGGTGGCCTGCTCCCTAACAGCCTCGAAGAACCCCCTGATGAGGTCTTCCAGATCTCTGTAGAGCTCCTCAACCTCCACCGCCCCCCTCTCTGCATGGTAGTATGCTGGTATTGCTGTGATCACGGCCACCCTCTTGCCCCTCAAGGCTATCGCAAGCCTCCTGAAGAACTCTAGTAGGATCCTCCTCTGCTCTCCGCCTAGGTTTAAAGCGTATCCTGACAGGATCTCGTCCATTAGTATGAGAGCTTGCTTACCAGCAAATAGGGCCTCCAGCCTGTCAACTGGGGGTGCCTCGAACCTCTCATCGCCACCCCTGACATCGTCATACCTACCTAGACAGTATGCTATGTACCCCCACACGCTGTGTACGGTGTAGGGGCCTATTTTAAGCGGGTTCGAGGGGGTCGGGGCATAGGAGGCGTAGTCGCCGTCAACCACAACAACCTCCACTCTGCCCTCACCGGCAACCCTCCCGACCCTTTCATAGAGTTGCTCTGCTACATCCCGAGGCTCAGCTTTTAGAAGCGCCTCAGGCTTCTTGAAGGCGTGATATAAGGCTAGAAGTACGTGGGTCTTACCACCGCCGAAGAGCGATGGGAGCACTATAAGCCCCCTAGCTCCCCTCTCTAGAGCTCCTAGAACCTCCTCGAACACTTTCCTCATACCCTCTGTTATGTAGGTTACCGAGAAGAACCTATCGGGGTCTCCGTAGAGGCTGAGGGTGACGGCTTCAATCTGAGTCTCAGGCTTAAAGGCTCCTGTAGCGTAGCCGTAGACCTTGCCCAGAGAGGGGGCTATGGCCGTGTCCAGGCTTTCATCAAAAACGTCGTCCAGGGGTTTTACAACCTGCTTCAAGCCCATACCCCATCACCCACCCCCAATGTAGTAGAGCACTTTCCTGCAAACCAGGCTCTCGGGATCGCCGGGTAGGGCTCTCGCGAGGAGCTTAGCGAGCTTCACAGCTGTATCGTAGAGTGCCGGGTGAGCCTTCTTAAGCTCCTCGAAATACCTCTTAGGATCCTCTGTGAACAGCGTAGCGTACTCCATTATGTGTAGCACGTCGACGGAGCACGCGTCCCTTTCTACAACCTCCAGCTCCGCCGGGTTCACACCCCTGCTTCCTAGGAACTCTTCAAACTCCTCCTTCTTCCCGAACTCCTTTACATTCTTGTAGGGGGGTTCCATGAACCTATACTCCTCCTTACCAGATTTCACTAGAATCCTGTAGTTTAGGAGATCATCCCTGTCGACTCTTGTGGCTAGCGTTAGCAGGATTACATCGTCGTCAGACAGGGTCTTCTCCCTTACGGCTACACCGCCACTAACATGGTATAGTATCTTGGTCACTAGGTAGAATAGGGCTATTTTATCCAAGGCGATCTCCTCCGCCTCACCGCCAGTCGCTGCGACCAACGCTCTAGCCGTTATGGGGACAACGTACTCGTCAACAAGTCTTCTAACTTCAACCTCGCCTCTGCTATCGTAGAGACTACTATACCTTGTCGCTACGGAGAGCACTTTGGCTAGCACGCTGAAGAACAGATCCCTACCGTAAAGCCTGCCCAGAACCTTCTCAGCCCACTTAACGCCCTCCCTGAACATCTCCTCAGAAACGGAGTCCATACTAGCCGCTGGCCTCCCAGCTGTAGCTTTCCTCCACACAACAACAATACTAGTATCCAGAGAGAGCTTACCCTTTTTAACTACAGACTGGGCAAACTCGGTAGCCAGCGGGAAGCCCGCTGTTACCATGAAGCCCCCGTGCTTCCAGCCAGCCTCTATAAGCTCAGCCCAAGCATCGGGGCTCGTGTGAGCAAAATAGGTTACGAGGATCCCCTCATCTTCAAGACGCTCACTCATGGTAATGAAAGCTAGGGCCATCAAACGTTTATAGTGATCTAGCCCGGAGCCCAACCCGAAGTACCTGGCCCTACCATCATTATAGCTGATCTCCGCCACCGCATACTCCCTCCACTGAACCTC
>Ga0326761_1000226_pt1 | contig 13688 bp, 11 predicted proteins | sample GCREP_P_FD_207739 | JGI IMG/M metagenome (GOLD analysis project Ga0326761, IMG submission 207739) | Hot spring water microbial communities from Geyser Creek Basin, Yellowstone National Park, WY, United States - GCR.EP_P | ecosystem: Environmental > Aquatic > Thermal springs > Unclassified... | reverse complement strand
GGCCAGCGAGGCGCTCAGGATAAACCTAGAGCTCCAAAAGACGCTCCCCGGGGTGCCCGTCGTGGTCGAGTGGACAGGGCCCACCGACATCAGCAACGACGAGCTCCTAGAGCGGCTAGTCGAAATAGTACACGCCGGGGGGTTCAGGGCAAGGGAAACAGGAGGCATAGACGTCGTGAAGGAAGTTTCCCAACAGAGAGACCGGTGGCCTACCTAGACACCAACGTCCTCCTCAGCCACTACTTCGCCGAAGACCCCAACCACCTAAACGCCGCACGGCTCATGGAGACCCTGAGGAGACGCGGAGAGGAAAGGCGCATCTCCCTCCTAACGCTCGTGGAACTCTACGCATACATCTCGCGAAGAATCGGCGCCCTCAAGTCTCCGCCGCATTACGCCAGGTTAGGCCAAAAAGAAAGAGCAGCCGCCGTACACACGTGCTGAAACACGACGGCGCCCAGCCGGCAGACAACACGCCAGCCGACCACCTGCAAAAGGCCACTCAGCTCGCACACGCCCTCCGGCTAAAAACCCTCGACCTCCTCCACATCGCCTACGCGTTGCACCTAGCCGAGAGGCGGTCCACACCTTCGCTACGTTAGACAAAGAAATCGCCGAGAGACGAGACGCAATAGGGCTCGGGCTGAGGCTCCTCACCCCATGGACCTCCTGACCGCCCTCGGCGCCGCGCTGGCCGCCGCCCACTTCGGCGCGCCCCTCGCCTACTACGCCGCCGCCAGGCGGTGGCTCAAACAGCCCTAGCGCATCAAGCCCGACCCCGCCTACGCCCCACGGTCACAGCCGCCTACGACGAGCCGCAATGCGGAGGAGCAGGAAGGCTTACATAGAGGCCATTCCTGAACGGGGTTGACGTGGTAACCCCAGACGTCCTCTTTTATGCAGGCTTGGCAGCGGCCATGCTACATTTCTCAGTACCCCTAGCCTGGTATCTGTATCTCAGGGTCTGGTACCCAAGGACTTGGAACCTAAAACTAGACCAGGGATACACGCCAAAAATAGCTGTTGTGATCCCCGCCTACAACGAGGCGAAGCTCATAAGAGACAAGCTCGACAACCTCCTCCAGCAGGACTACCCCCACGACAAGCTCCACTTGATCGTGATAGACTCGGCAAGCACAGACGGCACCCCAGAAGCCGCGCAGAGCTGGATACAGGAGCACCCACACATAAACGCAACCCTACTCCGCGAACCCGTGCGGAGAGGCATGGTCCCCGCCCTCAACTACGCGCTGAAACACGTCCCCGGCGACACAGAACTGGTAATCTTCACAGACGTAGACAGCTTCTGGACCCCCGACACCTTAAGAAACGTCACTAAATACTTCGCAGACCCAACGGTAGGCGCGGTGACCGCGTCCATCCAGCCCTACGAAGATGATCTATCACCAGAAAGGACATACAGAGATTCATACAACATCATCAGAGTAGCCGAATCAAAAATACACAGCACGCCAATACACAACGGGGCGCTGGTAGCCTTCAGAAAACAGCTCCTCGACAGAATAGGCGGACTCCCCACCTACACAGGCAACGACGACTCAACCCCCGCCACGCTCATAGCATTCTCCGGCCACCGAGCAATCCAAATAGACGACGTCACCGTGAAAGAACCCATCCAGAAAAACCGCCTACAACGAAAAATCAGAAGAGCACAACACCTAATCCTACACTTCCTACACACCAAGCGACACGCCAAAAAACTAGGCATCTACAGAAAGACGCCATTCGACAGAATCTGGAAAATCGAATCCTACCTACACCTAGCAAACCCATGGCTCCTCCTAATAGCAATCCTAGCACTAACAGCGGCAAGCCTCCAAGGACACATCCCATCCACGACAACGATCACCCTGGGACTCGCACTGTTGGTACACCAAAAATACCGAACATGGATAGAAAATCAATTCATCCTACTCACAGCTATGATAAGAAACCTTTGGACAAAAGAAATAGCCTGGAAGAAGTAACTCCCCCTATGAAGGTTGCAGTTATCTATGATTTCGCAACACACCCCGGCGGAGGCGATTTCGTTATGTTGAACATCTTGTATACGCTTAAAGAGATAGGCTTAGAAGTGCACCTTCTAACCTCCCGACCAGAGGGATTACAAAAATCCGCAAGCTTCTTCGAAGTTAAGACTCCTGCAGTAAATCTCCATCATATGAGACTGCCACCTTACTTCAAGCACCCTTACAGTATGGCGTACATTGCGTGTAAGGCAACAAAATTGAGGTATGATATCTACGTTGTTTCCGACGACCTACCAAAATGTCTAACTCAAACGGCTGGGATAAACTACGTTCATTACCCTCACGTAGCACGATTAAAACATAAAGAGTATGTGGCAGATAGATATAAACAAACATTACGCGGCAAACTAATTTGGAAATTCCATGAATCTCTATTCCCAAGGCTATTCGTGACAAAAGGAAAACCCTCCAGATGGCTATTTATCGCAAACTCATTAGTAACACAACAACATGTGAAAGAAGTATTTAACATAACTGACGTAGTGTTGCTTCATCCTCCTGTAAGAGCTAAAAAGATTTACAATATTTGGAAAGAACACAGGGCCGGCAAAGAAAATATAATTGTAAGCATAGGTAGATTTGAACCTGAAAAACGGACTCTGGATGTTCTTCGCGCGTTCTCCCGAGTCGCCCCTGAAACAGACGCTAAACTATACCTCATAGGTTTTTCCAAAGATGAACACAACCTTTTGGAAATGGTGAAACAACTTAATATATCAGATAAGGTAAGGATACTTATCAACGCCCCTTGGGGGACCGTAGTAGAAACGCTTTTAAGAGCAAAAGCTCTGGTACATGCCGCCCCTCATGAACCATTCGGCATCGCAGTAGTTGAGGGAATCGCGGCGGGTGCCATACCAATAGTGAGACGAGGTTTCAACGGACCTTGGCTAGAGATAACAAAAGAGGGACGCTATGGAATAGGATTCAGCGATGTAGAGGAACTCGCCAATGCAATTAAAGTAGCGGTGCAAAAGTACGACACATTCGATATCGAAAGTATCTCACTAAGGGCCCTCTACTTAGACGAAGAAATATTCCGCCAGAAATTTGCTAATCTTGTAAAAAAATTCTTTTCACAGCTATGAGAATAGCAATAGTAGCCCCGTACTATCCGTGGCCGCCATCTATAGGCGGCGTTGAAACAATAGTAAGAACCACTGCCATGGAGCTAGCGAAAAGAGGTCACGAAGTTCACGTAATAACAACGCCGTTCGACGTCGTTACAATGAGACAAGTTTCCCCATACGGCAAAGAGGAGAAAGACGGCGTTATAATCCACAAGCTAAAACCTGGAAGTATTAGAATAGGCTACGCGAGGCTAATCCACGGCCTAAAAGAGACAATAAGAAAGATAAGCCCAGACATAGTACACGAACACAACTTACATCCTCACCTATTTCAACTAGCAAAATGGAAAAAAGATCTAAAATACAAACTAATAGCTCAACCCCATTACCCAGTAATAGAACTCGACTTCCTAATACAGAAAATTCTAAAACCGGTAGCAGAACTAGGCCTTAGATACATAAACAAAGATGTGGATAAATTTATAGCACATACAAATTTAGAACGTGAGTGGCTTCTCTCTTTAGATGTTCCAGAAAATAAAATTGAAATAATTCGGTTCCCCGGGGTGCCGCCTCCGTTATTTAGTTGTGTAGATCGCAACCCGGCAAAAGACATAATTTACCTCGGCCGAATAGTTGAAAGAAAGGGACTCCATGTATTACTCCGCGCACTTTACTTTGTAAAACAAACCTACAAAGATATTAAAGTAACAATAGCGGGACCTGCAGACCCTCTATATCTCTCCAAGCTTAAAACTTTGACAAATAACTATGGTATAAGCGCTAACGTTTCATTTACAGGGCCTATAGCAGAAGAGAAAAAATGTGCGATATTGGCTACTCACAAGGTTTTTGTACAACCCTCATTAAAAGACTATACGCCAGTAACTATACTAGAGGCACAAGCAGTCGGATTACCTGTAGTGGCCACAAAAGTTGGCGCAATACCTGAAATCGTCGAACATGGTAAGACAGGCATATTAGTAAACCCCAACGATGAAAAAGGGCTCGCAGATGCGATAACACTTCTACTAGCAAACGAAGATTTAAGACAAAGTCTCTCGAACAACGCAAAGAGAGAGGTAGTAAAATTCGATTTTATCAAACTAATAGATAGACTTGAAGACCTTTATAAAATGTTTACGTCATAAATCCTATTTCTCTTCATGAAAGTCACTGTGATCGTACCAAGTAAGGGTTGCAATTACATCAACTACGCCTTATCTGCCCTAAGGAGTCAAACAAGAAATTTTCATGAAACAAATCTCATAGCTAAGGGATGCGACATAAAAGGGGTTAAAAATCTCTGCCATAAACTAAGTCTCCGTTGTGTCGTATTAGAACAACCGAGCAGATTCTTCACCCACGCATTAAACCTAGGCAAGAGAAACGCAACAGGAGACCTCATGCTCTTCACAGACGACGACGTTATACCGCTTCCTAAATGGATAGAAAAATACATCAAGCTCCATCTGGCTTACCCTTGGGTTGCGGGCATCGCCAACAGAGACATATACCTCGATCTGCGGAAAATGAGGCTCCGCCCCGCCCCGGACGACAAGTTGCCAACGAAGCTCTACAGATGGGCAGTCAGGGCGTGGCTCGATAGGCCGCACCCCCTCCTGAAAAATACAGACTTGGCGTATACCTCACAAAAAACCTAGACGTCGCCCACGGCCCCTACATCCCAGATAGGGAATGCTTCTTACTTCTCTTCAGAGGCGTCAACATGAGCTTTAAGGCAGGCCAAGTTCACGATGAGCGGTTCCCGGAGCACCCCCAAGAGGACGTCCGGCAACGAGTAGTACTTCGCCCTCCAGATAGTCCTCAAAGGCCTAGAGACGATATATAGTTCTTCTCGTCCTAAGGACCGTCGTAACGGCTTATATATCGTGGTTTTCTTCTAGCTAGTGAGTTCAAACAAGGCACCGTTAGTTTCTGTAATTATTCCGACACGAAATAGAGCCTACATTTTGAGAAGTGCAATCCAGAGCATTTTACGGCAAACCTATAAAAATTTGGAAATAATTATAGTTGACGACAATTCAACCGATTCTACAAGCAATGTAGTAGAAAATATAGCTAAAGACAATCATAACATAAAATATATTAGAAATGACATACACAGAGGATTACCTGCATCGCGCAATATAGGACTTAGTTACGCCAAAGGAAATCTTATATTTTTTTCAGAAGACGACTTGATATTAATGCCAAATACTATAGAGATCCTTGTAAAAACTTACAGCGCACTTTCTAAAAAATACAAGGTTGGAGCAGTGGCGCCAAGATTGATTCTTGTATCCTCGACAAAAAAATATTCTCCGCTTCACGAATGTGCTAAAATTATAGGATATTTTAATATGCTAACTGGCGACCATTGTGCAAATTACGATGTGGAGACTTCTCATATATTACTCTCAGAGCATCCGCCAGCAACTTCATTGATACCAAGAGAGATATTTAATATAGTTGGAACATATTACACAGGGTATAAATATAATTACTCATATGAAGATAGCGATTTATACTACCGCATATTAAAGCATGGATTTATTATGTTTTATCAACCACGTGCCGTCGCATATCATGTCTCAGGTAATCCTGGAGGATCTACTGTTAACACAATCAAACATCACTTTGCTAATGTCTACAACTTGATTATTTTCGATTTTCGTATGTTTGGAGTTTCAGCAATACCGCTAATAATAGCTTATGTTTTGGGAAAAATACAAAAAATACGCTATATAAATAATCTAAGGAAGCAATTCGAAAAAGTTTCACCAATTGACAAGATTGGTTTTAAGTACTCTTATGTAAAACTGTTAATGAAGTATAAATTTTTATTTAAAGATTTATGAAATTAAAACAGCTCCTTGCATCTCCACCGATATTTAATGGTATGCTTATTTCCTGCTCTGTTGTACGAATCGCGTTATTACGGGTCAATTTTTTATTCTCCAGAATTTCTATATCCTTCGCATTTATAATAATGCAGACGGGTACATTGTGAAAATTGTTCTAAATTTATGACTCTCTTAAACACGCTGGCGAGCTTTCATTGGGATTTGCACAACATTAAGGGAGCTGGTTGCACACTACTTTATTTTTTCTTATCTTCAACAAGGTTAAGGAGGTACGCTTTTTACGTTGCGAACATGCAACTTAAGTCTTTACCGGATGACGGTCATTAGGAGTCATACGAAGTTAGAGTGGCTAGTTATGCTTCTCCTAGTTATTGCATTGCTAACCTTATTTTGGTTTTACTACACAAACAGAATTAGTGCTGGTCAGTTATTATTCGCCGAAATTGGCTTATCTCTTGCACTTGTAGCGTTGTTACTGCCTTCCAGCAACAGTGCTAAGCCATTTAGTATCCGTCTGCCCGTTTCCCTGTGGATCTTCCCTGTTGCCGTGTATATAGTGGCCGAGACGGAGCTTCTCCACCTCAGGAATACAGGACCTGGTTACGTCATAGCGCTAGCTTTCACGTTGTTAATTACGGTACTGGCAGAAGAGAAGCCGGCGAAGAAAGTCGCCGTAGCCACGGCTATAGTGGGGGTCTCCTTCATCCAGCTCTACACGCTCTATGTCCCCTCCTTCGGCAACGACACGTGGAGGGACATCTTGTGGGCTACCCAGGCGCTACAGACGGGGCACGTCACGGAGACCACCGTTAGGCACTCGGCCTACCCCTTCCCGATGGTTCCGCTGGAGTATGCCTTGGTGTCGCTAATGAGCGGGCTGGATCCGGCGTGGGCCAGCGTAGTTATGGGTCTCCTGTATCTGCTACAGCTACCGCTGGTCGTCTTTCTGCTCTCCCGGAGGTTCGGCGGGTCCGACGACTTCAGGGGAGCCTTCATTCTCCTCACGGTGCCGCTTGTAGTAATATGGTCCGCCTGGTACATACCACAGGTCTACTCGCTTACGGTATTCCTCACGGCGTTTCTGGCGGGCTCCGCGCCGACGCAGATACCGCTACTTGCGGCCGGCGTGTTTGGCCATGGGGGCGTCGCCACCTGGATGGTGCTGACTACTACGGCTCTCTGGATCTCTAAGAGGGGAAGAGAGACCGCCGCCATGTTGCTCAACCTCATTATTATCTTCGCCGCATACGTTATCTATACCTCCTTGCTCTATGCGCTGTCCGGCGCTTACAGAAATGTTGTGGAGGCTGTTCTAACCTTTCTACGGGGGGAGAAAATTCTCGCCGCGACAGCCCCCGTCTCGGCTCCGCCCACTTCGTCTCTGGGCAACTTAGCCCTCTCCGTCCTAGCTGTGTCGGGGCTTCTCGTCTTTCTACACGGCAGAGGGCCTGTCAGGGCCCTCGCCTTCCTCTCTGGGACCTTTCTCGTCATCGCTTATATCGGCGCCTCGGCATTTCCAGCGGCGGATCTCCCACGGTACCTCGGCCTGCCGTCGGCGGCTATGTTGGCCGTATTCGCTCCCTATGCTTTCGAGTTACTTCGAAGGAGGCGGTATGGCTCTCTCTACTCTTTGCTACTTGTAGCCATCGCCGTATTTTCTTTCGCCTATTCTGGCGTATTTGCGCCGAAGAATCCATATACCAACAACCCCTATGGGCTATCGTTATCAGGTTTGGTTTCTTACGGAGACGCACAGCAAATACGCACGATTTCACAGATGCTAGCCCCCGGTACCTATTTAACAGACTGGCGCAGTGGTCTCTTCATAGCTAGCACATACCTTGATATACAGCCTCGCTACCAAGGGTTCAGATATAAAGGTATTGAGTTCATATATGGAGGTAGTTACGGCCTTTATATCGATTCTACATATCTTCGAAGCTTTAGTGGACTGATCATACTGCGTCAAGAATCTTCCAACATGCTGGAGGTGTATAGTCCCGACGTGTTTATAGTAACTAAGAATTCAGGAAACTCGGTCTTTTACTCTGGCAACGACGTAACTGTATGGGCTCGATAGCCTTAATAGCTCCTAGGGGTAGCGGGGGAGTTGCTTACGTCGTTGAGAGGCTCTGGGAAGGGCTGAGTAGAGAGAAACTACCTGTGAGCAAGATTGTGATTAGTGGGAGTCCAACTTTGTTTCATCTGAAGCACCTTCCACAGCTTCAGAATTACGACACGATAATCATCATCGGCTCTATTCCTCCACCCAGCCATCTCTTTATAAGAAACGAGACTAAGGTAATCCTGTTTGTTCATGGATTTATATATCACGAGATTGGCAGTGCGATAGCGCATAGGCGGTTTAGGGAAAAGTTAGGCGCCACATACTCTTTACTACTTTTTGAAATGGCAAGGAAAGCAGACAGAATTGATGTATATATTTGTCATAGTTTAACTGCTTGTGAGGCGAATAGAATATATAACGGCTTTATATTGTTACCGCAATTTGTCTTTCCTGAGGAAGTTCGGAAAAGAAATGATAATAACATACAGAGGGGGCCAAACCCACAAGTGGTGACATATACCTCTTTTGCCAATTCACCAAGACTGCTTAAAAAGGAGACGTTGCTCTTATTGATGAGAGAAGTTAGTAGAAGACTAAATCGACGAATTAATCTAGTGGTCGTTAATCCGGCAGAGAGAGAGCCGACAACAGAAAGGTGGGGCGATCTTGTTGTGCATCGGCTTCCCTTTTTACCAAGGGAGCGATTTCTGAGGTTAGTCGTTTCTTCCGATTTGTATATTGAGGCATGCATAGATGAGGAGCTTCGGCTGGGCTCCATCGATGCTGGAATAGTGGGCACGCCTGTCGCCAAGTTAACGCATCCGTTGTTTGTGGAGAGACAGGATTACAAAGATGAGGTGTTGTGGGCCTCCTCGCCCAGAGAGTTCGTTGAGCTTGTGTCGGAATATCTGCGCGACGTTGAAGATAAAAGGCCCGTGTTCTCACGTAGGTTTAGGGAGTTTCTTCTCAGTAGGCGAAGCTGGGATAAAGTAAAGACGCCGCTCATAAGGCTTCTCCGTTCAGAGCTATAATGAGGCTTCTAGTGACGACTAATGGAATTTGGTACAGTGGCGCACAAGTAGCAACTAACGAGTTTCTATCTTTCCTTGCAAGGTTAAATGACATAGAGATAAAGATTGTTTCTTGTCTAGGGGGTAAATACGCTCTGTTCCCGGATAATGCCGAAGTACATAGAGTGCCTTGTTGGAATGTTGGCGCATTGCTCCAAATGAAGCCAGACAGCGTTTTTGAGAAACTTGTACGCTGGGCAGATGTCGTGTGGATTGCCACAGGTGAGTTTGCCGTTGCGGAAAGGGTTAAACGCATCAAGAAATTGCCAGTAGTGGCTCATCTGCATTCTTATGAGCCCATATGTCCGATCATGTGGTTTTCATACGGCTTTAACGGAGTATGCGGCAGAAAGTGCTCACCTTGGCTATTGATTCGATGCAAACAGTCAACGAATAAATTTTTTGCGGAACTTGGACTGTTAGACAAACTTAGGGCTGATGTGTATTGGCTTCTCGACTTCGGCAAGGGGCCTCTGGACTACTTTAGGTGGAAGAGAATCATAGATCCATTTGTTGACTCGGTAGACGTCTTCGTTGCCGTATCCAATGCCACGCGGGATGTCATTGTTTCTCATCTGCCTGAGGTTAGGGATAGGGTTGAGGTGGTTTACAACCCCGTGGCGCATAGGCCTTGGCGCTACGTCTCTTCTCTGCCGGAGAGGCGGGGCAACTACATCTTCTACGCAGGTGGCGCCAGCCCCCACAAGGGTCCTCACATCTTGCTTATGGCCTTCAAGTTGTTGAGGGAGTGGGGTGTCGATGTTAAGCTTGTCATGACGGGGACCGCCGGGACTTGGGTCGAGGCGTTGGCGAGGCGGTACGGCGTGGGGCAGGGGGTGAGGTTCCTCGAGAAGCTACCCGAGGGGGAGTACTTCCGGCTTATGGCCGGCGCAGGGGCGACGGTTTTGCCCAGCGTGTGGCCTGAGCCTCTGCCTACGGTGGCTGTCGAGTCCATCAGCCTTGGGGTTCCCGTGGTGGGGTCGAGGCTCGGCGGCATTCCTGAGATCGTGGATAGATATGGCGCCGTGGCGCCGCCGTTGCCAGAGAAGATAGCTGAGGCTGTGGCGAAAGTCTTGGAGACGCGTTACGATAGGGAGGAGATGAGGAGGTATGCCTTTGAGAAGTTTGGTGGCGGTAATGTGGAGAGGTTTCTCTCCCTCCTGCAGTCTTTAGTGAAGTAGTTTTTTTAGCACTTCTTGTGCCTGCTCGCCTTTGGCGTATTCTATCTCTCCTAACGTCCTGTTGAATAAGACATCAACTTTGTTGCCCAGTATCCTTATCTTATGATGAAATGCCGTGGCTGGCGGCTTTTCTAGTCCGCATTCCTGGAAGGTTTGGTCTGGGTGCTGTACGCCGAAGGTTTCGGCTATGACTAGGTCGGATCCTATGGTGTCTGTAGAGGGATCCAGTATCTTCGGTACGTCTGTAAGCGGGACGTAGGATTTTTGCTTCTTTTTTCTCCATCCCTCCGGGTATTTGACGTATAGCGGCACTTTTATGTTTCCATCTTTTAGGGAGTAAATATGGTACACGCCGCCGTCGCCGAGCAGTTCGCCGTGATCCGACGTGACGATTATGAGCGTGTTGGAGGGGTCCGCCTTCTGTAATATCGTGGTTACTAGTTCTATGGCTTTCTGCACGGCTCTTTCCGCGTGACGAGGATAAGTGCGCCAATATCTTGTGTCTTGGGGATTTACGCTACCTGTCAATGCCCATTTTAGTCCTGTGCAAATAAGTTTTCTGTCCTCTCTGAGCCGAGTGTAGGGGTGGTGGCTCTCCATTAGGTTGATGAATAGAAAGAAGGGCTCTTCTAGGCGTAAGGCTTTGATTAGGGAAACTGCGAGACTTCCTCCTTTCTCTCTTACAAAGTATTCGGATAATTGTCTTGGGAAACTCCTTAGCCGGCGTGTGAAGAATAGTTGACTTGCTTTGAACAAAGTTCTGTAGTCTCCTTTCCTTAGATAGTTAATGATAAAATTAAGTCTGCCCCCTAATTTTTGGACTTCTCTGTCAATGTCTGTTACTATAGTGGCCGTAATTGGGTCTATAAGTATATTGTAATCGGCCTCAAAACCGGTTATGGGCGCAACAACGCCGTAATTTGCTGAAATCAGGATGGTGCTATATTTTTTGTCCTTATATTTTCTAATTATATTTTCTTCGATTGCTTTCATTCTTATTCGTGAATACCGTATTAGCTCTTCTCCGCGTCTTTCCTGTGTTTCGTGTATTCCGTGTTCTGAGGGGTATAGGCCGGTGAGCATGGAGGCGTGGGAGGGTAGTGTCCAGGGGGCGGGGGCTATGGCGTTTTGGTATTTGACGAAGCCGTAATCAATCAGCCTGTCTAGGCCTTGGGCGTGGTCTTCGCGGAGGGTGTCGAGGACGATGATGACGATGTTGGGTTTAGGCATATCCGAGGTCGCGTAGGCGGCGTATGATTTCCTTCTCCTCTTCCTCGCCGTAGCCGAAGTAGAGTTCTAGTATCCGTTTGAGGGTTTGGCGTGGGTCTTCTCCTCGTCTCTTGGCTTCGCGCTGTAGGGCTTCCCACAGCTTGTCGTCTATGTCGATACAGGGCATGGTTTGAAAAAAGTTGGGGTTTATTTATTTGGGTGTGATGGGGGTGGCGTTGTTGAACTGGTACTGGGTTGCTCCTGTGTATCTCGGGGTGGGTGGGTAGAAGGGCGGTTGGGTCCATAGGTATGAGGTTCCGGTTATTGTGGCTGTGGGGCCTGTCTTGGCGTAGATAGTGTTGCCTGTTGTCTGGTCCATTGGGTACCAGGCCAGCAGCGGCGCCGATACGGCTGGGCCGTGTGTGCCGGCTATGGCTAGGGCGGCGGCTTGTTCCGGTGTGAGCTCTGCGCTGTAGATCTGGAGGTTGACCATGTATCCTGTGAAGTACCCTGCGCCTGCCGGCGCGACTGCCAGGCCTATGTACAGTGGGGCCGGGCTTAGTTTGTACTTGCCGAAGGTGTTGCATGCCGCGGCGAGTGTGCCGTTGATGTATATCCTTGCGACGCCTGTTAAGTTGTTGTATGTGACGGTTATGGGCACCCACTTGCCGAAGTATCTGCTGAAGATGCCGCTTGTGGTGAGACACTCGGCGTAGGTGGACGCTGACGTATATACTCTAAATGCTATTCCATCATTTGTGGCCTTTACTAGCGTCCACTTGTTGGCGCTGGCTGTGGCTCCTGTGGTGCTGGCTATTCCTACCAGCTTCCCGCTCATGTTGCTGGGGATGTTGACCCAGACGTTGATCGTGATGGTGCCGGGCCAGGTTATTGTTGGCGTGGCGGCGTAGGTTGCTGTTCTTTGCCACATGTTTAGGACTGTGCCGTTGCTTCGGATTAGCTGGTAGAGGTAGTAGGCGTTGGGGCTGCCGAGGCCTGTGACTGTGTTGTAGGTCCAGGGCTGAGCGTATGCGCCGGAGTTGTTGCCGGAGAGGTATGTGATGAGTGCCGACGTGTATATGATGCCGCCGGGCCGGTTCCAGTCTAACATTTCACCTCCTAGTGTGGCTTTGGTGTGGCTTTGTGTGGGGTTGAATGCGGCTCGGTATATCCGGGTCTTGGGGTACATATTGTATATATAGGGGTTGGCGAAGCCTAGCCTGGTTCTATACCCCTGCTGTATGACGGCGTAGATGCCGGCCATGAGGGGCGCCGCAAGGCTGGTGCCGCCAACCCCTATGTAGATCCGCGTCCAGTACCCTACTTTCTGGTATACGTTTACGCCCGTGAACGGCGATGCGACTAGGGCTATGTCTGGGGTTGCCCTGTTGGTGTATGGGAGTTGTTGCTGGTACCAGGGCTTTGGCACCAGTTTAGACACGCCTCCTCCTGAGCCGCCTAGGTACCACCCTAGCCTGAACGTGGTGCCGAAGGCCGTGGCGTTGGGTATGTAGTCGCCCCAGCCCGTCTCGAATAGATAGATTGGCGTAGCGTATAAGTTAGTGCCAGCGGCCTTGGAGAATAGGGCGGTGCCGCCTACCGCCGTGACGTATCGGGAGGTGGCTGGGTAGGACGTCGCGTAGCGGTCGCCGCTGGCTACGAAGACGGGGACGCCTTGTGCGGCGGCCATGGCAAATATTTGTTCATATCCCGAGATGTCTATGCCGTAGCTAATTAGGGCGTCTTCATAGGTGCCCCAGCTGAGGGATATAATCATCGGCTTGCCCGACAGTAGGTTGAGCATGTCTGCTATTGCCATATATAGGGATTCGTCTGGGTACGGCGTGTAGACCAATATGATGTCGGCGCCGGGGGCCATGGCGTGTGCCCACTGGACGTCGAGGTTTGCCTCACGCCCCCATCCCGGGTCTCCCTGTGTTGGGAACTGGGTTGCTTGGTAGTATATGACATGGAACTTAGGCGGGTCGGGGAGGCCCATGTCTCTGTCGAATTCCGCTAGCGCCTGCCCGACGTAGGGGTCTCCGTAGGCGTTTATAATCACGATGGTCTGCCCAGAGCCGTTGAGGCCGAGTCTGTAGAGTGGGTTGAGACTGTAGAGCTCGTGCAGGTGTAGTGGTATGTAGTTATAGAGCCGCCCATAGAACCAGAACC
>Ga0326761_1000225_pt1 | contig 13689 bp, 11 predicted proteins | sample GCREP_P_FD_207739 | JGI IMG/M metagenome (GOLD analysis project Ga0326761, IMG submission 207739) | Hot spring water microbial communities from Geyser Creek Basin, Yellowstone National Park, WY, United States - GCR.EP_P | ecosystem: Environmental > Aquatic > Thermal springs > Unclassified... | reverse complement strand
GTGCTCCAACTTACCTGGGGTTGCATGTGGAGAGATCTAGCCTAGAGGAGAGAGTTGCCAAGATTGAAGGCGTACTTGAGCAGATGGATAAGAGGTTAAACCACCTTGAGAGCGAGATTAGGGATCTAAGGGCTGAGATTAGGGATTTAAGGGCCTATCTTGAGGGTGAAATTAAAAGTCTGAGAGCCTACGTGGAGAACGAGATTAAAGGTTTAAGGGCTTATTTTGAGGGTGAGATTGAAGGTTTAAGGGGCGAAGTGATGGGTGAGGTGAAGGGTTTAAGAGGTGAGATAGGCGATCTAAGGAGGGATCTCAACAACAGATTCCTGTGGATCCTGGGGGTACAGATAACAATGTGGGTCACGATAATACTAGCAATAATCTTCAGGTGAGGGTTTAACGTAGCCAAGGCCACCTTATTTCTACTTGGTCGTTGTAGGCCGTGGAGCCTCCACTGCACCTTAGGGTTGGCTTATCGTTTAAACCCAACATAGGCTACGTTAACCTCCGTAATCACGATGTGTACTTGTGAACTTCAAGTTCTATAAGGGAGGTTACCTAGGCATGCGACTCTAGTGGGCCCCACCTCCAGGAGCTGATCCCACTAACACGTTAAATGCGAGGGTTGGTAAGGTGAAATGAAGATCCTAGACAACACCAGCTTCTACAAGGTTACCTTAACATTCCAGCAACCCCTATAGGTAGTTGTGGGAGCTCCTCCTAGGAGCAGGCCATGGTTTAAAGTAACTCCCAGCATGGTCTATGATAAGGCTTCCATAGACTAGATTGGTGATAGCTCTACCATCTAAAGGACGTCGTAGGCTATATGACCTCCTGAAATCCCCTATCATTTATCTATCACAATCTGGAAGACTGTCTTTAGCTAGATGCTTAGAGATGCTAGGTTGAAGGCGGAGCTCCCACAACTATCTCTAAAGCCTTAACCCCACAGCTTTAAAAACCCATAAACTCCAATAGAGCTCCCTGCACGCTGCAACCATGCACTCACCCGGGAGCTCCGAGGTTAGGATTCGTTAGAGAGAGGGGTTGTAGGATGTAGTGTTGAGTTCTTCACAGCCCCCTTCTTAGAACCCCTCTACACTACTCAAGTTCAGCTAACCGTTCACCCCTAAGCTTGGTAAAACTCTAACCTGCTAGCGGTAGCCTGAGAGGATCCCTGACAGCAATCCTCAAGGTTACCTATAAAGCTTAAACTCTAGGAGAGGATCAACTTCTAGAAACCCCTGGTGACGTGGTTAACACTAGGATAACATACATTTATGGGGGTCATTTATGGGGGTACGTGGACCCCCGGTGACCTTAACTTTCATCATGAAAACCAGTTAGGCATAAAGTAACCCCCGGTACCCTGTGAGTCTACGAGCGACAATAGAGGTTAACCCTAGATCACCATAAGCCATCCTCTGTCTTTAGAGCTCCTAGCGTAGGTCAACGTCACCCTTAATCTTAGGACCCTTGTTGATCGTGAGGTTATCCTAGACTATGCCTCCCAAGGGGTCTAGTTAGAGGAACGAGTAGCCCGGCCAATAAGACTCTGATTGTAGGGAGCTTCAATGGATCTGTTAGACTACCCCACTCTCTATCTGAAGAGTATTGCTAGTATTATTGTAACCCACATTGTTATCTGAACCCCCAGCATCCACAACATAGGCCCTCAAATCCCTAACCTCGCTCTCAAGGTGGTTTAACCTCTTATCCATCTGCTCCAGTATACCCTCTATCCTGGCAACTCTCTCCTCCAGGCTAGACCTCTCCACATGCAACCCCTAGTATGCTAGAGTACGTTGGAGTTATTAAGGTTTAAGACCCTCCATCGACCCCCTTGAAGGCTACCTCTGAGCCGGAGGCCTCCAGCTACCAGATGTCTCACCATGACCGTGAGGCGTGAGGGTAAGGGGCTCCCCAGGGTTTAGCGTTGAACTCTAGTAACCATCCTATCGAACTCCATCTACTTCCTATGGAGCCTACACCCTGTTATCCTTTAGGGAGGTTACCTTGGTGTAGGAGTTGATCTTCTAGACTAGTAGCTTCTCCTCCTTAGCCTTGCTAGGATCTGTGCTCCCGCTCTACGTGTTGTAATGTACCTTAACATGTTTAGTGCTATTGCTCTGAATGTTAGGTCTTCTAGTATTTTCTCCGTGTATGCCTTGAGTATAATGTGTGGTTTTAGCTTGTACGGTGCCTCTGCTAGCCCCTGTCTTACCATTCTGCATGTTGTTAGAAGTTCTTCGAGGGCTCTCCTTGCTTTGAGCTCCAAGGCTATGTTCCATGTCTTCTTGCTCACCCACACCCAAACTGTTATGCAGTCTAGGAGTAGCACCACACGCTCCTTATAGATAGCGTGTGCTGCAGCAACGACAACAACCTCAGCCTCCCTCGTCAAACCATAGGCTCTAACGCCCTTCAGCCTAACCTCCTCCCTGTAATCCCTTAGAAACTTGCCGCTATCGAGGTATACTATCTATGAGAATGACTGTTCTGTGTAGAGATCTACTATGAAGCTCTTCCTCGCAAGGGTTACTGTGTAAGGCCCTAGAACTATGATCTCGAAGCCCATTCTTTTAGGACTCTAACAGCCTTTCCAACGCTGTCCTTACTAGCAAGGAGATCGACGGAGACATGATCCACAGGCCTCCTGAACTTATAGAGAGCAACTCAAGCTCGCTCAGAGCCTCAGCAACTTCGACAACATTTCTCAGAAACCATCTATACCTAGCCTCCTCACGCAAAAAGCTCATCCCCAAGAACACTGCTATCATCCTGAGGTACGCTAAGCAAAGCTTGTTAAGCCTAGCAAACCCTGTAAACAACAATATTTTACCATTTTAACCTGCACAGATATAAGAGCTTTCCGAGAATCTTACGATTTTAACGAGCCCTCTCTTCAGCATAATAAACACCTCTAAGAACTTTCAGAAGGCTTACATAAGTTGCAATAACTCTACGTAGCGATTGAGTATAGGGGCAGCAAGCTAACATCAGAAGAATCAATAAATAAGGTTGAGACTTTCACTTCAGCAGCTTCATTTGTATCTAAAATGTTTTCCGATATTTACGCATTTACTCCGACATTTATTTGTTAACTCTAACATGTCTCTGACGCGGGAGCACATTAGAGTTGAGTGAGGAGTTGCATAGCAACTGAGTTACCAAGCCAGGAGGTATTGTCAGAGCAATGGCAGGAGTGCCAGGATTATTTGCCAGTTGTCAGGCGTTAGTGATGCCGGTTTAATGGGGCTAAGTCGTTTGTGGGTACAGTTAAGCTACTTTCTTGCAGCCTGGTTAAACATGCTTTGCGATACCAGGTTCGAACTTACCCCCACCTCTATAGGTTAACTAGCAAAACAGATGCCTAACAAGACACACGGGGAGTTTAAATTCATCTTCAGCTAAACTAGCGAGAGTGTCATTGAGGTTAAGGTACGCAGGATACATAGTGTAAGATTTTGTTGTGTATTTAGATATTGTAACTCTAAGAGTTATCTAGAGGGATTGCTGAAGGGCAGCCTCGCGTTTTCTAGATTAAGCAGAATTCTAACCAAGCTCCCGCGAGCTAACCCTTAGAATAATCTTTAAGACCTTTGTAGAATTCAGGAATCTCGATTCTGAAGCTGTTGACAGTTAAACCTAGGATCAGATTTCCTGGCTATGGTAACTAGCGCTATGACCTAACGAGATGCCTCTGCTGTTATCCAATGAAGATAGGGAAGTTTTGTTGTAAGGAAATTAACAGAGGAGGAGTATTAATTGAGGAACTCTGTGAAACTGGTACCAAAGTTTTTTAGAACAATTTCCTTTATCAGGATAAGGTATATTAAAAGCCTAGGTATTTTACTATATTTTTAAAGCTTTTAAGTCAGACTGCGGGCAATTCATGTAGGTGATTGTGAGTGATAAGATTCAAGAAGATTCAAATAGTGAGTGATTTGCAGTTGATACTGTTAGGAATAAAGAGGAAAGTTAGGATAGCTTTTATTAGCCGTTACTTATTCAATAACTGGCACTTATTACTAATTAAGTATATCTTAGCTAGGATAGGCTTTAACGTTAAACTTAGAGCAGAAATTGGCAACTGTACAGTTGTACTAGATCCGGAAGTTTTTGTAGGCTTATTATTTTTATTTTACAATCGCCTTATTAGATCAGTTGAGTGTACCGATAATATGTTTTTTGTGAACGGCATGAAGGTTAATGATATTAGTGATGTGATATACAATGTAGAGATCCTTGCTAAAATTCTTGGCTGGGATTATGATAGTGTATGTAATTGCTATGTGAGGGATCGTGTTAAGTTTAGGCATATGCGGCCGTCAGTAATTAACATTATTGATGGTGATGCGTACAGCTTTTTGAAAGTTAATGGTCGAATCGTTGTTGATATTGGAGCTTTTATAGGTGACTCAGCTATTTATTTTGCATTGAAAGGTGCTAAAAGAGTTATTTCAATTGAGCCTCATCCTGAGGCTTATAAAGAGTTGCTTGAAAACATTAGGCTGAATAGTCTCACGAACATAATTATACCTGTTAATGCCGGTTTAGCAAGCAAGCCGGGTAGTATATGTATTAAAGGTACAGATCTTATGCATACTTACAGCACATATCATAGACCTGGAGGAAACTGTGATAGTCATATTCCTGCTATAACATTAAGAGAATTAATTGATAAGTATGCCGTTAAAGATGACGCCGTTTTAAAGATAGATTGTGAAGGTTGCGAGTATGATGTGATACTTAATGATTATGAGCACGTGAGAGTATTCAAAGAATTATTAATTGAATACCATACATATGCTGTTAATAAATCTGTAAAGGAACTCTTGAAGATCCTAGCTAAAGACTATAAGTGCAAACTGGTGGAAGGAGAAAAGGATATTGGTATTATATATTGTATCCGAAGGTAGGTGTTGATTTTGTTTCTATGCCTCTCAATTTCATTCACATCTTATAAGGATATAGTTGTGAAGTATTAAGCCCACTAGCGTCTTTAGAGCTAAGTTAACATCAAGATAGCCACGTATGTGCCGAGATTTAGGATGTATCAGTCTTAGCCTGAATTTAAATTATAAGTATTTACTAAGTATTGAGAGCTATAATTAAATCGTACGGGATAGTATTATTACTTTTAACTATCTTCTTTAAAAGATAAAAAGATATTTTGATATTTTATAGTCTGAAGCGGCATTCTATTAATTAGTTTAGCCGGTTTAGCCTTACTATGTTAATGTATTGCTTTTAAACTTTATATTTTCGATTCTTTGAAGCACTTCAAGGAATGTTATAGTTGCGTCACAGGCTTCTTCAGGAGTATAGGGCATCTCCCTATTTTCTAAGATGCTTTGAATAAAAGATGTAAAGAGATATTCATGGCCTGTATCATTTTTGCCTAGCACAGTTCTGATTGTTTTTTGTATAGTTCCCTTGATTAGTGACTTTGCGATCTGCGTAATAAGTGTAAGATTATCTTTTACTTTCCATATTGCTCCTTGAGGCAGAGAACCTTGGGTAATTAGTGTAAGGTTTGACCCGTCATAATTTATTATTAGTTGTTTTCCATAGACTCTTATAGAGAGGGGAGCATTAGTCGCTCTTGGACTGTTAAATGATATGTGAATTGTGCCATATTTTCCCTCAGAATCAAAGGTAGCGAACAATTCGTCGAATTTAACCCAGTCGTAGGAACCTCTTTTTGAGGTATAAACATCTCTCACGTTTAATCTTCCGATTAAATTCCGTAAAATATATATTGGATGGATCAGGTTTTCTCCGAACCTGCCTCCTGGCAGTTTATGAACCCAATGATTTTTATCAGAAATCATTTCATCATTTGGGGTATGAAGCATTCTAATGTCTACGCTTAAAATATCTAAGTGTTTTTTGTTTATAATTGATTTTATCTCAAGTAGGGGGGGTGTGAAAAGGAAATTGTGTATTATGCAAAGCCTTACTTCATGTTTTCTTTTCTGATACTCATCCATTATTTTCTTGCACTCCTCATAGCTCATTGCCATAGGTTTCTCAAGCACAACACTATGTCCCATCCTCATAGCTTCTACGCTTAAAGATGCATGTGTAGATGGTGGAGTACATATATCTATTATCGCTTCATTTTCTTCCTCGAGCAACTTAGCAAAGTCCGTGTAAATGCGAGGTATTCTCCACTTTCTGGCAGTCTTTTCTGCACGCTCCTTGTCTATATCATATATAGCTGTTAGGTCAACTCCCTTTATTTTTCTCCAGATGGGTATATGCACGGTATTTGCTATATAGCCGGCTCCCACTACTGCCACACGTATTTTATTCAAGTTACCATTCACCTCGCTTATACCACCTAGAGGAGTACTTTGTGTACTCCTTAATAAGCTTTAAATAAAATAATTCCATAACCCTAAGTTCAATTTTTATTTCTTCACTAGTAGTTCTTGAGAGACTTTCACGAACCATATGCAAGATCGGGTTGCTAGGATCATAGATACACTCATACCCTCTTATAATTAGCTGTAGACCCACATATTGTTCGTTCCCAGGTGCTCTTTTAAGAAGTGGATGTTCAGGAAATTTTACTTCATCTAAAGCCTCTTTCTTGAAACTCATATTAACCCCTCTGAAAGGCAACGAATAACAAGGTTTACCTGGTATATAAGGACCATGTGCTATCTTTAGATTTTTAGTCATATAGACCCCAAGTCTATATTTTTTCAGCAACGGATGCGGTTTCTCTAACCATGGTCTAATAAACCATCTATAAAGCTTAACATAGTTTAAATCGTCTGGCGTTGGCACTATTGTCATAGTTCCAAGATTTAAATATAGATCTCTGCTTGAAATACAAGCAACATTGTTTCCATAGTTTTTATGAAGTTTTACATATCTCTTAATCCAAGAAGATAGGGCTATAGCATCATCATCAGTAAAAACAGCTATTTCACCACTTGCTTCCTTCTTACATAGATTAAGGGCATGGGTAAAGTATCCATGAGTTTGTTCAATAATGGTGCATCTTAAAGCTCTTTCAGTGCAAACTCCTTCTACATAATTTACATCAGCGTTCTTTAAAACTATTATAACTTCATAAGGTCTTTGTGTCTGCCTCGATAAGCTAGATAGTAGATATCTTAACCTTAGATGACTTGTTGCAGGTATCAGAACAGAGACACGAGTTCCGTACATTATATATTTAACCTATAATGCTTTTTCTTAGTTTATCAAAGTAAATTATCATATTAATGTCTTCTTAGTATTATGTATAAAATTAATTGCTACTTCGCTAAAGGTTAAGAAGCTAACGGAGTTTCCGTATATGCTTTCGATAGTGTCCACAAGCTTTTCAAGTTTATTCAGGTTTTCAGCGGTTATCCCATTCCCTAAATAGACTCTATGATACACGTTTTCTACGTGCATATGTACGCCTAATAACCCTCCTAGTTGGATAATCTTAAGAGCTCTTGCTAGGCTATTTCTGTGAGGGGTCCAGTTCCTTGGGATATTAACGAGCTTAGTACTTACTAATGAGGGAAAAATTAGAGGGACTCCTTTTAACCCCGCTTCCATAGAAGTGGCATTATATGTAACGGGAGATGTGAAGTCAGCGGAGCCAGCGATATAAATGAATCCTTCTTTAGCTAATGCTTTTAAAAGGCTTCCGCTTACTCCCCAGCCAGGTGGTGCAAATCCCTTCACGAAAGGTATCCTTGCCCGAGTGAGCTTATTAATTGCAATTCTAATACGTCTACGTGCTTCGTGTTCATCTAGATATTTGAACTCTGAGGGGTATGGTGGGATATTATGGAAATGAAAGCAACCATGGATTCCTATTTCAATCTGTCCTGCCTTCGCTAGGCTTGTCAGGTAAAGATTAAAGGCTTCATTCTTTTCAATATCATATCTACTAGGTTCATGGGTTTTGATGAAGAATCTATAAATGATATTATCAGCGATGCCACCTAATAGAAACCTAGCAATACCGTGTAATCGTTCAACGCCAGGTGCTGGTGGTAAAAACAAGTGACATGGGGTTACGAATAGCGTCACTTTAACATTGCTATATCTTTTAAGAAAGGTTTCAAGCAGACCGAGTGCTCCTCTATCTAAGTCTCCACCGCAGTCAGATCCGTCTTTAGAAGATTCTGGGTGAACATCATCAATACCTATCACGATAATACTATCTCGACTCTTGAACAATATACTTTTACCAGCCATCATAGCCATCTCCACTAAGGTTTTCGCTCCTCTTTCTCTCCTTCAATAAGAATTGACTCTTCATAACTTAAAAGAGGAACTAACCATTTCCAATGCCTGATCTTAATTGACGAAAGAAACGTCACTTTTAACCCAGCTTCACTGATTAACTTAATTAAGGTTTCTCTATTAAAACGATGCAAATGTTCTTTATCGTGCTTATAATATTTATTATCGGCATTAGGTGTTGTTAATATAAATTTTCCTCGAGGCCGTAATACCCGTTTAATCTCCTTGAGAAGATTCGCTGGATTGATCACATGTTCTATTACCTCAACACATAAAATGAGATCAATGGAATTATCATGAAAAGGCAAAGCCTCCGCGTTGCAAACGACAGCATCATCAACATTTCTTTTCGCTATTTCTAATGCTCTTTGCGATATGTCGCACGCTACTCTGTAAGTATTTGGGCTTCTTAGATAAGCAAGAATTTCACCAAAACCAGCTCCTACATCTAATACTACAATCTTTTCATTAGGTTTCTTAGAAGCTAACTCCTCAATAAGTTTACGTGCTTCGGATGAAACTCGCAGATGCCTAATATGGCTTGTCCTATCCTTTTTAACCCAGTTAAACCGTTCTTCAGCTATACTATCATAGTATTCTCTTAGTTTCTGCTCATCTAAAGATTCATTTACCATGCTTGAACACCTTTAACCTAGCTAGAAATGTATGCTAAAATACTTATATACTTTGTCAGCACTACGGATTCGTCTTAAGTCTAAGTCAGATCGTAAAGCCCTATAGATAGATACTGTGGTTATTTGTCTCTTATTCATAATAGTAGAAAGCTTTTCTTTATGCTAAAATATTAGTTGTTAGTTACTAAGCTTGATTCTATCTAGAAGGTTAACTTAAGGAACAATTAATTAGTAGCAATTATTAAGCTTTTAACTTTAAACTCACAAATAAGTGTTAATAGATACTCCCTGATGAGCCTTAAAGTCTGTTACACAATGTTACTTTTGTATCTTACGAACTTTGGTATAATAATCATAGAGAAGGTTTGTCTCAACTTCTTCTACCATATATAATAGTGGAAGATCTGATATTTAATTATATATTTGTACTTTGAAACTTTTATAGAAAGTTGGCTATCAGTATTGAAATTAATGATAAAGACATAGTCTATCAATTTCTTAAATTTTTAAGGGTTCCAAGAATATAACCTACACTAAAGAATAGGGTTTTAAGCCCTTGCACGAGTGGGAAGAGTAGTATGTATTCTTTAAACTCTTTTATACTTATATCTCTACTCGCCAGCTGGTAAGCTGGATAGAAAAATGCAGATAAAATGAGTAGGAGAGGATAAAGAATATATAAAATGTCCCTATGAATTATAGTTAGCGCTATTGACGCTGCAAAGAACGCTACAACGATAATGTATAATACTGAGCGTAAAAGCATTTTCCTATGAATCCCTATGATCTTATTAAATTTTACGACATTAAAACCGCCCCAGAACGCCTTACGTAATATAGCCTTTAAGCTATAGGGATACCTATGATACCATAATGCTCTAGGTTCGTAGGCAAATTCTAAGCCTAGCTTTTTCTTTAAGCGGAGGGATAGCTCCCTATCCTCTCCTATTTTTAGATCCTCTCTATAATATCCTATTTTTTCTAAGTCTCTTTTTCTGAAGAACCATCCTCCCAAAGGCTTATAATTATGAAGTATTATTTGCCGTTCAGCTTCCCACCACTTATACCATATAGAGTCATCAGGCCAGGCGTGGAGGGCTCCTATAACTGTGCCAACTCTAGGATCTTCAAGATGCTTTACGCACAGTTCAATGTAATTATTTGCGTAATAAGCATCAGCTTCAGCCTCAAAGATTATATCGCCTGTTGCATGCTTTATTCCCTCGTTTCTAGCCGCACCTTCACCACTATTTTTAGGAAGTCTTATAACCCTAATATTATATTTTTCAGCAATTCTTTGGAGAATTATCGGCGTATTATCTGTTGATCCATCATCCACAACTATGATCTCTTTATTCTCATATGTCTGGTTAATGAGCGATAACAAGCATTTCTCTATAGTGTTCTCACAATTGTATACAGGAACTATGATTGAAACTTTTGGCTTTTTCATGATATATTCCTTAAATTTAGTTACTTTGCAGGTGTATATCTCTTAAGAACTAATAGTATAAAAGCCTTGAGTAAACCTGCGAAAACGCAGAGCCCTTGTAAGAGATCAAGAAAAGGTAGAAGTAATGACGACGTAAAATCACGTGTATAGAGATATGCTTTTACCGTCCTGTAAAGAGCTCTATCATCGGGTGTAGGTAGGAGCCGTAGGTTATTTATGTTAATGTAAACATCTCTACTAGATATACCAGCAACATCTCTGAAAGCTGTATGTAACCTAACATACCTCTCTACCCACTTTTGTAAGGGTATAACATCGTCGTCGGTAAATACTGTTATATCTCCTCTAGCCTCTTTCTTTCCCATGTTAAGAGCTCGTGTGACATTTCCCTCTTTCTGCTCAATAATCGTACATGATAGGCTAAACTTACTACATAAGTTTTCTACAGACCTCAAATCGCAACTCTTGATTACGAGTATTACTTCGTTTGGTTTAATGCTCTGATCTCGAAGACCTCGCATTAGATAACCAAGATATGTACATCCTTTACTCGGAACTATAACAGAGACCTTCATTATGCCCCCTTTATTGGTAGCTTAGCAATATGACAGTTGTGTTGTTGGATTGTGATATACTATGTTGCATGTTGATTTAAACTTATGAATGTAGCTATTTAATGCAATAATATCTCCTATTTTATAATATAATGTTTGTATGAAATCATGTTGATATTGATATTTTACATATATAGTATTAGAGGTAGGTGTTGAGCTGGTCAAAAGAGGTGTAAAGGCTGAGGCTGTCCTAATTTCTGAATAAAGCCCTGCAATACTTTGTGTATGTGTTATTAGGAATTCTTTAGCCTTATCCTCACTTGTCGGAATCGACTGGAAGTTTCTTCCGCTGAAATATACAAAAGGAGCTGATATTATGAGAAAGAACATTAATGCGATAAAAACCTTCCTCAATATATTTTCATATTTTTGATTATTAAGTTGTTTAAATGTTTCTATAAACACAGCTGAAAAGAGAGGTAATAATAATTCAGGGACTCTCTCTATATAGCCTGCTCCTCCAAGTCCTACCGCGACGGCTCCTACTAGTGTTGAGACTCCAAGGATCACAAATGTTTTAAATAGATAGATATTATTCCTCGTTGTTTTATACATCCAAACCGTTAAGAGAGTTCCGCTGAGTATGAGAGTACCCATATATATTGCTTTGAACTTCACAACCTCCTCCCATGGTCTCCACGGCCTGTATACTTCCTGCGATACTACGCCCGAGACGCCTTCAAATAAAAACTTTTTTATTACAGATATGACTGTGCTAGTAAAAGATGATAGAGTAAAATTTGATATATAAAGCAAGTAGACAAACCATGACACAAAGAAATATATAAACAATACTAAGGCTGTAAGAAGATGTTTCTTTGTATACTTTGAGAGAAGTAGTGCTATGATAATAGATATGAGTGTTACGATCATGAATACTGTTACTCCTTGATGTATAAATATTATTGCAGTGAAAATCAGCATTAACATGAAGATTTTTTTCGCCTCTCTATACATTACTATATCGAAGAGTAATGTTAGTGATAGCCAGAAAAGGGCATTAGCATATGTCTGTGCAGCATAATGAAATCTGGTGAAGCTGAGTGTAAAAAATAGAAATAATGCCAAAAATGCTTCTCTAAATCTTAAGTTATTTCTCTTAAAAAATTCAAAGAGTATCGGTATATAAATTAATATAGCTATTACATGAAACCATTTAATAAAAAAGCCGAAGACAGGATCGCTAGGAGATGAGGGAGCCCCATGGATAATATTTATAAATATAGCTGTGAACCAGAAGAAGGCCGGTTGTAAATCAAAATACGAATCAATACTAGGATCTGAGTGGCCAGTAAGAGTAACAAAAGCACCGCGGGTCATGTGACCTCTGGCATCATAAAAGTTTTGATCATAATAAGAATCTGCTACATCTGGAAGTATACGTAGGCTTGTTATCAATAACACTATAACTATTATTGATAGTATAAAGTCTTTTCTACAATCATCACATTTACTAGATAAGAAGTATAAAAGTAGAAACGACATTAACAAAAATAGATCTATGCTTATAGCTATTATAACATTTTTCGATAAAGGTCCGAACATATCTTCATATGTGTAATATCCTCTGCACCATATGTAAAGCGATAATGTATATGTAATGTAGGTAATAAACGTAATCATGGCTAAAATAACTGTTTTTTTATCAACAATATGGTACACAGTTTTCTTCAATATTATCTCACTTGTAGGGGTTCAACTGCGATAACTAGATATGCTGTCTTCAACGCCCTAACAGTATACGTCCCAATATATGAACCCACATCTACAACCACCCCCTTAGCAAGAGGCTTAAACCACTTCTCAAGCTCGTACCTTTCAGCAACAGCTACAATATAGAGATCAGGGGTTCCAGCCCTCACCATAAAGAGGAAACCATCCCAAGTTTTAACAATCATGTTACACCTAAGGTAGCTCTCAAGAGGCTTCTGCAAGCCTCTCAGAAGATCTGAGAACCAGGATAATGAAGCATCAACTAGACATTTCTGAACACGAAGAGTAATAGGACGCACATTAAAATGGTAGGAGGTAGCTTTGACGAGCAGATCGCTAAACACTATCGGAGACAGTATAACGATATCCATCCTCGTTAACATCAACTCTACTGGGCAGGAAGCATTTTAATGTTACCCCTTTATCCCTTATAGAGTCTCTCCTTATGCACTCCCGCTACGTCACTCCACGCTGGTATATTCGCTGGTTTCCTTCCTGGAAGCTCTCTCTAAGAGCTTGTAGACCTCGTCTACTACTATCCTATCCACGCTCCACTTTAGATATATTATTAGTGTGCACGATCTGCCTTCAAAGTTTAAACCCCGTGGCCCGGCTGTGATGGCTGGAACCTTTATTGTACTGGCCTTGTATCAAGTGTATATTTGCCCATGTCTAAGGAATCAGTGTTTGATAAATTCTTACAATTTTAACTGCTATTTCATCCCACGTCAAAATACTCTTCATACCCTCACTACCTAACTTAGTACTAAGCTCTTTATCACTAGCGATTGTTATGATCGCTTCTGCGAGAGCTTTAAAGTCTCTGGGTGGGATTAGTAGACCGTTTACTAGGTGCTTCACTCTATACGGTATTCCGCCAATGCTAGTTGCTATAACCGGTTTACCTCTAGCCCAAGCCTCTGATATAGCCATTGGGTATACCTCAACGTAACTGCTAACACTTGGTATAACGACTCCTAGGGATCCATCGATGGCTCCGATCTTAGTC
>Ga0326761_1000221_pt1 | contig 13763 bp, 12 predicted proteins | sample GCREP_P_FD_207739 | JGI IMG/M metagenome (GOLD analysis project Ga0326761, IMG submission 207739) | Hot spring water microbial communities from Geyser Creek Basin, Yellowstone National Park, WY, United States - GCR.EP_P | ecosystem: Environmental > Aquatic > Thermal springs > Unclassified... | reverse complement strand
ACTATGTCGAGGCCTTCTCGATAGCGGTCTCGGAGGCGTGGGCAAGAAACAAACCGGTAATAGCATCAGCAGTAGGAGAAATACCATACAGAGTAAAACACATGACCAACGGCATACTAGTACCACCAAAGAATCCCCAAAAACTAGCAGAAGCAATAACAACACTACTCAACGATAAAAACCTTAAAACCAAACTAGGCACAGAAGCTAGGAAAAACATTCTAACATGGAGCGAAATAGCAACAAAAATCACCAGCATTTACAAGCGAGCATGAGCGCAAACAAGTTTCCCTTGTTTATCTATGGACGTGCTAAGGAGGCTCATTATTTAATCTCGAATCCTAGATCAGGATATCACGAAAATATGCTTTGTTAAGGGATACTTGTGTTGGTATTAGAAGAGATAGGCAAAGAATTTAGAAGCACAGATAAAGCTCTTCGATAAGTATCTAGTCATAGCAGAGAGCATCTATAAAAACATGGAGTGAAATAATACAGCTATATTATGAAAACTGCCTTAATTAGGAGAGAAGTGTTATTCCTTTAAAATGCGAACTTAGATGTTGTACGCTTAAAATCGATCTCAATGACCTAAGCAGGAACTGCATGGATCTCTAACTATGATAATTAATAGTCTAAATGATAGTCTAAACCTTATGCTTGTGGATGTTACATTTTTAGTGTTTAGTTTTAAAGACTAATAAAGATGTAGAGCGAAATTGGATGGTTGTAATGTCGTTACTGGATAGTGTTGTTAAGCGTTATGAGGATTTTCTCAAAGATAGAAGTATAGTGGGTTCTTCATATACTTTACTTGCTATAGACATGCTGATACCAGTGTTGGAGTATCTTAGGAGTAAGGGTATAAAGGTTTTATGGATCTTGGCTGTGGTTATGGTTTGTTAACATTTATTGTAGCAGATTTTATTGGCGTTGAAAAGGTGTACGGTGTTGATATTGATGATCAGAGGTTGTCTCTGTTAAATAAGATACGAAGTAGGTCATCTGTAAAGGAGGTCATACTATTGAATCATGATTTCTGCAAGCCAATAGATATTAATGAGAAGGTTCAACTAGTTACAAGCTTTGGCTCCTTGGAACATATTACGTGTTGGGATGATGTTCTAGAGAATGTGAAGAACGTGCTAGTTAATGGAGGCTACCTCCTAGTTTCAATGCCTAACCTGGGTAGCTGGGTAAACAGATTAGCGTTACTGCTAGGTTACCAGCCGAGGGACCTAGAGATATCTACAAAAAAGCTCTATGGCGTTGCACCACCGTATAGTCATCATGGAGTTGTAGGTCATGTTAAAGTTGCGACTTTTAAGGCTTTCAAAGAGTATCTTATAGACAACAATTTTGAGATAGTTATGGTTGGACCTCTCTACAGCAAACAGAGTCTATTAATAAATATAGTAGATAGGCTATTATCTTCACCATCGATCTCAAGGAGATTTGTAATATTAGCAAGAAAAGTGAGATGATATTGAAGACAGCCTCGTATTACATTAGTAGTAAGAAAACATATGTTTTAGTTATAGCTATCTTTATCACTTATATCTCTTATGTAATATCGCTTTTCACATGGTGTAAAGGATATTACACATACGAAGATCTCTTAGGCCCTTTATCTAAGAGCTTCATAATAGCCCTAAGTCTAGGCTTCTTTCTACTATTATCACTTACGTATTTCCTCGTAACAAGAAATGATGGAGGTCTAAAAGTAGTATCGTTGTTAGTTCTCCTATTAGTGATTTCAAGTGTGTATATACTCCCAGATATTGCAGATTCCTATTATGATCAGAACTTTTATGATGCAGGAGGGCATATGGCTCGAGGAGCCTTTGTAACACTTACTGGGCATTCCGATCCTAACATTGATCGGTATTTTGACCTGCAACCAGCGTTCTTTTGGTTCACAGCAATGTTCATTAATATTGTCTATGGAACTCCTACATCCCCCAGCGATCCCATCTTTAGCTTTCTCATAAAATGGTTTCATGTAATCGCCTCGACACTCTACATATTGACACTCTACCTGTTTTTTAGAAAGCATGGTTTGGAAAATACTGGGGAAGTATTTTTAGCTCTTTCCCTATTTTTCGTTCTCAATCTTAATAGGTTTCACTATTCTGCTCAAGCATACGCTTACATGCTCTTCTGGTTTTTGCTGTCAATATTACCAGATGTTGTTAGAAATGGGGAAGTGAGAAAAAACTTTACACTACTACCAGTTTTAACAGTAGCGGTATTTGTGCATCAAGGGATTGTCATATTTATGATAATGACTTTGTTATCGGCACTAGTGTTTCTGCTATCTTCAAAACGATGGAGAGGCGACCTCTTGAACATCTTAATGCTTTTCACATATTTACTCTTCATATGGTTCTTATACCTACTGTATATATCAGAATTCACGTTGTCTAATTTTATTAGCACTATTATAAACATAATAAACAGAGGTCTTGCAGAGAGACCTACAGGAATTATCCAAACAGCGTTATGGAGAGCATGGCAACCTTGGGAATACGTGGTGAAAGTCAAAGCCGCTTACATGATAATATCTATACTTACCGTGATAACTTTAACTATATGGATGTATAAAATCACAATGAATGAGAGCTATAAGTTTAGAGCGTTTATAATTTTAGGAATATTATCATCTTTAGTACCTATAACATTAGCGTTAGGAGGTGCGGGTTACACAGAAAGAGTGCATATAGCTATATTACCGTTCACGGCATTAATCCTAGTTGAAACCGCTAAACTTCCCAAACAATATAGGATATTAAAAAAGGTTATTGTATTATCGATAACATGTCTCATAATTATAGCTCCAGTCGTTTTCTTTAGCGGCAGAAACTTCCAGTCAATTCCAACGAGTGAGGATAAATCAATGGAGTTCTTAATGGCTCACGTACAAAGCGTTATGAGACTCTACTCGGAAGTTAGTGTACGCTCAGCTTTTACACCTTTCTTAACTAACTCTACTCCCACCCGCGATACAATATACTTCTTACATTCGCATGAGTTTATACAAATAATGTACTACGTTACAGGAGATATTACTATACTAGATAGCTATGCTTATAGGCTTAAATTAACATGTAGTACAATATACTTTAACCCGACGGCACAATTTTTACAATGTTAAACTATTAGTAAAGAAAGGAGAATTATGAAGGTCTCTATTATAGTGCCTAGTAGAAAATGTATGTACTTTAGTTATTTAATGTGGAGCCTTCGAAATCAAAGCATTAAGCCGTACGAGATAATACTCGTTGTCAAGGAATGTAATTTAAAATCTATAGAAAATATTTGCGATATGCTCAGCTTACCTTGTGTGATCATTGAGCAAAGAGAAGGGCATGTAACGCACGCTTTAAATACTGGAAAGAAGAATGCCAAAGGCGATATAGTAATCTTTACAGACGACGATGCTGTGCCGCTGAAGAAATGGGTAGAGAGATACGTCAAATTACACATAACTTATTCAAATATAGCTGGAATCTCTAGTAGAGACATATATCTGGAGCCCTATGAATTAAAAATCACACAGACGCCTGACGATAAGGTTCCAGTAAGGCTATACAGATGGCTTGTAAGACCCTGGTTTGAACCTCCACATCCATTACTGAAGAAATATGGACTTGGCGTTTATATAACTAGGAACTTAAACATAGCACATGGCCTTTGTATACCTTATAAAACTTGCTATTCATTACCATTTCGAGGCGTTAATATGAGCTTCAAAACAAGCTATGTCTACGATACATGGTTTCCCGAACACGCCCTGTTAAAAAGAGCGATAGGCTTTGAGCAATATTTCGGGCTACAACTAGTTTTAAAAAGCCTAGACACAATATATGTCCCCAATAACCCTATTCTACATATTGTAAGAAGCGAGAGTCTATCAAGAACTGAATATAAAGAAGAGCTTAAAAAAGAGTTTGATATGATGCGTAGTCTATATAAAGAACTTCTTAAAACATGATATAGAAAAACACATCATCGAATCTGATCTCATCGTGAAATCTTTAATCTTCAAGAGACCTGTTTGTCATTAACATTTATGCATAGAGGTATTTTAGCATTATATGTAATAGTAGAGGTTAAGAGTTTCTTAGAAACAATAGATAAAATGGTAATTATATATTATCTATTTAGGAATATTAGTTTAAATTTTTATGAAACATATGTAGAGAGCAGAACTATAATTAAAGAGGTGACAAACAATTAATGTAATGATCATAAATGATTGGATAAGCAACATAATAGCAGGAGGCACATATAGAATCCAAGGGTTTACAAAGGGCTTTCAGAGTCTAGGGCATAAAGTCATAATAGTCACGCCGTGGGGGATAGTTAAATATGAAAAACATAGTAGTATCCACCAGCTAAATGTTAAAAGTCCTCTGTATTATGCTACCACAAGTTTAGGATTACCTCTGCAATTAATTAGAGCTGTTATGAGGACAGGCCTTATTGATTTAGTTCTTATACAAATGCCAAGTCCTTTTACAAAGGCGTTAACTATACTACCTATTCTAAAAATTTTTGATGTGCCCATAATACTTGATTTTGGAGATCCTTGGTGGAAGGGATCAGACCCTAGTATTTATAAATATATATCTAGCAAGATTATACAATTCCAGGCAAAAGAATCAATATTAATAACATCATCTAGCAAACTTATTCTTAAATTAATTGATCATGAAAATAAAGTACATATTCCAAATGGTGTTGATATAGAGCTTTTCAGACCAGGAAATAAAGAAAAACCTGATGTACCTCTGGTAGGATTTTTAGGCGCATTTACGAAGAGAAATGGTGCTGAGATAATAATTCCGATTTTAACCGAGTTAATGAGGAGAGGTTTTGATGTAAGATTTGTATTAGTCGGAGGAGGCGATCTGTTGTTAACAATCTACTCCGAAATTACTAGAAGAGGGCTAAAGGAGAAAGTCATAATTTTCGGGGATGTTCCTAGACAAAAAATTCCAAGACTTTTATCTATGTGTAACGTGCTTGTGGCTCCTTATTTAAATTCTAAGGAGCTTCACTATATATTCCCAACAAAAATACCTGAAATGATGGCTTTAAAAAAATCTGTTGTCACAGCATCTCTATATGAAATAGTTACAACGTTCAAGATCAACGAGGAATTACTTGTAGCAAGATATAATGCTATAGATTATGCAGACAAAATAGAGCTACTTCTTACAGATCCTATCTTAAGAGAGAAAATTGCAGAAAAAGGATATGAAAGGATTCGTAAAGAATTTACCTGGGAGAAATCATCTATGAAAATCTTAGAAAATATAAATTTGTAATCAGGGTAAATATGCGCAACATATGTTTTATAATGGCTTACAGCATTTATCCTAAGCGCGGAGGACTTCACGAACAAGCCTATCTTTTCTCGCGCGAATTAAAAAGAAGAGGATATAATGTTTACATATTGTTCCACAGACATGAACTTATAGATGAAAATAAGCTCTCCAGAATTCTGCCACTATATTTATCAGGAATAAATCCAAAGCTCTACTCTTCTCTCGATGTTTGTGATTCCATAGTAATGGAAACCGTATGGCCTTGGATTGCAGCAATCCCTATTCATTTACTAGGAAGAGACTTTATGCTTCACCTTCATTCTGTAGAAAGCTTATCAGACTTCGGGCATTCTCTTTACAAAAGAGCCATGATCAAATTTGCTGAGGAAGTCGCTTGTAGATCAGCAAAGACAATAATAACTGTAAGTCTTAAAGAATATTCGCTATTAAGGGCTAAGTATGGTGAAAAGGTTATGTATCTTCCGCTTGCAATCGATATTGAAGAGCGCAAAAAATATATAGATGCAGACAAAGAGTCTCTTAGGAAGATGTTAAGTATTCCTCTTGATAAGTTTGTAATTGTCTTTGTAGGAGGCATGAGTTACGGACCTAACAAAGAAGCGGCAGAGATCATAGCAACACAAATAGCGCCTAAGGTCTATGAATTATCAAAAGGCAAGACAATGTTTCTTTTGGTAGGACCTGATCCGCCATCTGAAGCTAAGAAATTAAAATACATTAAAACAGCAGGATACGTCGAAACTATAGCTCCATACATAGCTGCATCTGATGCGTGTATAGCGCCTATATATCATGGCGGTGGCGTTAAAATGAAAATCCTAGATTGTATGAGCCTTAAAAAAGTTGTAATAGCAACAAAGAAGGCGGTAGAAGGCACATTACTTAAACCATGGATACATTACATACCAGCTGAGAAACCAGATGAATTTGTGAATCAAATAATAGAGTTGTTAACTACTAATAGAGAGGAAAAGAATTATGATCAGATCATAATGAATGGGCTAGACTATGTATATAAATATCATTCATTGGATAACGTGATTAGTAGTTTTTTAGAATTATTAAGTTGAATAATGCTAAAACAACTTAAAGGTATGATGAATAAATGCTATGAAATATAAGAGTATAGCATTAATACTTTCTGATCTAAGTATAATAGGTGGTATACAAAGAACAACAATTTATACTGCAAAAGCATTGATAGAAGCAGGCTATGATGTGAATATAATCACCTCATTAATCAATAAGTTAACTTTTCAAGCTATTCATGAAAATATCAATCATATAGAAAAATTGAAAATTACGAAAATAACACTACCATCTGTATTTAATTTCTCACCAACTACGGTTAGTTATATATATAAATTTTTAAATCTTGACAAGTTAATGAAAAAATACCTTGTAATTAATATGCATGGTGATGTTCAGTCAATAGATGCTCATCTCGTGTATTTTCATCAATTTAATATTGACTACCATTTTTATAGTGGTGATTTAATACAAAAAATAAGAATAATGCCTTTATATTTAATAAGGAAAAAATTTATTATTAAGCTTAGAGAAAATCAGATACCGATATTAGTTAATAGTAGATGGACCTTTATTGAGGCTCAGAAATTTTGGAATTTAAAGAATGTTCACATACTCTATCCGCCAGCGGTTTCTGACAAACCATATATGCCTATGACATGGAGCAAGAGAGATGATATGGTTATTACAATAACACGGTTTTCACCAGATAGGGGGCTTGAATATATTTATAAGTTAGCTGAAGAGCTTCCTTGGGTGAAATTTATAATAGCTGGTTATGTGCAAAACAAAGATTATTTTCTCCTTCTTTTATCAAAAAAACCAAAAAATGTATTATTATGTCCTAATATCACAGAGAGGGAGAAATATGAATTGCTTAGCAAAGGAAAAGTATACTTGAATCCGACACCACATATTGAGGGTTTCGGTATAGCTATAATTGAAGGAATGATGATGGGTTTAATACCTGTAGCAAATAACAGAGGTGGTGTTTTAGACTATGTCCCTACACAATATCAGTTTCGCAATTTTGAGGAGACTAAAGAAATCATAATAAAAGCACTAAAGGATTGGACTCCAGAATTAGGTGAAGAGATGAGAGCCATTGCTAATAATTTCTCGTATCATAGATATAAACAAGATTTGTTAAGGATCTTGAATAAATATTATAACTTATAAATAATTATTTAAAGGTGCAACAGTATAATGAGGATAGCAATTATAGCTGATAATATTTCATGGAGAGGCGTAGGAGTTATCACAAAAATGCAAATTAAACTTTTATTTGAGCGAGGAATAGATTTGATATTAATAGTACCTCAGAATCAATTTTTAGAAATGCATAGAGATAATATGCTTAAGCATTTAATGAAAGAATTAATAATTGTAACGATTCCGAATATCAATGTAGGATTTGCTCAAATTATTCAATCGAAGAAATTAAATGATTATTTAGATAAATTATTGAGTGATAGCAATTTGATTTATATTCCTAATATGTATTATTGGGCATCGATATATTCTAAGAAGAAACATATACCGAGCGTGATTACAATAAATATGCCTTGGCCAGTATGTTTCTATCAGAATTTCTTTTTTAAGCATGCATTATGCTCTGGATGTATATGGAGTAAAAATGAGAGCTCGTTTAATGATTATGTGAAACTTTATCAATGTATAATAGAGAAAGAAGGAATAATTAGGTCGTCAATCAAATTTCCATTAAGTTTAGTTAAAAGAAATGTTATAGAATCGTACATAACGATGGCTACTAAGATAATTGCTATTAGTGAGACTGTTAGATATTGGCTTATTAAAAGATTTCCAGATCTCTCCAGTAAAATTAGAATTGTTAATCTAGGAGCTCTTTTTCCACCGTTACCATATGTTCCACCGGATAGTAATTATAACAAACTACGTCTTTTTTACTTTAGCGCACCTGATGAAGAGAAGGGCATTTTCAACTTACTTAAAGCATTATCTATAGCAGTCAGACTTGATAGAAATATTACTCTGAAGATCATGGGCGCGAGTTCCAGAGTAAAGACTATGATATACAAACTAGGATTGCAGGATAATGTGGTCTTAATGCCCTGGTATCATAGTAGTGAGATTTTCTATATTCTTCCTGAGGTCATCAAGGATGTAGATATAGTAGTAGTGCCATCCTTAATCGAGGAAGCATGGGCAGGCGTAGCAACACAGGCTATGGCGCTGGGAAGACCTGTGCTTGTCACTAATATGGGGGGACTTAAGGAGCAGGTCATAGACGGTTTTAATGGTTTTTATTGTGAGTGTAATGATATTATTTCTTTTGCCAAGAAAATACTTGAGCTTAAAAATATGAACAAAGATGAATTGTACAAAATGGGTCTTAGAGCTCGTGAGCATTATTTAACTAAATACGATCCTTATAAGATCATTGATCAATTAATTAAGGTATTTAACGAAGCAATTTTAGAGTTTAAATATTAGCTGACGCTTGTAATAATAACATTTGGTATTATCTATCCTAATCCAAAATAATAACCTCAACATTACCGTTAATTGCCGATTAACTGACATTTGACCATTAATTACAGTTAAGAACAAATATTATAACCTTATCATTGAAAAGGGCAAAAAAGACTTTTCAGAAAGCTTAGAACATGATGGCAATAAGTAATAAAATAGCTAAGCAAATAATAAGAATGAGGTAAACAATTTAGTATGGTATGCGTTATTGTTGTTACGCATAATATTGATACTGTGTTAGAGTCGGCACTAAGGTCTCTAATAAATAGTGAGCTTGTTGATGAAATTGTTATTGTCGATAACAATTCTAGCGATAATACAAGGTTAATAATTGATAATTTTGTTCATAAATATCCAGGCCTGATTAAGAAAAAAGAACTAAAGCGAAACTTTGGAGTCGCTAAAGCCACAAACATAGGGTTTTGGCTATGCAAAAACAAGCACCCTTATTTCGCTTGGATTAACCCAGATGCAATAGTTACTAGGGATTGGTTAAGAGCGTTGGTGAACTTCATGGATGCGAATAAAGATGTTGGCATGGCTCAAAGTCTTTTAATAAAGCCTAGTGGAGAATACGATTCAGCAGGTGGATTCATTAATAGTCTCGGCTACCCTATAGAGTTTAAACCTAAGGTCAATTATAAAGTTTTAAGTAAGGTTAAGCCTTTTGAAATTGGTTATGCTAAGGGTGCAGCTGTTTTAATTAGAACTGAGGCTTTTCTTCAGGTTGGCGGATTTGATGATAGGATCTTCTTCTACTATGATGAGACCGATCTAAGCTATAGGATGAGGAAAAGCGGGTGGAAAATATATCTGGTTCCAAGCTCTATAGTTTTTCATATTGGATTGGGAAGCAAGATCCCTAATAAAGAACTATTTGTTTTATACTATATTGAGAGAAATCATTTACTATTTCTGTATAAAAACATTAGATCAAGATTTGTTCCAGCCTTAATATGGTCATTAGCTGGGGCAATATATGAAAAGAGAAACTCTAGAAGGAAGATACGACTAAAAGCTATCTATGATGCAATCAAACTTATGATAGGTTATAAGATCTATGATCCGGTATTCTAGGAGGATGTAAAGTTTTATATGTTAGAAGATATATTATTACACTTTTGCGACGTTCTCGTAAGAAGTAACATTAAAATTAAATTAACAATTTTAAAACATATTCATAGAGATTTTTATTTATCTAATATAATTTATTTCATACGGTAAGAAATTGTCAACAACTGGTTGTTCCTTTTATGAAACCAAAAGTTTCGATCTTGTTGTTAACATTTAATACTTTAACAAAGGTGGGAGAAAAATTTACTAAGCTCATGATTGAAAGCTTTTTAGGCAGGACCATCCAAATTTAACACGTATTGTAATTGATAATCACTCTCAAGATAATACATTAGCTTATTTGGAAAAATTAATTAGTAACTATGCGTCTACAGAGTTTCATATGATAAAATTAGCTATGATATCATTGATAGCTTCAACTTTTACTCCTTTGACTCGTATATATTATGACATAATAGAATTTAATCTTTTGAGTCGGTATAACTATGGGCATGAGGGTCTATAAGTTTCAACATTTATTAAAGATTTCATTGACAAATCATTATTAAAAGACATTATTAGCACATACAAGTATATTTATCTATTTTCACGGTATGGCATTTCCTATCAAATTTTAGGTCTTCACATTAACATTGATACTAAGAACGTTATTCAAAATCGCAACATGTTGATGATTATACCATTATACATCCAAGAAAAGCTGATGTATCCTACGGTCCTATATCTTATGATGGCTTTCAAGAACTCATTCTCTGCAAGAATATTTTCTTAAACCTAGGTCTTACGATCATTCTTCAATGAGGATAAATAAGATAAAGCATAATATTGTATTTGTAGTACAACTTCCAATTCCGTTGAAAGCCGCGCCCGCTCAAAGAATATATACATTTTATCGTCATATGGTAAAGAGAGGTTTTAATGTATTTATTATAGGAGGTATAAATTTAGGTATAAATTTAGGAGAAATAATATCGTCAAAGCTAGCCATATCTACGGTAAAGAGTGAGAAAAAAGAAAAACAATTAAAGGAACATTACTCTAAATATCTAGAAGTTAACGCCCCTCTGTATATTACCACAAGGATACCTTATATAAATAGCATAGTGAGCATTATTTTAGCGTTTTATCAAGCTATTTACCTGGTTATTAAAAAACCGGATGTATTGATAGTCTCTATTCCGCCATCGGATCTGGTTTTAGCAACATTTCTGGCATCGCGCATCACGAGATCTATTTATATAGTAGACATGCGTGACCCCTCTGAAGAGGTTTTAATTCACTATTCTTCGAAATCGAGAATTGGTCGATTAGTAGCAAAGATTTTGCGAAAGATAAACTATGCTATTTATCGCAGGGCTGATGCGGTTATATTTGTCACCAAGGGCATGAAGAAGATGTTAGAGAACCACGGATTACACGGATTCTTAATACCTAATGGAGCTGACCTAAAAATTTTCGAACCAGTAAAGAAGAAAAGTCAAGACGATGATGACGCTCTTTGCCTTATCTTTTCAGGTGGAACCCCTGATTACTATGATCTCCGTCCATTGATCCTCACGGTAAGATTCCTTAATAACCGTGGATTTAAAATTAAACTTTTTCTTGTCGGAACCATTGGAAAATCCATTGAAAATTATATTAGGAATGTGGGTGCCGAAAACTACGTGGAGTATCTAGGTTTCTACTCTCCAATGGAATTAGCGTCGAAAGTGTTTTCGAGATGTCATATTGGTGTGATTCCCAGAGTAAATGATCCCATCTTCGACTATGCAATACCAGCTAAGTTTTACGAATATGTTGCCTCCGGACTCCCTGTATTAGCGACATGTAGAAAAGAAAGTGAGCTAGCAAAAGCGGTTTTGAACCACGATGTTGGCTGGATCTGTGAATACGGAGATATAAGCTGTATTACCAGGACGCTCAAAAAAATTTACTTGAATAGATCACTCATTGAAGAGAAGAGAAGGAGAGCACTATTGTTAAGAAATAACATTGATAGAAATATACACGCTCAAATATTAGTTAAACTTGTGAGCATCCTTTTAGAGAAAAGACGGGTGCTTGAACAAAGGCGCTAACTATGATAATTAAGCAGGTATATATTGCAATACTGAATTTTCCTACAGCTCACTATACTAGTGGATGGAGACCCGTTACTAGAACTTCCCACTTAATAACATTCCTACTGACGAATTCTGGTATCATAGGCATGGGAGAAGGAACGCCTTACTGGTCAAATATTGTGGATGATTACGATAAGACTTTGTCATTAGCTAGAGAGATTCGGGGATTATCTCTAGAAGATGCTTTGAATGTGCTAAGATCTATTGAGTATAGCGAGTTTAGAAGAAGTGAGCGAGTTAATTATGGAGCTTTTCTTGCTCTTGAGTCAGCTATAATAAATGCTCTTGCCCAGCTTAAAAAAGCGGAGCGCGAGGCTGAGGTGCTGGGAGGCGTCTATAGAACAGAGATCCCGATAGCCTATACTCTATTCCTAGGCCACCCCACTATCATGTCTCGTAAACTAGGAGAAGCCATTAAATCAGGGTATAAGCATATAAAGTTCAAGATACCATGTAATCTTGAGGAGCTTAGAAGACTATTAGAGGCTCTTCATCCCACGAGAAAACAATATAAAGAAGAAGTCGTTCTGAGAGCAGATGCCAACGAATGTTTTTCCACGCTCGAGAGAGCTGAAAAAGCACTTTCAGTCATGGAAAAGTATGATGTTAATATAGTTGAGCAACCTATGCCGCGTGACATGCTGAGGGATATTGCAATACTGAGAAAAAGGTTTTACCCAGCCATAGAGATTATGCTCGATGAAAGCTTGCGAAAACCTTCAGACATAAAATTATTCGCACAACTAGAAATAGCCGACGCAGTAAACTTTCATCCATCTAAACTGGGATGTTTAACAGTTAGTCGTGAAGCGATATTGCAGACACAGAGGCTAGGTATGAAGGTCAATATCGGATCGGCATTGATGACCGAGATAGGGTTCTCTCATTATTTAAATTTAGCTGCTTCTATACCCAGCCTGGATTATCCATTAGAAGAACCTGGAGTTTTCAACTTATATGGTTATGGTATTACATGGGAACCAATAGAGATAATAAATGGGCGTGCCATTCTACATAGTATTGATGTCTCTGATATTGATTTTAGTATGATGAAAAGGTTTTCCACGAATTCTTTATTTAAAGAACGCTTATTAATGTTGTTAAGCAAGGGATACAGGGGCTTCATTAAAGTTAAAAAACTCTAACACTATTATATAGATCACAGTAGGGTATACCTTGAAGCAACTAATAGTGGAAAATGGACGTATAGTTGTCAAAGAACTGCCCGACCCCACTCCTGATACTTATGAAGTTGTTGTTGCCAATGCTTATTCTGCTGTTAGCATTGGTACTGAGCGCTCTATGTTAATAAGTGCTAGAAAGGGATGGTTTTCAAAAATACTAGATATGCTTAAGGATGAGGAGACGCGTAGTAGGGCTCTTGAAATTCTAAAGAGGAAGGGTTTAACAGGTGCGTATAAAACTTGGAAACATCTCTCTCAGAGTATGAGAGGTGGCGTTCCCCTTGGTTACTCTTCTGCTGGATACGTGATTGCTATTGGTAAGGGAGTTCGCGAGTTTGATGTTGGTGACAGGGTCGCATGTGCAGGTGCTGGTTACGCTTCTCACGCTGAACTCGTGTCAGTACCCGCGAATCTCGTTGTTAAAGTTCCAGATGGCGTTGACTTATTGGAAGCATCATTTGCAGCAATCGGTAGTATAGCACTAC
>Ga0326761_1000218_pt1 | contig 13829 bp, 17 predicted proteins | sample GCREP_P_FD_207739 | JGI IMG/M metagenome (GOLD analysis project Ga0326761, IMG submission 207739) | Hot spring water microbial communities from Geyser Creek Basin, Yellowstone National Park, WY, United States - GCR.EP_P | ecosystem: Environmental > Aquatic > Thermal springs > Unclassified... | reverse complement strand
TTAGGGCCGGGGCAGACGCGGTGAAGCTGGAGGGCGGCGCCGAGTACGCGCACATAGTGGAGAAGCTGGTGAAGGCCGGCATACCTGTGATGGGCCACATAGGCCTAACCCCCCAACGCGTCTTAACGCTGGGCGGCTTCAGAATGGTGGGCAAGACGGAGGAGCAGAAAAAGAAGATCTTAGAAGACGCCAAAGCCCTCAGAGACGCCGGCATCTTCGCCATCGTGCTGGAGTTCGTCCCCGCCTCTCTGGCCAAGGAGGTGACTGAGTTAGTCGACGTGCCCACCATATGTATAGGCTCGGGCCCCCACTGCGACGGCCAGATACTAGTGCTCCACGACGTGATCGGCCTCTCCGAGAGGGCCCCCAGCTTCGCCAAACGCTACGCAGACGCCGCCACTCTTATAAAAGACGCCGTGGCTAAATACGCGGAGGAGGTGCGGAAAGGGCTCTTCCCCGCGAAGGAACACTACAGAGATTAACACAAGCCCACGACCCCCACTGCGGCGTAACAGACAACCACACCGCGCTGCGGCGGCCAACCCCGCCGACGTTTTCGAAATCGGAATCGTTCGACAAAATCGGCCTACCCCGTAGCTCTGCATCGTGGCGAGTAGCTTTACGGATGTCTGATCAGCGACCTGTCCACGCAGACTTGCAAGTCGGCTAGGCACATGCCGTTGCCAAAGTAAACGTCAGCGGCACGTAGGCGAAAACGGCGCCTCGGCAAGCTGTGCCGCCCCAGCCCTCAACTGGCGCCCCACCGGTGGAAGCATCACGAAAGACATATCACATCTGCCGCATCTGCGCTAACGCCGCTGCCCATGTAGTGTCTCGCGCCCCGGCACACGCCGCCGGTCGCTTCAGGCGCGTTGCCTCACGCGGCAACACACCCCGCGCCAACTACGCCTATCATCCGCGTCACACAGAGCCGACGCGTAGCGAGGTGGGTTAGGCACAACCGCCTTAGCAACCTGCCACAGCGAGTTGCGCAAGACACCAGACGCTCCCAGTAACGTCGGGAGGGGGGATTCCCACTCTTGCCAAAACCCGCAGAGCGACGCGATAAGTAGCAACTCATATCCTTTGCCGCATTCTCTAGCCGGCAGAGGACCCGCCGACTGGCATGCGGTGAGGAGCAGAAACGCCATAAAGATGAGCGTCACCCGCGCCTCTAGACGTTCTGCTTACTTACTCCTACACTCCCCGTCTCTAGGACTCAGCTTCTGCTGACGGAATGTCGCGTCTCTTCGCGGATCCTGAACTTAGCGAACTCATACGACAAGTAGAAGGCGAGGAACGCCATGAAAGCCACAGCGGTTGTTGCGAACCACGGATCGCCAGTGAAAAGATCCCTGGCTACGTAGGATTGCCAACCAATGTTGGAGAAATACGCAAAGACCGCGGCATCTAAACCCCTCTCCGGTATCTTGCCAAATCTCTTGCTCAATAGATACACGGCGGCCGAGAATCCCAAGGCAGAGACCCCCACCGCTACAAAAACCGCTGATGGATCAAACCCAAGTAAGAAGAAAATTATGCTGAGTATAACCGTAGAAATGATAAGTCTGGGCACATGCCTGCTGAAAGACACCTCCTCAGTTGATGAGCCGTCTTCCTGCTGGAAATAACGGCGAAAGGATATTTCCGGCACATGCCGTACGACATTACTGCTTATAAGCCTTACCACCGGTGAGCATCGCAATTTCTTAGGCCACTACTCACGCAGTCGCTACTGGGCATGTGCCCCGGAGGAGCTCGACGCAGGCTCCCGCGACAAACGCCTAAAACTGTGCAATAGACCGCACGCCGCGACCTACGTTTTTGACTCTGCCTTAGAGACCCGCTCCAAGTCTTTCGCCAGCCACACAGCAAGTATAAACATCAACGTGGACACTGCAATATAAACAAGAATTGCAAGAAGGCCAATGTGACCAAAAAGGAGGCCAAAAATAGTAGCAGAATTTAACAAACCTAAATACGTGAACGCAGGACCTGAGATGGTCATGCCGTCATACTGCACCTCGCACGGCACCCCACGCCTCTGGAAGAACAACAACGAGAAATAAAGTTGAAAAACGTAAAGGATAGACACCACCACATGACCCACATCAAAACGCCAGTCAGGACGCCAGTTAAAAGAAATAAATACTACTAAAGAAAAAAGAAGCAAGTAGGAAAGTAGACCCGCTTTAAAGAGGAATTTTAAACACGGCTCCTTTAACCCAAGCATCTCATCAACATCCCATAAAGTAGCGTATTTTTGACCTCATTGCTATATAGCCGTCCCACAACGTGCCATCCGCTACGCCGTTTGCGGCGCCCATGTACGTACCGGGCGGCCTTATACGCCGCCTCCGTCGAACACCCCTCCAAATACCTCTGAGGATCACGCCGAGGCTTTTCAAACACAGCATAAAACGAAAAAACCCTTTATATATCAACTCGGCTGTACAAAAAGAGAACCACGGTTCAAGCCTTTCGCTAGCCATATAGCAAGTACTAACATCACCGTGGATGTTACAGTATAGCCGAGGATACTAAGGACGTCGCCACCAGTAGAAAAAGCGACAAAAGCCATTAACAGACCCCCTAATGCGAACGCTGGAACTGAGAAGCTCCCGCCATCATACCGCACCTCGCACGGCACCCCACGCCTCTGAAAGAAAAACAACAAGGAGTAAAACTGGACAAAGAAAAGAACAGTCACTATCACATGACCCACACCAATACGCCAGTTAGAGAATAAAGATAAAGATATTGAGAAAATAAAGAGAAATGTGTACAAAAGTAGTCCTAATTTAAAAAAGAATTTTAAACACGGTTCCTTTAACCCAAGCATCTCATCCACATCTCATAATGGAGCCTATTATCGCTGTCCTCGCCCCTATATAGGTGCTAAACAACGTGCCACCCACCGGGCTGGCCAAAGTGACTGCTGCGGCAAAAAACGCATTAGTGTCGAGCCATAGTCCACAAGCAACAACACTAATACGTTTCCGGTTCTCGCGTAAGTGAACACACCCCCAGCTACGCCGACAGTCGCACCGGCAAGAAGCATCGCTCCTTACGGCCTTATGTCTGTCACCAACGCGTATTCTCTGCCCAGCAACCGTCCGCATTCGCTCTGGTTGTTGCCACTTCAAAAATAAGGCATCTGTCACCACTGCGCAACCTGCCGGCGGTAAATCTAGTAGCGTGTGCATCATCTCCACACTGTTGGATGCCGGTTTACCTGAAGCGTCTTTCTGGCGTTCGGCACGTTGCTGGGGAGAGTAATATGGAAACTCCTGCAAGAAGCAGAAACACGACTTGCGTCTCATCATACTACTGAGTTTTTGTCTGGTGCTGGATTATAGACTTCGCTAAGCTGTACGGCATGAAAAACGCAAGTAATAAAATGCCTGCTACCGCGGATGCCATGGCCCAAAAGTCGCTGACGAGGAGAGTCTCAACGATGATCCGTTGTATAACCAAGTTTGTAGAGTATCCAAGTGCCGTTGTTTCAAGAGCCTTTTCTGTGGAAACGTCAAGCCTTCTCTTCAATAAAAATACAGCGGTGAGGAAACCAGAAAGCGAGACGACAACCGTGAGAAAAACCACGAGAGGGGCGAGTCCAAGCATATGTGTCATTGCTGCCGCGGACCGTCCTCTGACTGGTTCGGGCGTAGTACAAAAAGAGGTAGTAACACCATAGCAGTTGTTACAATGACATAGCCAAAACCAAACCACGAAAAATCTCTAAAGAAAAGTATCCAAAATATAAATCCGTATGAAGCCCCCCAACCTGGTGGTGTATCACAATCAAATCCTTTTCTGCGCACAATAATTTCCACGACTAAGTACATCAAAAACCCATAGAAGAGATGAAAAATAATGATATAAGGAGACAACATACAGCACTACGTCAAAAAACAACACGGCGAGCGGGAAGGTCGTGAAAAAGAATATGGCGATTTTGACGTGACAATCCTTAGTTAACATATGAAGTAACCACCAACTGTTGCGACCACACCTCGATAGCCTCTCCATGTAGCAGATGCAACACGAGACATAAACGACCCAAAACCCGCTATGATGCCCTGGAAATTGATCCACGCTCCGCATGCAACGGCGCGGCCCACATTGCCGGTGCGAATGTAACTACCAATTGCAACGATTGTACCAACTATAGCACTACCTACAGCTGTTATAATATAGGCCTTCACGGCGGGTGCAATGTCTGTTACTAATGCGTATCCTCTGCCGAGCGGCTTGCCTATGTCTGTTCCAGCCACTGCTCTTGATATTTCTCTTAGCGCTTGTGATATCTGTGGGTATGCTTGGGGCTTGTATTGCCTGTCTGACGCCTGCCATTTTTTAGCTAGGGCGTCTACTGCCCTCGAAATGGCGGCGTAGTAGCCGGAGAGCGTCGTGTTGGCCGCCACGACCCAGTCGCCGAAGTATACGGTCTTGTTCTTGAACCAGTAGTTGGCCCAGGTGAAGGCAAGGCTGTATCGGCCTCCATCCACCTGCGCCAGGGTGATCACGTAGAGCTTATGGCTCTCGTTTATATGCCTTACGTACACCAGCGCGATGTACTCCAGCACCGTGCCGTTTGCGTTTATCCACAGAGTGGTGAAGTTAAGCCAAGTGTTGACGTCTAGCTGGCGGCTTGTCCACTCGCCGAACTTAACACTCCAGCCGTCTCCCTCCACCTTCTCAACAGCCAGCGCCAGAGTGCCGTTGTAGTAGGCGTAGAAGCCAGTCTCATTCGCCGTATACGTCAAGAGACCCTTCTCATACGCCTCTTTAATCGACTTGGCGATTTGGAGGAGGCCCGTTAGGTTTTGCCCTGGTTCAAGCGGCTGGATGACTGTATGTCTCTAACGGCGTCCACCTCCTTATGTGTCAAGACGTAGAGAAGTTGGTCTCACCTGGTATCTCTTCAACAGCTCTCGGGAGCCTTCGCCGAATTGAGGGTGCGCGGTAGAGAATAAGGACGTTGACGTCGACGTAGATCAACCTGCACCGCGTCTTCCAACGCCCTTTCGATTTCCTCCACGTTTGCCGGGCCGAACCTGCCATAGTAGATGTCTATGTCGTCGATGGGCTCCAGCAAAATGCCGCCCTCCACAAGCCTCAACTTAAATCGCTTAGCTTTTATCCGCCTCCTAATCTCGGCAGGTATATAGATCCTCCCCGTGCCGTCAATCTCAACGATCTCCACGTTCCTCCATCTTAGTCAATATAAAACATTTTGGAGAATCGAAGCGTAGATACGTTATGGAGAGCCAGCAGATGCGGGCTGGAGGTGAGGTAGAGCTCGAGTAGTTGGACTGTAGAGGGTGGCCGACGTGGGGCAGTAATGTTTTTTAAGTAGGCGGCACGCGGCCGCGTGGTGATTCCGCCGACGCATCCCCGGTACAGATCTCTGCTTGAGAGGGAGAGGGTGGTGGAGGGCGTCAGGGAGGGGTACGTGGCTCTCCAGGGCCTCATCGCCCAAGGGAGGGGCGAGTGTTTCGACTACCTCATCGGCGAGGCCACTCAGCCCTTCGCCGAGCGGGCCATAGAGGCGGCCGCCGTTGCCCTCCTCACGGCGAGGCATCCGGTCATCAGCATGAACGGAAACGTGGCGGCGCTTGTGCCGGGGGACGTGGTGGCCTTGGCCAAGGCGGTGCCTGCGCTTCTCGAGGTGAACCTCTTCTACCGGACGCGGGAGAGGGAGGAGAAAATCGCCAAGATCCTGAGGCGTCACGGCGCGGAGGAGGTGCTGGGCGTTGGCGAAGACGCCGCCTGCACCATACCGGAGCTCTTCAGCGAGAGGAGGCGGGTCAGTTGCCGGGGGATATACGTCGCCGACGTGGTCCTCGTCCCTCTTGAAGACGGCGACCGAACAGAGGCGTTGAGGAGGCTCGGCAAGACCGTAATCGCCATAGACCTAAACCCCCTCAGCAGGACGGCGCAAGCCGCCTCCATAACCATCGTAGACAACGTGACCCGGGCCATGCCGAAGCTGGTAGAGGCCGTCACTAGGCTCAAGAGCTGGGACAGGGAGAGGCTCCTCGGCATCCTCCGTTCTTACGACAACGGGGCAGTCCTCGCCGACGCCGTCAGCCACATCGCCAAGAGGCTCACCGAGATCGCCGCCTCTCTGCCCCGCCGCGGCGGTGTCGTGGCATAGAGACTACCTAGAGAGGCTCGCCGCGTGTCGGCGGTGCCCTAGGCTGGTTGCCTATAGAGAGTCCGTCAAGCCCCCGCCAAGGTTCCGCGGCGAGGTCTACTGGGCCAGGCCCGTCCCGCCCTGGGGTGACCTGGGGGCCCGTCTGATGATCGTGGGCCTGGCGCCGGCGGCCCACGGCGGAAACAGGACTGGGAGGATGTTCACCGGCGACAGATCGGCGCAGAACCTCTTCGCGGTGTTGCACAGCCTCGGTCTCTCCAGCATGCCGTACAGCCTGTCGAGAGACGACGGGGTGGAGCTGAGGTGCGTATACATAACCTCCGCGGTAAAGTGCGCCCCGCCCCGCAACAGACCGAAGGCGGAGGAGGTGAGGAACTGCTCTCCCTGGCTCGCCGAGGAGATCTCCGCCGTGAGGCCGCGGGTCGTCGTGGCTCTGGGCCGGGTGGCCTGGGACGCCGTTATAAGGACCCTCGGCGCCCCGCCGACGCCCTTCGCCCACGGCGCAGTTCTGCAGGCCGGCGCCGTGAAGATATACGCCTCCTACCACCCAAGCCCCCTCAACGTGGGGACTAGACGCGTGTCTCTTCAACAGATAGCAGAAGTGATCAAGAAGGCGGCCGCGGAGGCCGGCTGTCTGCCATGAGAGGCATCTCCTACGCCCTCTTCTCAGTGGCGGCGTGGAGCACCAACTACCTCGTCGGGCGCTTCCTCGTGGCAGGCGGCGTAGACCCCGTCGCCATGTCTACACTGAGGTTCGCCGTAGCCACGCCGCTCCTCTTCCTCACGGCGAGATTTCCGCCCTACAGAGGCGCCGCGCGGCGCCTCGCCCTGCTGGGCCTCATCGGCGTCGCAGGCTTCAACCTACTGCTTTACTCCTCCCTGGCCTATGTCACAGCCGCCGTGGCGTCGCTTTTCGTCGTCCTCGCGAGCCCCACAACTCAGTTGCTGGAGGCGGCGCTGGCCCGGCGGAGGCCCGGCGGAGTTGCGCTCCTCGGCTCCCTGGCCGCCGTGGCGGGGGCCTACCTCACCCTAGAGCCGTACCTAGCCGTCCGCTCCTACCTAGGCCCCCTCTTGGCCGCGCTGGCCACGCTGTCCTGGGCCGTGTATACCGTATTGGTGAGAGGCGTGTATCGGCTGTACAGCCCCGTCGAGGCCGTGGCCTGGATCTCCCTCTTCGGACTGGCCGCCATGTCGCCCACCGCCGCCGTCTCCAGGCCAGAAACCCTGGCCCACCCCCTCGTCCTCGCCCTAGTGGCCTACGTGGCCGCGGTGCCCGGAGCCTTGGCGTATGCCGCTTGGAACGTCGCCGTCCAGAAGGCAGGCCCCCGGAGGTCCGCCGCGGTTTTGCCCCTAATGCCGGTCCTCACCACGCTCCTCTCCTACCTCCTACTCGGCGAGGCCCCCACGGCGGCACAGCTGATAGGCATAACCGTGGCCGTAGCTGGGGTCTACATATCGGCAAGAGGCTAATCCGCCAGACCAAGGGCCGCATTGATACATATATTAGCAAACGGCGGCTGCCGTGGCTCTCCGACTTGATAAAAGGGCTCACTAGTCTAGGCAGTGGGTTGAGCCCCCCAGCCCTTTTTCAAGGTCTCCTGTTGCAGGGCGAAGTCGTAGCCGTCCACAAGCGCCTTAATGGAGGCCAACACCACGTTGGTGGAGACGCCCACCGTGCGCCAAATCTTTTCCCCGTTTCTAAACTCGGCGGTTACCCTAACCACGCTCTCGGTGCTCCTCACGGAGGTGGGGAGCACCACCCGGTAGTCGCTGAGGGCCACGGCGGCCAACTGGGGGAAGGAGGAGGTGAGGGCGCGCCTCAGCGCCACGTCCACCGCATGCACCGGGCCAACCCCCTCGCCGGCCTCCAGCCTCTCCTCACCCTCCACCCAGACCTTAACCACGGCGTAGGCCCTCTCGCCGGGCCCCGCCACGACCCGCCACTCCACAAGCCTAAACCTCTCTCTGTAAATGCCGAGGCGGCGCATCAATATGAGCATGGCTGAGGCGGGGGCCAGGTCGAAGGAGTACCCCTCCCGCTCCAGCCGCTTTATCTCCTCCAGAGCGGCCCTCACGGCGTCGCTCCGCTTGTCCAGCGGGATGCCTAGCTCCTCAGCAGCCTTAAGCACCACGCTGGCGCCCCCCGCCATCTCAGACACCACAAAGACCCTCCTGTTGCCCACCAGAGCCGGGTCTATGTGTTCATAGGCCCGCGGCGCCTTCATGACGGCGTCTGCGTGGACCCCGCCCTTGTGGGCGAAGGCGAACTCCCCCACGTATGGCTGGTAGGGATTCGGCTGGAGGCCCAGCGCCTCGTAGACCAGCCTAGACACCTCCCGCAGGCGGCCGAACTTAACAGGCGGAGGCTCGTCCCGCAGAACCCTCAGCCCCATCTTAAGCTCCAGGGTGGGCAAGACGGCTGTCAAGTCGGCGTTGCCGGTGCGCTCCCCCACGCCGTTGATGGTCCCCTGCACGTGCCGCGCCCCCGCCGCCACCGCCATCAAGGTGTTGGCCACGGCACAACCGATGTCGTTGTGCATGTGGGCCCCCAGCGGCATCGCCGGGAACCTCTGCCTCACCTCCGCCGCTATGCGGTACACCTCATGCGGAGGAGTCCCGCCGTTGGTGTCGGCCAGCACCACCACGCGGGCCCCCGCGCGCCAAGCCGCCTCTATGGAGGCTAGCGCCATCTCGGGATCCTCCTGAAACCCCTGGTAGAAGTGCTCCGCGTCGTAGATCACCTCCATGCCGTGCTCCCTGAGGTACTCCACGCTCTCCGTAATCATGGCGAGGTTCTCCTCCCACGTGACGCCCAACACCTCCCTCACGTGAAGCGTCCAGCTCTTGCCGAAGATCACCGCCACAGGCACATCCGCCTTCACTATGGCGTTTAGGCTTTCGTCGTCCTTCGGCCTCGTGTACTTCCTCCTCGTGCTGCCAAACGCCGCCAGCTTCGCCCTAGTTAGGCTGTACTCTTTCATGGCCTTGAAGAAGTCGAGGTCCTTGGGGTTGGAGTAGGGCCACCCGCCCTCAATGTAGTCCACCCCCAGCTCGTCGAGCTTAAGGGCGATCCTTATCTTGTCCTGGAGGGTGAAGGAAACGTTTGCGCCCTGCGCCCCGTCTCTAAGGGTGGTGTCTAGAACCTCTACATAATCCCCGACATGGCTATTTAGGATTCGGGAGATATATAAACATTCCCGACGCGTCTAGAGAGGTAGTACCACGTGCCGAGGGCCTTGGCGATAAGCCTACCCCTTGCGTCGCGGACCTCGCCCTCCACCACAGCCACGCGGCCACCCCTCTTCACCACCCGGCCGCACACTCTGAAGGGCCCCTCTACGCCTGGCTCCAGGAAGTTCACCTTAAGCTCCACCGTGACTTGATCAACACCGTCGTTAAGCGTCAAGGCGGCGAAGCCCATAGTCTCATCAAGCACAGCCATGATGACGCCGCCGTGGAGGACCCCGCCCACCCTCTGGGCGTTAGGCGACATGTCAAACTCTGCACATGCGCCCCCCTCCGAAAGCTCCACCAGCCTGTAGCCCAAGAAGACGGTGAGAGGCTCAGCCGCGTGGAGAAACTCATTTATCTTGTCGAGACCTGCCGAAAGAAGGGCGGAGAGACCCATGGCGTTTCCTACCGACTAGTTATAAAATTGTTACTAACCGCAGTTGTTGAGTTGCAGAGCTGTCTCGTTATTTTGCGTTGCGGCGTTACGGCATCTCGGCGGGATTAACACATCGATGAAGTTTCTATACCACTTTTCGAAGAGTTCCCGCGTAGCCACATGTATCTCAAACACACCCTTGACCCCCAGCTCTGCCGTTATCCTGTCCACGGCCTCGGCGGCGCTGAGCAGATCCTTCCCCAACACGTCGGAGATTAACAACACGTCCACGTCGCTGTCAGGCCTAGCCGCGCCCCGCGCAAAAGAGCCGAAGAGATACACCTCAGCGGACGGGTCCCACCCCCTTGTGATCTGTAGCATCTTGCAGAGGTAGAAGTCCAAGTTCCTTATCACTTCCTCCTTGGCGGCTTGCCGCCGCCTCAGCAGTTCTATAAACTCTCTAGACATCGCAAAACGCCTAGCGTGGGTACAAATGTTTTAAACTTTATAGCCGCCTTGTCAAAACCCTAAGTGCATCGTAAGTCGATCGAAATACGAATGCATCTCCTCGGGCTGGCAGACGCCGCCGCAGGTACATTGCGGCCACCACAGACAGTTGTGGATAAGGGCGTTGCCGGGATTGGGCTGGATCGAGGCCGACAAGGCCAAGCGGATGCTGTTGGAGAGAGACGACGCTCTGAAAGAGAGCTGAAGAGGTGAACGTAAAGGCGATATGCCAAGTGCCAAGGGTCGAGAGACGTTGTTGCGGGCAGAGACCCGCGATGTAGTGATCGGTGCGAAAAAGATGACAGATAAATTTAAATCAAGTAACCACTTCTCGTTATGTTTACCATCGTTGTGTATATAAAGAGGCGGTTCAAAAAAGTTGTGCTGTATGTAGGCAGGTCAACGTTTGTCTTTACCACGACGGCAGAGATAAAGGGTTTGGTGAGGAAAAGGTGGAGGATCGGCAGGACCGAGGCCTATTCCGCCCGCGTGCGCGGCGAAGAGATAGCGCCGCTCCTTCACGGGGACGAAAAGGCGTGTAGAAAGATGTCCTGGCTTGACCCGGTGTTCCGGGAAGCCGCCCGCAACGGCTACAAGGTGCATCCCAATGAATACTTTGTCGAGTTGTGGCTGAGCAAGCCGCTGGGGGAGCCCCTCGGCAGAGTGGGTGAGATAGACGAACGTGCGTTGAGTAGCTGTATCAAGTGCTTCACGCATTCCTACCTGATCTGGCGTATCGTGACGCCGCCGTGGTGTTGCGTCTGCTGAGGAGGATGATGCGCCCCGACTGCTTCAAGACGTTTGTGAGGTGCGGAGTAGAGACCCTCCCGCCCGACTGCCCCCGCTTCTCCACCCTCGCCGAGCAAGCAGTCCTAGGCGCGCTGGAGCAGGGAGCCCCCACGCTGTTTATCCTCACCGCTAGGCAAGGCGTGGGGAAGTCCTTCCTCGCCATGAGGCTTTATGAGAGGATAATCGACGAGAGGCGGGACGTCTTGCCGGCAATTCTCTGCGGAGGCGAGAAGCTGGTTAGAGAGTTCGAGCGGGAGCTTTTCTCGTCGCTCTCCAAAGCCCTCTACGACTTCCTCATGAAGGTGCGGAAGGCGAGGAGAAGACTTGAGGACGCCGACATCGACGACCTGCGGCAACTGTCCTTCGTTCTTGAGGTGGCTGGACTGAAGACGTTTCTAATTATAGACGAGGCACACTTAGTGCCCGACTTAGGCAAGCTCATGGAGAAGGTGAGGGAGCTGGAGGGAGAGTTGCGGTACGCCGGCGTCCTCCTCATGTTTCAAGACCTGAGCGCGGAGCAGAAGAAGGAGATTATACAGATGCTGATGGGGAGGGGCGGCACCCGGTTCACCTGGGACGAGCTGTCAGAAGACCGCCACCTGCTCCCTACAGGCGACCAGGTCAAAGAGATCAGAAAGTGGGCAGAGGATGCCTTGGGAGATGCGGCGGCCGCGGCAGTCTACGCAAAGCTGGCGGAGGTCCACGGGTTCAGGGCAGCCAACCACTTCGCGCAACACTTCAGAAGCCCCAGGCTCACCAGCGCCACCAGCGGAGACGAGAGAGAGCTCTCGGCGGCGCTAGTGCGGGCGCTGGCCAAGAGATACGGCCTTCTTACAGAAGTGACAGTGGAGGGGAGGTGCAGGGCGGATCTAATAGCAGGCAGGCAAGCTGTCGACGTCAAGATATGTAGCGATCCCAACAGTCTCAAAAGGGCTGTGGAGGACGACGTGAGGAAGAACTGCGACGTGAAGTACGTCGTGGTGGGGAGGTGCAGAACGGCGGTTCCGCCGGAGAGGTTAGCCGCCGTGGTTGAGACAGACGCGGCCTCTCTGGCGCATGCCGCCGGGATGGCGAAGAATAGCATGGGCATGCTTTCCATAGTTGACACAGTTGCCGAAGCGTTGGCAGAGCTGATCGACCTATCCGCCTTGGGGGCAGAAAAGCAGAGGCCAGATGAGGAGAAGGTGAAGTCGCTTCTAGAGCAACTCTGCCTCTCGCTGGGCCAGGAGGGCGAGACGAGGTCTAAGCTCATAAACAACAGATACATGCGGGCTATCGCCGCCACGCTCGGCATAGAGTTGCAGAGGGCTGACGACGTGAACAAAGTCGTCCAGCGCGTGCAGAAGATGGAACTCCCCTACTATCTGCGGCTCGCCGGCGCCCGCGTGAAATGCATGCGGAGAGACCTCTTTAAAGCCGCGTGAATAAAACCCCGCCCAAGGGTACGGCTTTATTATTTGTATGCGTTTTTGACACGGTGACGAGTTCTACGCAACGTTGGCTCCAAAGCACGAAAGGCTGATGGGCAGAATATCTAAAGTTGTTGTGCTTCCAGCGCCTTCGGCGGTTTTTCTCATCATTTTCTTTGGTGTCTGTCGATAAGGACAAATCTCATAACGGTGCCGAGCACTGCCACAGACGTCGACGTGATTCTGCTGGAGAATGCCAAAGCCGTCGGGTAGATCATCTGCATCTGACGCTTGCAAGCTTTCCCTCACATGACTAATTAGTCCTGTGGGTCCGTGCTTGCAAGGAGGGAGGACGGCATGCGGCATAGTGCTAATTCCAGTTCAACATGCGCCGCGGCGTTTAACGCGTCATGGGGTCTATAAGTGAAATTAAACAACGAACTGCTGGACCTGCTGAAGGCCCACAAGTGGATCGTCATGAAGCTAGCCACCGAAGACGCCCTCTGAACGGCGCACAAGCGTGGATCTCATGAGGTCGGCAGAGATGGACGGCGAAATCAGAAGGGCCATAGCGCTTTATCTCGCCGAAAAGGCCAAGAACGGCCCGCCGAGATATAGGGAGATCGCTGAAACTTCTGAAGAGATACCCCATTTTCAATCTCCCAATTCCTTTCTACTCCCTCGAAGCTGATGTCGTTAGCACAGAGCACCTCGTGCCGCATGGAATCGACGATTCCATGTAGAACAATGCGTCATGCACAACCTCGTAGTCTTCACGCCTAGCTTTAAAGGGGAGGTAGCGAGAGGTTATATACGCGTGTTCCAACAGCGCCTATACGGCAGAACGGCGTCGGAGGAAGTCGTCTAAGTTGCAGACGGCGCCGTAGAGCTCTAGCACTTTGTCTAGGAGATCCCGGAGGAAGTGCGTCTTGGGGAAGTCGCCTAATTTTCTGTAGATCAAATACTTGGTGTAGAGCTGTAGCGCTTGCTCGGCGTGGAAGAGGGCAAGCTCATAGAAGCCTCTCTCGGCGGCGGCCTTCGACATCTCGAGGAACTGAAGCGCCCTCTCCTTTAGAAACTCCACACCCCCCATCCCACGGGAGTTTAAAGGTTATACCTCCACGTATCTCTTGATAAACCTGACATACCACTCCCTGTACTGCATCGGCGTCGCTATGTGGAGCTCAAAGGGGTTGGGGCTCCCTAAGGCGTCGTCTATCTCCTTCCTAAGCCGGAGCCTGGCCTCCTCCTCGGCGGCTAGCTCAGTCACGATCAACACGTCCACGTCGCTGTCTGACCTCGCCGTGCCCTCTGCATAACTCCCGAAGAGGAACACCTTTGCGCTGAGGTCGTG
>Ga0326761_1000217_pt1 | contig 13856 bp, 21 predicted proteins | sample GCREP_P_FD_207739 | JGI IMG/M metagenome (GOLD analysis project Ga0326761, IMG submission 207739) | Hot spring water microbial communities from Geyser Creek Basin, Yellowstone National Park, WY, United States - GCR.EP_P | ecosystem: Environmental > Aquatic > Thermal springs > Unclassified... | reverse complement strand
TCGCGGAGATGACCCACGGCTACACAGGGGCGGACCTAGCCGCGCTTGCGAAGGAAGCGGCAATGGCGGCGTTGAGAAAGGCGATAAACAAGGGGATGATAAACATCGAGCAAGACGTCATCCCGCAGGAGGTCCTTACCAAGCTGAAGGTGGGCATGACGGACTTCATGGAGGCCATGAAGTACATTCACCCCACCGTGTTGCGCGAAGTCATTATAGAGGTTCCGGAGGTTCACTGGGACGACATCGGCGGCTACGACGCCATAAAGCAGGAGCTGAGAGAAATAGTGGAATGGCCCATGAAGTACCGCCACTACTTCGACGAGTTGGGCGTGGAGCCGCCTAAGGGCATCCTGCTGTTTGGCCCGCCAGGCGTCGGCAAAACGCTCTTCGCCAAGGCCGTGGCGACGGAGTCAGGCGCCAACTTCATAGCAGTGAGAGGGCCCGAGCTCCTCTCCAAGTGGGTTGGCGAGTCAGAGAAGGCTATCCGCGAGATATTTAAGAAGGCGCGTATGGCGGCGCCCTGTGTGGTCTTCTTCGACGAGATAGACTCAATAGCGCCAGCCAGAGGCTCCAGACTCGGCGACTCAGGCGTGACAGATAGAATGGTCAACCAGTTGCTGGCTGAGATAGACGGGATAGGCACGCTTAAGGGCGTGGTGGTTATGGCGGCCACAAATAGACCCGATATTCTCGACCCCGCATTGCTGAGGCCGGGCCGTTTCGACAGGATAATCTACGTCCCGCCACCGGACATCAAGGCGAGGGCTGAAATATTCAAGGTACATACGAAGAGGATCAAGCTCTCCAGCGACGTTAACCTAGAGGAGCTGGCCAAGAAAACGGAGGGATACACCGGCGCCGATATAGCGGCAGTTGTGAGGGAAGCAGCGATGCTCGCCTTGAGAGAAACTATAAAGGAGAGAACCCCATCCGCGAAGCCCGTCTCCACGAGACACTTCGAAGAGGCGCTGAAGAGAATACCACCGTCCCTAGGCCCCGACGACGTCAGGCGCTATGAGGAAATGGCCAAGAAACTCAGAAGGGCAATCGCCGGCTTATAAGTTTAAATAGCAAAAAGGTATATTCTGCACATGTCTATTTTCGACGAGTTTGAGCGATTCATGAGGAGATGGCAGAAGTTCTTCGAGGAGATCGAGCGTCAAGTAGAGGAGGACCTGAGGAGGTTCGCCGCGCAGCCCGAGACCGGCGGGGGGAGGCCCCGGTATTACTACTACGGGTTTGAAATAACTATGGGACCCGACGGCAAGCCCGTGGTGAGGGAATTCGGCAACGTCAGGCGGAGACCCGACGTTGAGAGGGTGGAGATCATGGACGAAATAGACCCCCTGACAGACATAGTGGAGGAGAACGACAAGATTAAGGTTGTTATCGACATGCCCGGCGTGGAGAAGGAGGACATAAAGGTGTACGTAAGCGAGGACGGCAAGACGCTTACTGTCGACGCCAAGGGGAAAGACCGAAAGTACCACAAGGAGATTAGGCTACCAGCCGCCGTGGATCCAAACAAGGCAAAGGCGACGTATAAAAACGGCGTGCTCTCTGTAGAGCTTGAAAAAGTCGAGAAGAAAAAAAGGGGGTTTGAAATTAGGATCGACTAAGGCAACTTTTTAAGGCTGTTTTTTAAGGCCGTGAAGGTGCTGAGGAATTGGGACCCGGCGCTGAAAGAAAACAGCATCTATGCCCCTTCCCCGCGGCGTTGGTTGCCTCACTCCTCTATTGCTTCTCTAAGCTCTTCGTATTGGGCCAGGGCCTCTACGTGTCTGCCTGTGCCTCTGATCATCGTCCTCCCCATCGGACATCTTGCGGACTGAGGGCTTTTCTCCCATCAGCACCTCTATTAACTTCTCCGCCCTCGTCTTTGTCTCCACGCCCCTTATGTATAGCTCGAAAATCCTCGCGCCTTTCTTCAGGCGGTAGAAGACGATCTTGCACACCTCCTCCACCCCATCTACCAATGCTCTGATTGTGGCGTAGAGCTTGTCGTCTCTAAGCTCGGTGCCTGCCTCAAGGATCTTCACGCCTTCTTCCTCCAGACCAACAAGGCGGGTTGTCCACCTGCCTCTACCCTCCTCCACAAGCTCCTTCAGACCGCTGGTGCGGCAACCAGCCGTCTTGTCGTCGTTAATGTGTCTCAGCTTTCCAGCTTCTTCAGCGCCTAGGAGGTCGGGGTCGGTCTTGATGTCTTCTTGTATGGGCGTACGGCGGGCCTCCGCGATGCTGGACGTTAGGCTGTTACCAGTTCAACACGCGGCGCCGCGTGGAGAAAGAAGCCACCCCAAAGCCAAGCCGGCGGGTACTGCAAGCCGCGGCGAGGCCTCTAGACGCTACTGGCAACCGCCCGGCGTCCCCCGCCTGGGCTCTCCTTGTTGTCGACGATTTGGGGCGGTTACGACTGCTCGGCCTCCTTGTATCTCCGCCGCGATCTGCTGGCCAGGCTGAGGAGGCGGGATAAACACCACCTAGGCCGAGACCAAGAGAGGACAGAAGTATAGACAAGAGGAGGACGTATGCCCCAGAAGCTATCGCCGCTGTGTCCAAGCTACCTTAAGATTTACAACACGCCTTGAACGAACCGGCCAAAATCCTCAGCATATAGTTCTCTAGAATCCCGCCGGCTCTCTTCATCAACCTATCCGGGTCACCCCGCTCCTTAGCCATGGGAGGCACCACGTAGGCCCTCCGCTGAACCAACACAGCACCGCCGACAGACAGGTTGAACAACCCGGCGTTGAAAAACTCCCCCAGCAGACACCCCAGACACTCATAAAAACGACGAGGCAAATAAACCACGATCTCGTCGTCGACACGGAACTCCACGCAGTCGTTGCACTCACCCCCTTCCCCACACTTCATAACATACACAGCCCCGTTTTCCACAACCGCCACGTGGTAATCCCCAATAGACGACCTACACGTCACGTCCCCCCACCTCACCACAAATACCGACGACAAAACATCTAACACAGACACAACAACGTTCCTAGACCGCTTAATAAAGAAACAGGCCTGGTGGGCCCGCCGGGATTTCTAGGCGGGTTCCCCTGAACCCGGGATCACCCGCGCGTCAGGCAAATGCGGCCTCAGACGTCCTCGGGCCTGGGCATCCTACCGCTAGACTACGGGCCCCGTTACGCTTACTTGGACGTCTTTTTAAACTTTTTTACCGCCACTGCATGTGTAGAGAAAGAGGAGACTTGGCGGGCCCGGTGGGATTCGAACCCACGACCTACGGGGTCCTTGAGCAGTGTAAGGTATGGGGGTAGCTGCCGGGGACGTCTAGAGGCCGCGTGTAGTCCTCTGGTTTCGTCTTGTTGGGCCTCACCATCAATAGGCGAGCATTTACGGAACTACAAAAAACGATGAATCGTTGCCTGCAGGTATTTCTTCATCAAGAGTAATTGCACCTGTAAGGAAAAACCTGTAGGACTGTACCTGTGAAGAGTGGCGCTCTAATTAGCTGAAGCCCAACACTGTGAAATCCGGTAAACTATGTCGTGTATATAGACGTTGAGAAAAAGAGAGAATTACACCATGAGGACGGTTCATTACATTCAATTGATTGGGGCGCTTCATGGATAAGGTTGAAAAAATTCTGAGAAAAGTACAAGATCTATCTGGGCGTAAATGTCAAGGTTGTGGTGAGGCCATACAGGACTAGGACTGCCCTCACGAATTTGGCAAGTTTGCCGCCTATCATCTACCTAAATGAGTATCTAATCGACGATGAGGAGGTTGTTGAATACTTGATCCTTCGGGAATTGATTCACATAAAGCTTCACATGTTCCGTTCGAGGTACACCGGCGGCTTGTCCTACGCGGCGAAGTTCGACAGCGCTTTACACTTCTTCATACCAAAGGGGAAAGTTGAAAAGATTAGGGAAAAGATGGAAAAAGGCTGATAGAGGTGAACAAAAGACTCGGTCAATGACTTCTTTTTCCTTCACTTCGTTGGTCTCTCCACGCCGCCTCATGCCCCGCGGCTGGGGCGGAGAGCTCCTCCGGAGGGGTGCCGCCATAGTCTCTGCCGCGAGCAAGAGGAAAAGGAAAAAGAGGCTTATTCGTCCTCTTCCTTTTCATCCTCTTTATCCGTCGTATTGAACCGTTGCCTGCAGGTACAGACTTAAAGGTGTAATCACCCCTGTGTGGAAAAACCTGTGGGGAAGTGCAGGTGTTGGCTCCTCAGACCTTTTCGCCACACAGCGGGACGACCTTAGCTACCACCTCCACGTGGTATATCTTGGCAGGTATTCCTGTGGGTCTGTACTTGCCAGTCTTTACCTGTGGAGAGAAGGCTTATATAGCGAAGCAAAAAGAAGAGACATGGATAGGCTCGCCGCCCCGGCGTTTGACGCGTTATGGAGTTAAACGAAGTTAAACAACGTCTAGAGCTTGCGCTGAGGCCCGCCGAGGAGCCGACTATCGAAGAGGTGCTTGAGGAGGTCTCCAGACATGGAATCTTGCGGGGGCCTGTGGACTGGGTCTTCCCGGCGTGGATGCTGTACGTCGAATACGCTACGCAGAAGATCGCCGAGGCGTTTCAGCTCACAGAGGAGGAGAAGAGGCAACTCCTCCGTTTCAGAGACGCGATGAAGAAACTCTTGTTGGAGACGCAGAAGCAAGCAAAGGCTAAGCTGACCTCGATATATAGAGCCATTACGGAGGATGCTTACAGGTTGGAGGGGAGGAGACTGTACGCACCAGACAATTGGATGTATGTAGGCAGAACCATGTATATTCCTATTCACGGCGTAAGCGCTGTAACGCATTTCCCAGATGTGTTGAAGCTTCCGTGCGAGAGGCTTGAGCTGTTCCAGCTCGGCTGGAGGGCAAGCGACGAAGGCGAGGCACACAGTCGACCCTTTATGGACACTGTACAGCCTTGGCAAGTGTTTGCCTGGGCTACGGTGAGATGTGGAAAACTTTATATACGTATCGATTCGGCTAACTTGACGCGCGAGGGGGTAAGCATTAATGTATGTATTAGAGCGAAGAGCTGGAAGCAGAAGTGGAGCAAGGACGAGGCGATAAGTCTAGTTGTAGAGAACTTCCGACGTGGGGAGTGGGCACCTCTGTTCACCATGTGGCTGGGAGATGGGAAGGTCAAACGGAAAGGGATGTTGAGCAGCAAATACGAGCTGGTGATTACGACTAAGGAGCCTTGGAGGCTGGGCTTAGTCGTAAATACATACGAAGCCCTCGTCGCCACCGGCAGAGAGGCGTTTGTAAAGCTTAGGGAGGCAGCTGGCGTATATGGCGAACTGCTGGATCTGCTGAAGGCCCACAAGTGGATCTACATAAAGCTGGCGACAGAAGACGGCTTTAGAGCCGCCCTCAAGCAGAATAAGAATAGCATAACTGTGGCGGGCGTCGTGATGCATCTGCGTCTCGTCAGCGGCAGAGGCGGCTCGCTTCTGGCTGAGCACTACACCCGCGATGCCGGGAAGGCGCTGAAGGTCGCCGACAAGCTCAAGACGGCTGGGCTTAGACCGAATGTTGTGATGTCTAACGCCAACTACGTGGTGTACATCACCACGGCCGACCTCTTGAGGCTGGCGGAGCGAGACGAAACCATCAGAAAAGCCATAGCGCTCTACCTCACCGAAGAGGCCAAAAACGGCACGCCGAGGCAGAGGGAAATTGCAGAAAAGATCCTAAAGAGGAACCCTCTTTTTTCAAACACAGTAGCTGAAGGTCGGCATCTTAAATTAATCATAAATAAAGACGTTGAAACAACTGAGGCAGATATTGAATTGACACGTTGAATCCACTAACATTAGACGCTAACTCGGTCAAGGTAGGAGAAAACTAAACTGGCGGGCCCGGTGGGATTCGTAGGCCGGCACACACGCCGTGAACCCACGACCTACGGGTTAAGAGCTTCGGTAGACCCGGTGTCTCCGGGTCCTCCGCCGCTCTAACCAGGCTGAGCTACGGGCCCTTCATAGCAGGGTTTTGCACGTTTTTAAAAATTTTTCATCAGGCCGTGGGTCGTCGTCTCTCGGGCTTCGATCACCCCTATGCGGGGCTCGACATGGCCGGGCACTCATCACCTATCGGCATCGTCGGCTTAGCTCATAGCCCAGAAAAAGGTTTATATAGTGGGTCTCATTGTCGCAGATGGAACGAGGAACGAGAAGGGGGCCGCCGCATGGGCGGCGTGGCCCGTCTGGGCCTAAACCGGTAAAGGAGGGAGACGTGGTTGAGGTTGAGGTTGTGGAGAAGTCGAGGAGGGGAGACGGCGTTGCGAGGGTTGAGGGGTTTGTGGTGTTTGTTCCCGGCGCGGAGCCTGGGCAGAGGGTTAAGGTGCAGATTGAGAGGGTGGGCGACACCTACGCTATTGGTAGGGTTGTTACTTGAGTTTGACGCTTATACGGTATTGATCCACGCTTCCGCGGGCTTTTTCTCTCCTCTCTTTGTGCTCCTTTAGGAATTTTGTTATTTTGTCGTAGAGCTTGAGCTTGCATTCGCCGCACAGCATCGCCCCGCTTCTGCAGTCCTGCCGGATCTTCTCCACCGATGCGTCGTCAGGGTCGAAAAGCATGTGGTAGTGGTAGACTGGGCATATGTCTGGGTCTCCGCCGTATTTGCGTTGCTCCTCTGCGGTGGGCTTTCCGCCGGTGAAGGCGTTCGTTATCTTTCTCTTGACGGCCTTCTCGTCGTCTTGTGTGTATATGGCGGAGTCGGGGTTGGAGGCGGACATCTTGCTTTCGCCCGTCAGCGCCATGATGAACTTGGAGTACAGAGTGGCGGGCTTGGGGTAGCCGAGCGTGTCGGCTATGTCTCTCGCCAAACGGAAGTAGGGGTCTTGGTCTATGGCGCAGGGTATGAGGACCGGCGTCGCTTCGCGGCGTAGTTCGGTGGGGAGGAAGGCCACGGCTATCTGGAGGGATGGGTAGAATATGAGGCCGATGTTTGTGGAGTCGGTGAAGCCGAAGGTGGCCTTCACTGTGTTCCACGTGAGCTTCTTGGCCACCTTAACCGCTATCGGGTACAGCGGTCTTATGTCCTTGGTGTCGACGATTAGGTGGAGCTTGTCCGGCGTGAAGCCGAGGGCTATCACGTCGAGGGCGTTTTCGTAGGCCCAGTTCGTGGCCTCCTCCAGCTTCATCTCGGGGTCGTCGAAGAACTTCTCGTCGTCGGTGAGCTGGAAGTAGACCTCCAGGTTGAACTTGTCTGAGAACCACTTGAGGAGGATCCACGGCACCATGTGGCCTATATGCACGGGGCCGCTGGGGCCTCTGCCCGTGTAGAGGGCCCACGGCTTCCCATCGCTGTGCCACCTCATTACGGCGTCGAAATCTCTGTGTGCGTAGAAGAAGCCGCGCCGAATTAGGGGGTGCACCTCCCCTGCGTACTTCTCGAGGAGGACTATCTCGTCTGCGGTGAGGGGCTTGGCCCCGAAGTGCCGGAGAAGCTTGTCGTAGTCGACCCTCCCCCGCACCTCCCAAGGCGTGACTACAAACTCCTCCGCTACGTCAACTATGTCTGTTGCTTCTACTTTTTTTACCCTGTCTTCCACCCCATGGGTGCTTGAAGCTGTGGTTTATTTAAATGCTGAGGACACCCTTGTCGGCTAGGTACGCCAGCGTCTGGGCCCAGCCGGCGAGCCGGCCTAGCTTCTCGGCGGCTTGTGCTCTTAGGCAACGGGGGGCTAGGGGGCATGTGCCGCATGTGTATCTGCGGCAGTAGGCGGGGTTGGGGGGCCTCCCGTCGAGCCCCAGCTTAGGCGCCGTCCTCATGAAGTGTTTGTCCACGGGCGCCGCAGTTGCGTCGCCGGTGAAGAGGAGGAACAAGTCAGCCACCTTGGGGCCGACTCCTGGGATGCGGAGGAGCTCCCTCCTCTCGTGGGGTCTGCCGAGCTCTATGTACGCCTTGAGTGCCTGCGGCAGTTTCTGGAGCTGGTAGCTCCTGCCGACTGACGGGGCTGTCTCCGCTATTTCGGCGAGGTCCTCCGTCTTTGAGAAGATGGCTCGTGTCCACCTCAATACGTTGGTGTGGTAGTCTGTGTTCTGGGTGAGAAAGGCCACCGCGAAGAGGAGGTCCTCGTCGCCTGGGGAGATGGAGATGCCGATGCACCGGCTGAACCTCTCAGCCAGCGCGTGTGTCTTGTCGCGGAGACGCCCCGCGACGTCGTTTATATATCTCCAGGGGTCGTACCACCGGCCTGATATATACAGGTCGTCGCCTGCCCACACGCCCTTCTTCACGCCGAAGATCTTGATGAGCCTCTCGTCGAGAAGCGCCAGCGTTATGCTTGGGTAGAGAGTGAGCTGGAGGCAGTTCATATCATGAAGGCGGGCACTCCGTTCGGCCTCACTGCGCGTATAGGCGTGAGGCCGCGCGTCTTCATCAGCTTCACTACGTGGGGGTATAGGATTACGTATTCCACGTCTATGCACTGGGGGAGGACGGGGTGTATGTCGGCTAGGGCCTTTTCCAGCTTCTTTATGTTTTCGTCAGTGGAGAAGCCCAACATGGCGGCTGGATACACGTCGCGGCAGGGCTTCATGCCGCTTTCCACCAAGTGGCGGATGGCGTCTAGTTGCCTGTGGAAGTAGGCGCTGGGCGACATTGTAATTTTTTCAAACTCCTCAGCCGCGGCGCCCTTTAGGGAAACCCTCACCACCGCGTTGGGCCTCGCAGCTAGCTCCTTGGCGAGTTGCCGGTTTATCAAAATGCCGTTTGTCTCCACGACGAAGGTGTATTCCGCCGAGAGGTCTATGGCCTTGAGCAGATGCGCCGGGGCTATTAAGGGCTCGCCGCCGGACACCCTCACCTGATCAAACCCCCTCCTCCTCGCTATGTCCCTTAGCCTGTCGGCGACCTCTCCCGGCGGAAGCCACTCGCCCGCCGTAAAGACGAAGGAGGTGTTTCTCCAAGCCCAGCACATGCCGCACCGTAGGTTGCAGCCAACCACGTCTGCGGTGGCGATGCCGCCGTACCACCTGTCCGCCCGGAACCTTGTGTAGCGCCTATACACCTCCCCACCCTCTGTCTTTACTGCGTATCTCAGCACAAGCTCAAGTAGCCTCTCGGGGTCTATCACAAGTAGAAGTGTATATTTATCTCTTTTACTTTGCTTGGAAAATTTACATGGAAACGTATATCTATAAGTCTACAGATAGATACATGCTCAAGATGCGGCCTCCTAAGAGGCCCGTTCAAGGCGGCGTAGCGGAGGGACCGGGCGAGAAGAAGAAGCCGGAGCTTTACTGGGGCTAAATTTTATAACTTGACCTTTTTATGCGGTCGTGTCTGAGGAGAAGAAGGTGGTGCTCACGCGGGAGTATGTAATAAACCTGAGGAGGGCCTACGAAGTTTCGAGAAGCAAGAGGGCTAAATACGCCGTGGGGCTTATCAGGAGGTTTGTGGCTAGGCATCTCAAGGTGGAGCCCAGGTCGGTGAAGGTGAGCCAGAGGCTCAACATAGCGTTGTGGTCCCGCAGTGTTGAGAAGCCGCCGAGGCGGGTGCGCGTCGCTGTGGAGAAATACAGCGACGGGTCAGTGGTTGTGGAGCTGAAGGAGTGATGTTTGACGTAGCCCCCGTCAAGGTTTTCGGCACATCTTCCGTCGGCGTCTTCATAGCGTCTAACAACACCATAACTTTCCTCCCGCCCGATGCCCCCGAGAAAATCGACGACGTGGTGCGGAGCACCCTCCGCACCTCTGTAGCCAGGTTCACCATTGCGAAGTCCCCCCTGCTGGGGGTGTTCACGGTGGTTAACGACAACGGCGTTCTTCTGTCGCCGCTGGCGCTAGAGGACGAGGTCAAGCTCTTCAAGTCGCTGGGGCTCAACGTGCAAGTGCTACAGACCAAGTACACCGCCGTCTCGAACCTCGTGCTTGCCAACAACAGAGTCGCGTTGGTCTCGCCCCTCTTGGAGCCGCAGTTGCGGAAGGTCTTGGCTGACGTGCTCGGCGTTGAGGTGGTTGTGGACACCGTGGCCAACAACCCGCTCGTGGGGGCGCTGGCCGTGATAAACTCGAGGGGCCTCCTGGCGGCCCCCGAGGCCACCGACGAGGACCTCAAGAAGCTCGCCGACTACTTCAAGGTGAAGGTGGATGTGGGCACCGTCAACAAGGGGAGGAGCTTCCTCAGGGGCGGCATGGTGGTGAATGACCACGGCGCACTCGTCGGCGACGAGACAGCGGGCCCTGAGCTGATGCGCATAACGCAAGTGCTGGGATAGCGCCGCCTGCGGCGCCGAGATCCCCATCAGGGGTGGCGTTAAACTTTTAAGGCTTGAGTTGAGAGCCCGACATGCCTAAGATTTACCGCGTAGTTGGAGACACCACCACCGGGATGAAGTTCAGGTTGGAGGTGACCGCCGAAAAGCCGCACGATGCCATTGAGAAGGCTTTTTCGCTTATTGGGAGTAGGCATAGGCTTAGGAGGGTGCAGATAAGGATAAGAGAGGTGTCGGTGGTGCCGCCCGAGGAGGCGCGGTCGGAGGAGGTCAAGCTCTTGATGGCGGTGGATAAGGTGATTATGTATTGACATGTCTCGACAAGACGTCCAGAGGCTCCTGGAGGAGTACCAGCTGATCGGGGAGTTGCTATCCAGTCTGCAGGCCCAGCACACGACCGTCGCCGAGCTTCTCGACGAGCTGACCACGGCACTAGACGGCGTGAGGCTTCTGAAAGGCGGCGGGGATGGGCGGCTTGTTCACATCGGCGCTGGGCTTTTCGCAAGCGGCGCCTTTGATACAAGGGAGGTCCTCACGCCCATCGGCGCGGGCTACCACGCGTTCCTAGACCTCGACAACGCTGAGAGGATCCTCCAGGAGAGGATCGAGGAGTACTCCAGGCTGAAAACTTCGCTTGAGGAGAACCTCCAGAAGCTCGCCGAGAGGGCTGAGCAGATCCGCCAGGTCCTAGAGCGGCTGGGCGCCAGAAATGTTCGATAGGCTCAAGAAGACTTTTTCGAAGTTTGTAGAGACCGTAGTCAGCGCGGTAAAGGAGGATACGCTAAACGAGAAGGAGGTTGAAGGTTTGGTCTCAGACCTCTACCTAGACCTTGTGGAGAGCGACGTCGCCGTGGACGTTGCCGACGCCGTTGTTGAGGAGCTCAAGAGGAGGCTGGTGGGGGTTAAGGTGCCCAGGTTCGGGGAACGGGAGACCGTCATAAAGAAGTCGGTTTTTGACTCCCTCCTTGCCGTTCTCAGCGACGTGCCTGACGTGGATTTCTACGAAGAGGGGAGGAAGACGCTTGAGAAGACGAGGCCCGTAACCGTCATGTTTCTGGGGCCTAACGGCTACGGCAAGACCACAACCTTGGCAAAGCTGGCGTTTCAGCTACAGGAGATGGGGTTCAGGGTGGTCGCCGCCGCGGCGGACACCTTCAGGGCCGGGGCTAGGGAGCAGCTGGAGGAACACGGGAGGCGGGTGGGGTTTAGGGTTATAGGCGGCCCCTACGGCTCAGACCCAGCCGCCGTTGCGTACGACGCAACGCAACACGCCAAGTCTAGGGGGTACCACTTCGTGCTTATAGACACGGCGGGCCGCATGCACACAGACGCCAACTTGATGGACGAGCTCCGGAAGATCCAGCGCGTAGTTGAGCCCCAGTATTCCGTCTTCGTCTTCGACGCGCAACTGGGAAACGAGGCCCTGGAGATCGCCAAGTACTACTCCAAATACGTGAAGATAGACGGCATGATAGCCACCAAGGTAGACGCCTACCCCAAGGGCGGCTCCATACTGACTTTTATGTATACGTTGAAGCGCCCAGTGTACTTCCTGGGGGTCGGCCAGACCTACCGCGACCTCGTGAAGTTCTCCAAGTCTGAATACATCAGCCAGCTTCTGGCCTAAACTTTTAATATACGTCCAACTTTTGACGCGTGGTATCCCTACAGGAGAGGCTGGCTAACATGTGGCGGGACATCAAGTGGGTGGTGTCCACGGCGACGAGGCCGGACGAGGAGGAGTTTAACCTAACGGCCAAGTTCCTCGTGCTTCTAGCGTTCATCGCGGGGGCGTTCCAGGTAGTTTTCCACCTAGCTGGCGTGTATATCAGACACCTAGTATACGGAACCCCGCTCTATACGCTGGGCGACCCGGTTAAGGATACCGTGGCTGTGCTTGTGTCTATCACCGTTATTTTCGTAGGCCTGCTCTACCTCCTAGTTAAGATGAGGTAAAGATGTCCCAGGAGCGTTGCCCTGTATACACAATAAGCGTGGTGTCGCGCCAGGAGTACAACGTGGTTATTGTCCTGAAGATGCGGGCGGAGTCCGGCAAGATACCAATATATTCCATAGTGGTGCCTCCTGAGTCATTCGGCATATTGTTCGTGGAGGGGGAGTCCCTCCCCGCCGTGAACCGCGCTGTATACGGCGTAAAACACGTAAAGGGAGTCATGAAGGGGATTACAAACGCGGAGGAGGTCATGAAGGTTCTGAAGCCCGTCAAGCCGGCTGTGGACCTCGACGTAAACGACGAAGTGGAGATCGTGGCAGACGTCCTAAAGGGCAGCAGGGCGCGCGTCACCTCTGTCGACAGAGAGAAGGGCATCGTCAGGGTGGAGCTTCTCGACAGCGCGTTCCCCATGCCGCTCGACCTCAAGATCACAGAGGTTAAGCTGGTCCGAAAAGGACGCTAGCATTCTTGTCTAGGAAAACTTTTAATACTTACCCCTTTTAGTGGGGGCGATGTCTAAGCGTGTCGTAGCTGTGCCTCTACAGGGGGGCAAGGTTGCGGTGAACCCGCAGTTCCAGGACTCTTTGAAGCAGCTTGGCCTGGACCCCAACGCCGTTGTTAACAAGGTGCAGGATGAGCTGAAGAAATACGGCAAGTACCCCGTCCAGAAGGTGGAGTTGGAGGTTGCGTCGCCTTCTAGGTATGAGGTTAAGGTGCATCTCCCGCCTGTGGGGGATCTATTACTTAAGCTGTTTGGCAAAGACACTGGCGTTCACGACCCCACGAAGGAGACTTTAGGCAACTTGACCTTTGAACAAGTTGTTGAGATTGCCTTGTTTAAGAAGGATGAGCTTAAGTCGAAGACTTTGAAAGCTGCCGTGAAGCAGCTTTTGAGCACGTGTAAAGCCATGGGCGTCACTGTAGACGGGAAGCCGGCGGAGGAGGTGATGAAGGAGCTAGACGGCGGTAGATACGCAGAAATTATTAATAAGTTTGAAAAGTCGTGGTGACATGAGCACCGTAATCAACAAGGAAGTTTTGTTAACCAAGATTAAAGAGGCCTTAAAGGCTGGAAAACCAAGGCGATTTAGGCAGAGCGTTGAATTGATTGTGGTGCTTAGAGGCGTGGATCTGAGCAAGCCGGAGAACCGCATCAACTTGCTCGTGGAGTTGCCCCACCCGCCTAAGCCGAACAAGATAGGGGCTTTTGCACACGGCGCGTTTGAGGTCCAGGTGAAAAACGCCGGCGTCGACGGGGTAATCACGAGAGACCAGATAGAGGGTCTCTCTGGAAACAAGAGGGCGATCAGGAAGCTGTCGAATCAATACGACTTCTTCGTGGCGCCGCCCGACCTCATGCCTCTGCTGGGCAGGGTGGTGGGCCCCATATTCGGGCCGAGGGGGAAGATGCCCGAGGTGTCGCCTCCAAACGTCGACGTGAAGTCTGTGGTTGAGCGGCTGAGGAGGGCCGTTAGGGTTAGGATTAGGAACGAGCCTGTGATAAAGGTGCGGATAGGCTCCGAGGCTCAGAAGCCTGAGGAGATCTTAGAGAACGCCCTCGCCGTGTTGGAGGAGGTAAACAGGAAGTTTGCCTTGAGGCAGTATCTGAAGGATATATACATAAAGAAGACGATGGGGCCTCCCGTAAAGGCCAGGGCTTTGGAGGTATTAGCCCGCTAAAATTATTTAAAT
>Ga0326761_1000216_pt1 | contig 13881 bp, 11 predicted proteins | sample GCREP_P_FD_207739 | JGI IMG/M metagenome (GOLD analysis project Ga0326761, IMG submission 207739) | Hot spring water microbial communities from Geyser Creek Basin, Yellowstone National Park, WY, United States - GCR.EP_P | ecosystem: Environmental > Aquatic > Thermal springs > Unclassified... | reverse complement strand
CGGAGTACTAGATCCTATATTCAGAGACCCATACATAGAGGACATATCGTGTAATGGACCTAAGAGGCCTGTCTATGTGTGGCATAGGAGATACGAGTCTATACCAACAAACATAGTCTTTGAATCCGAGGAGGAGCTAGACAACTACGTTGTCAAACTTGCACATATGGCTGGAAAGCACATATCAGTGGCATACCCCGTTCTAGACGCCATAATCCCCGGTGGGCATAGATTAGCCGCGACATTTAAGAAAGAGGCTTCAACTTCGGGATCTACATTCACTATTAGAAAATTCACTGAAACACCCCTCACCGTGGTGGACTTACTAAACTTTGGTAATATGTCTCCTCAATTAGCCGCGTACTTCTGGCTTGCAATGGATTATAAACTCACAACGCTAATACTTGGTGTCACGGGTGCTGGTAAAACAACAATGCTAAATGCACTAGCTACATTGCTGAGGCCAACGTATAAAATAGTTACTATTGAGGATACACCAGAGTTGAGGCTACCACACGAGAACTGGGTTCAACTAGTCTCAAGACCGTCCTTTGTTGGTAGTGGTGTCGGTGAAATAAGCTTATTCCACTTGGTTAAATTATCTCTGAGGTATAGACCCGATGTAATAGTTGTTGGAGAGGTGAGGGGTGAGGAGGCATATGTATTATTCCAGGCTGTAGCAACCGGTCATAGTGGCATGACAACTATTCACGCTGAGTACATAGACGCCGCTGTTAAGAGATTAACTAGTCCGCCAATGAATATTCCAGAGTCTTATATACCACTCATTAACCTAGCACTCGTTGTTAAGAGAGTTCAGAAGAGAGATGAGAAGGGGAGGATTAAGCCAGTTAGGAGAGTTACAAATGTCTGGGAGGTGTGGGACTATGGAGACTATAGAGAAGTATTCACCTGGAACCCGCTAGAGGATAGACACGAGGTTAATAGGGATCTACACGAGAGCCTAGTTGTGAAGAAGGTTAAGGAGTTAACGGGGCTTAGTGAAGATGAAATCCTAGCTGAGATGGATAGGAGGAGAATGGTTTTAGAGTGGTTGATGAAGAACAAGATTACAGCTTATAGGGATGTAGCACTGTATATTCACAACTACTACAAAAACCCAGCTTCTATCCTCGAGAAATTGAAGATCAAGGTGTAGTGTTTTGAGTAAGTTAAGGAGTATTCTAAGTGGGTTTAAACGTGGGAGGAGAGAGAGGGAGAAGGAGGTCGAGGAGAGGGTAATGGGAACTATTGCGAGAGTTGAAAAACGCGTGTCTTTGTCAGATGTTTTCATAGCTTTCTCGCTTACTTTTTTTGATAAGCCTGGAAGAGGGCTTGCTAGGGCCTTTGAATTTGACCGCTTGTTTGCCAGAGCTGGCTTGAACATACACCCTGACAAGTATGGATCTATAATTGTGGCTATTACAATACTATCTGCAGTATTTAGTGTCGCCACATTTATCCTTATAAATCTATTCTTTAAACTAAGCCTCATCACCCTCATAATTGGTATTGTTGCTGTCGCTTTGATCCCCATACTGGTTTTCACTAGTGGTTTAATGTACCCATACCTAGTAGCCGCTTCGAGGAGGGTTCAAACAGAGAATGAACTTCCATTCTTTATGGTCTATGTTGCGACAATGGCTAGAGGTGGTTTTAGCCTCGAGAAGGTTATTGAGAGAGTTGCACAGTTGAGGGTGTTTAATGCTATTAGAAAAGAGTCACAGAGGGTTATTACGAGGATGAAGACTCTCGGCGAAGACCCTGTATCTGCACTAGAGCATGTTTCACTAAGTCATCCATACACTAGGTTTAGAGATGTAATACTCGGCTACACAACTACACTTAAGAGTGGTGGAGACGTTGTCCACTACCTAGAGATCAGGACGAGGGAGCTACTGGAGGCCCGCGCAGCCGAGGTGAAGGCTATTATTGGTAGGTTATCAACCTACCTAGAACTATACACTATATTCGGGGTTGTATTGTCTGTTACATTATTCGTATTCTTCTCTGTTCAAGCAGCTATATCGGCTGCCCAAGCGGCTGGTAGACCCGGTGAAATGGGTTTTCAAATCGATGTTACATTCCCAGCGATCTACAACTTCATAGCTCTACCATTAATAGGGTTTAGTGTATTGTTTGCTGTGCACATGAGTCAACCTAGAACTCCGATTAGCTATAGAGAGGTCTACTTTGTACTATTACAGTGGATTCCTGTATCCATGGTAGTGTTTATAGTTGTCTTGATAGCTACTGGTGGTGCTGGGTTAATATATGGTAAACCTGGTTTAAGAGAGTTGAAATCACTACTCTACGCTATTGCGGCATCCATAGCCACAGCCTCACTACCCCCAGCTTTGAAGTATAGGTCTATTGTTAAGAGGCAGAGGGGTCTCGTTAGGTCAATGGCTGACTTCCTAAGGGATCTAAGTGAGTTGAGGAAAACTGGTTTAAGCCCTGAGAAGTGCATTATACTGGTTTCATCGCGGAGCTATAGAAACTTAACACCCGTGGTTCAGAGGGCTTCATCAGCTCTATCGATTGGATTGGAACTAGAGGAGTCTCTTAAGAGGGCTTTGAGGGGTATTAAAGAGTGGTTTGTCGTAGCCTCCTTTAGATTCCTAGTAGACTCCATTATTGTTGGCGGTGGCTCACCAGAGATTATTGAAACCCTCGCTAGGTTTACTCAATCCCTCAGCGAGATTGAGGAGGAGACTCGGAGGAGGATGAGGACTCAGGCAATACTACCATACTTTGGTGCAATAATGCTTGCCTCAATGCCAATAATAATACTATACATGTTGCTCGCACTAGTTAGGCTCTCATTAACAACTGTTACCCCAATGGTTTATGTTCTAGCCGAGGGCAGTATAGTAAACTCCTATATAATGGGAATGGTTGCTGGTAAAGCATCACAGACAACCCTGGCGGCTGGCTTTCTACACGCAACAATACTGACACTAGTATCAGTCGCGACACTAATTGGAACACTAACATTTATTGGTGTGTAGTGTGAATAGATTTTTCGCAGTAATAATACTACTCAGTGTTGCAATAACGATGGCAGTAATTGGAGCAGTGTGGATTAAGACAATAATAGAGTCGATGAGGTGGAAGCCAGAGCTATTGAAAATACTAGATGCAACAATGTACTATAATCAATCAGATAACTCATGGTATGTAAACCTCACTGTGGAAAACAATGGTGAGGGAGTTGCGGAGATATATAAACTAGAGGTACATGGTATAGAGCAAGCATGGTTTAGCCCTCCATTAACAATTAGGCAAGGAGAGCGGAAGACACTAACAGTAAGACTCGAGAAGCAGTACAATTACGGTACAAGATACCTCCTACGCCTATACTTGAAGTCGGGGACTATCTATCCAGTACTAGAACACGTAGTGCTAATATAAAATAAAAGCAGTAAAGAGTAGAGGAGGACTTAGGAAAAAGTACTTTACCTATAGAAAGGTATTACACCAATCAACTCCATCCCAACGGTTACATCGGCGTCATTGAGATAAACACCGTTGCTTCCTCGTTCGTAGCTATATGGGTCTTGAATCGCTACTGCAACCCAGTATTTTCCACTACTTGGTAGTGGTATATATATTGACTGAGATAGCTTAACGAAGTAGTTGTCGCTCGTGAAGTTTACTATTCTAGTCTTGTGGTAGTTGCATATTTCCTGGTATCTATACTCCCTAATCGTGTAGTTTGAACCATACTCATCGATAATCATGATCTTAAAAACCCAGTCAGTCCTCTCATTATCCTCCAATTGCCTTGTATCGGGGTATGAATTGTCGTGGAAGAATAGGTTTATATATAGTAGTAGGCCGGCATATGTTGATCCATTTATAGATCCATCGGGGCTACCAAGTACTCTACCAATTTTATTTAGTTTCAATACAAGTGGGACTGTAGAGTAGTCGTATAAGTTGTCACAACTCCCTCTCGGTGGGCAATAATAGTCATCTGTACCATAGTAGTCTCTCTGCCAGTATCCATTACTCCCATAGATGGCGTCCTCGGTTGTAAATACTAGCTCTGGTATGCTGTTTCCATCTACGTCACCTATGTATAAGTATGGGTAGTAACTCGTCTCGCCAGCGGCAGTAGAGGAGATCCTGTTGAAGAATGATACTTTTGAAGCGTATCCATTAATATATATTCTCAATCCAAGATCCGTTGTGCCATAATACCATACTCCAAGTGCACTTAAGCCAATTCCACTACAATCACTTGGATTTGAGGATATACACGCTATATAATTCCCACTGGTAGAGTTATATATCTTCACTACGCCATTGAAATTCCATATGTGCACCCGGCCACCCATACCAGTAATTGGGTTTGGTCTACCTCCAACATAGTATTTTTGACTCCCATCGTAACCCGGGCTTCCAACCATTATTCTAAACCTCGGTGGTGTTGAAGGGTCTGTACTCACGTCTTCTAGCCATGAAGGGTCGTATCCTATTATAGCTACTCCAAAGGCTATTCCGGGAGTCTCTGTGGATACCGTGGTGTTAGCGACGAAGTCTTGCCCCGGTGGAACCCTCAATACCTTAAGCCCGAGGAGCCCCCTCGTACTTTTATCTCCCGGCCTCGGGTAGCGTATGAGGTCTGGGTCTATGTCGAAGTCTTCTCGTAGGTCTTCTAGTGTTGTGAAGTTGAATGTTATTGGGATCATGAATATTGTATTATACTCTATAGTTGTCTTTCTGAGTGGGGATCTGGGGTATATTGCTACTCCATCAACTGTCACCACGGCTGTGTATTCATATGCTGGTGAGCACTCTATTGCACTCTGCGAGGGAATACTCGTCGAGTTACAGGCTTCTAGCGGGTTTAATGCTACTGTCTCTCCACCGCTCGCCACAGCTATCAACTTGTCTACCAATATGTCGCTTACACCTGCGTTAAAGAGGTATACTCTACTCCCTCTTTTATCGAGTATTAACGAGTATAATTCATGTAGTGCACTATACCCTATACTCCTCTTATACCCCGTTGACTGATACTGGAGAATACTAATTATATTAATGAATAAGTAGCTTAGAATCATGAATACTGCGACTGATACAATGAATACTAGGATCCCACTTGATACTCCTCTAAAACCCCTCCTCAATCTATCACCCACGGGCCGCAATCATTAACCCCACATACTCAATACCTATTATTAAATCAGAGTCATTTATAGTTCCCTCCATGTAGAATGGGTCTTGAATCTCCACAGCGATGTAGTATGTCTTACCAGTATCTGGTATGAATACTAGGAAGTCTTTTACAATCCACGACATAGACACTATCTCGACACTCCTATACCTAACTAGCTCGTAGTAGCTGACTGAGACACTGTATACTAGAGTCGCTGTCTCATTATCGTATAAGCCAATCCTCAATACCACTCTATTATAATTGTCTAGTAAGGGGTCTTGTGAATTATCCCAGTAGAAGAACCTGAGTGTTACAACACCCATTGAGTACTGACTACTATCAATTGGTATATTCCAGAAAACCAGCCTCATAGTTTTATTACTCCCATCTACCACGGGGACACCTCCCCTCCTGTCATTTATAACCGTGGAGTTGCCGTATGTATAGTCCTCGGTGACGAGGACTGTCTCAGTGTTTCCATTGTAGTCTAGATCACCTACGAAGACGAATGGGTCTAGTCCTACAACTGCTTCATCAGTCCCATTTACGTAAACTGCGACTCTATCGGCTACACCACTCAGGACTAGTCTTCCATACACGTACATGTCTGGGTATTGATTTAAATCCCATACTCCATAGTCGTCAATAAACGATGCATTTCCCCTAAACCCCTCTATTTTAATTCTATACCTGAAGTATTCCCTTGTTGACTTACTGAGATTTACATATTTGTATTGGCCCGTGGAGTCTCTGAGGGATATATATGCACCTGGATTGAAGTAGCCTATTACAAGGAGATTCAATGTGTAGTTGGTTCCATTCCAGGAGAAACCAGCGAATAGTATTGATGCATTAGTTGTTAAATTAACCTGTATTGGTGGATTAATAGGTGTATCTAAGGGTTGTAGTGCTATGCTAGTTCTAATTGCACTCTGGTTGATCATCGATGGATTCTCTAGATACTTTAATAAATCGGATGTAGATGTCACTAGTGAGCCGTAGTATACTGGTAGTAAGGGTAGGCCTATGGTTGTCTGCTCTATGAGTAGAGAGTATAGCTGTGGGTCAATGGTGTAGGTCTTCCCAGTTGAGGACACTACTCCAATGGGTATGTAGTCACTAGTACAGTTTATTCTTAGCACCTCTCCCGGTGGTATAGTGCTACCTATGTAACTACATATACTTTTAGATTTAATATTCAATATATACCTCTGGGCTACACCACTAGGACTCGCGAGTACTAGGTAGTCTATGACTGACTCCACTTGACCATTGTTTTTAACTACGAGTGTATAGTTTCCACTAATATCCCTCAGTAAATATAAAACAAGTTTCTCACCGAGTAGACTAGGGTTTAGACTAGGCGCGGGAGTAGTTAATTGCGGTATAACGTATATGAAAGCATATAGTATAGTGAGAGATAGTACTGCAAACGCTAGTATCATTGCAACAGCCTCACTCACCCCCTTGAATCCCCGTTTAAGAGGCACCAATATCACCTCCTCACGGGTATTAATACAAGGGACTCTATGTATAGTGCGAAGTCTAAATCATCCATTGTGGGTTGACTCCTGTTGTACCAGTATGGATCCTGTATCAATAGGAAGACGTAGAATGTCCTATTGCCACTGGATGAGTCTGGTAGTGGGAAGAACACAATACTACTCTGCATTTGAGAAGCTGGAGGGTATGTGTCCTTGTATCTCGTCAACTCCCAGAAGTTGTATGTTCTATAGGTGTATATATAGTAGTAGTACTCCCCATTCTCCTCGACTAACTCCACTAGTCCTAGAATCATAATTGGCTCATTACTAGTAACGCCATCTTGGTCGCTTCTCTCGTTATCTATGAATTGATAGTTTAGTGCGAGGATTACACCCGACAACTCGTCGTTTTTAACTTCGTATCCTGTATAGACGAGTACTAGAGGGCTGAGAGAGTAGTCTCTAAGTGCACCATATCTAGTGTAGTCTGTTACATTATAGTACTCGTTTACCGTTGTTTTATATCCCCATAGTCTATCAATATCTGTGAATAATAAGCCTGTTGCACCCTGATTGGGCTTTGTATTCATGTAGAGTATGTATGGCTCGTAGCCAGTTGCATTTCTACCAGCTGTTGTTTCACGAGCCCTCACGTATATCTCAACTTTCTCCGCGCGGCCATTCAGGAAGATGTCCACTTTGAAGTTGAATGTATAGTATAGGTTTGCAATAGACTCAGGGGGCTTGTAGATGTATTTAGTCCAAAGCCTCATAATGTATGACGTGAATGGAGTGAAACCAATTATTTTCACCCTGACATGTGAGCTTGTAGAGTAATATGGCGTTGAGAATGTGATGTTGTCTGCTGTTATGAGGATATTGTATCTACTTGTGTTTCGTGGATCGTAGCCGATCCATATGTTTCTAATATACTGTCCATCTATTTTTATAGCCTGGTTGTTGATTACTCTATCTAGTTTCCAGACCCATCTATATCCATCTCCCTGTTGCCACCCTCCAGTCATGCTTCTATCTGGATCCACTATAACGTCGAAGTCTCCCCTAAAGAATACCCACGTAATATTTGTCAAGTCGTCGCCTGGACCTACTGGTGATGGAAATACCGTTATTGGTGTAGCTATTGGCGTAGTTGTCTGGTTGCCGGGTCCTGTGGGCTGTGAGAGTAGCTCCTTTAATGAAACTACTCTTACAGGTATTACTGCACCTGTTTGCGACACTACTTGTATTGTCTTAATAGTTGGGTCTGTGCATACCGCTGGGATGTACTGAGAGATATTTAGTGAAGTGGAGCCTCCAGACGGTATTTTACCCGACGCTATGTTTGCACCGCTCACGCTCACAATCTGCGTGTTGTTGCCACATAGTAATTGAATAACTACTCTATCTACACCCACATCTTCACCAGCGTTGTTTACTAATAGTAACCCCATTGTATTTTCATCGTAGGCTCCCCGTATTTCCCCACGGATGATCCTAGCGCCCTGTAATATTAGTACTAGTGGGTTTTCGCTTGGCGGTGTCTGACCTGCTTGTATCATGAAGATAACTAGGGGTATTATAGCTATAGTGAACACTGCGAGGAATATCGCAGCTAGTATTACATTTGACTGAGCCTTGTGCCTAGAACGGGGCATATGTACCCACCACGTATAAAACCCCACTATACTCTACAGCCACGTGTATTCTCACGGGTAGAGTTAAGCCAGATAAGTCTACTCTCACAATAGTGTTGTCGCTGCATACTCCCCGCTTACCAGTCAATATACATACACTTGGTATTCTACAAGCCTGTATACTACTCGCGAGTGGATACCCCTGTGCTCTAGCATAAGACTCGAAATTAGTGACTCCACTCGAGTATAGTGCGTAAACACCCTTTAATCCCCCACTATATACAGTTGAGGCAGTTACGCATTCCTCCTGATCATCGCAGAGTACACCATTTGTATCATTCAATGGGTTATATACTCGTATCCTAGAGCAATTGAGGTATACTCCTCCAGACTCTATTATCACGTAGTAGTTTCCAATTGAGCCATCGAGGCGTTTAAAGAGTAGCCAGAGCGTGGATGTAGAGTTGTCGTATAGAATAGTGTTGACGTAGATATTTCCAGCCTCGTATCTAAATGTATTTACTAAGTCTAATTGAGACCTATAGTTCCCAAGTGTAGCAGCTACATAAGAGAGTATTCCAATACCTATAACAAGGGCTACACCAATAAGTAGAATAGTAGTGGTTAAAGTAGCCTCACCAGAGAAAGCATGTATTGGGAATGAAGACACTTAGTCTCCACCCAATAGTTCAATGCATTCTTCTTCCTTATATACTTTTACTCAGAAACAGTAATGCTATTTATTACGTAGCTAAATATACATTATATATCAAGGGGGACGCGTTGAAGGGGATGTCTGATTTACTAGCTGCGGTGATCTTTATCGGGCTAGCATTAGTAGCGAGCACTGTCTTCATCCTTGTTCTACAGGGGTATTTCGCACCGAGAGCTAAGCAAGTGGATTTAAGTAGAGTGGTCAGTAGTGAAAAATCCAGTATCTCAGTGAGGCTCCTAGATGTCAAGGGCTTCTACGCATTATTCTTGTTTAAGAGGTTTCAAGGACACTATGCATACTTCTTCATATATGATGGAGCCTCTTACGAAGGCTGCAATAGTATAAGCGACCAAGACGTATCTGGCGGTAGAATAGAGTCTAGACCCACATACTCGTTGAACGACATAGTCGTTGTTGGAGATACTGGTCCCTATAGTTTCCCCATATACGCGAGAACACGGAACCTCCCGGATAGCGGTAATGTAGTTATTTGCAAACTTCTTGTTACAGGAAACACTATTATTAGACTTAAGCTACTGAGTCCCATAGCTGACCACGTATACGCTAGTGTAAATGCTAGTGGAGGCTCGTGGAGTCTCTACGGTGTATTAAGAATAACCCTAAGTAGCTTAAGCAATGTATATATTAATGAGACAAGATTCGATTTCCCACCCGGCACAGTTATAGAGCTTAAGTTGAATACGTCAACGGGGATTATTAAAATGAGGAGTAACTTCGTAGAGCTCATTGATATACCAAGTGTTGATAGTATCTCGATAAACTACACAGTCCTCCAGGGATCTAACCACAGAGTGTACATTGAAAACGCCTCGATATCCTCATACTACTCAACACTATCCACAGATATACTACTAGGACAGGGTGGATATGCGAGCATTGGCTATGACAATAAATGGTATGAGGTTCCCGGCAATACATTCACTAGACTCACTGGTCTAGAGCCAACTCCTAGTAGCCCACTAAATATAAGGCTCGGAGATACACTGAATATAACAGGCTTCATAAACGCTATATTCATGGGAAGACCTGGAGAAGTGCGTGTAGATGTATTTATAGTAACAATAGTAGGTGATAGACCTATACTCGTTGACGAATACACTTATACTTTAACAATTACATAGAGTGCCCGCAAGCAGTTGGCACTTATTTAGCAGTCTACTGAAAAAGCTTAATAAATTCATGGTTTATTAGTATCTTCTACGCTATAAACTGGGAGATGAAATGGCTAATAGAGAGGTATACTTGGTTTTAAACTCCCCTGTTTATACGGTGGGTGATGTCGCTGAAGTATATATTGTATCAAGTAATACCATTGAGGAGAAAATAGATGTTGATTTGAGGGATTACAAGGGTGTACTGTCTAAGGCCACGTTGAGTATTCCACGTGGAACAAGCGTCGTGTATACCCTGGAATTCCAGACTCCCAGGATCCCTGGTAGATACGAGTTGATACTATATAGTGACTCGATTGTCTTGGATAGAGTGAAGTATATTGTTATAGGGGACAACGAGGACACTGTGGAGCGCTATATTGCCTTTACTTGGCATCATCACCAAGCCCCGGGATACTTGCCTAGTGGGAGGTATCGCTATACATGGGCTTTTAAACACGTGTTTGAAGATGAGGTTTCACCATATGGTGGAGGGGTTTACCAATACCACTCAAGTATACTAGAGAAGTACCCTGACTACAAGTGCATTTATAACCTTAGTCCAAGCCTCTTAGCACAGTGGAGTCAACTCATTAACGAGGGAGTAGTCCTAGAGAATGGCTCTAGTATATCATCGAGCTCGAGTGAGGCGAAGTTAGTTAAAAATACTCTCGACTTATATAGGAGGAGTGCTGTGAGAGGCCAAGTAGATGTCTTAACGAGTATATATGCCCACACAATAGCTGGATACCTAGTGGACTACCTTGAAGCCATGGATATCGTCGAGGAGGAGGTTGAGTATGGGTTGGAAATAACTAGGAGTGTTATGGGTGTGGAGCCCAGGGGGGTTTGGACACCTGAAATGGCTTTCTCCATGAAGCTCGTTGATCTATATAGTGATCTTGGATTAGAGTACACAGTACTCGATGAAAAATGCCACTTATCAAAGTCCAGTGGTGATAGAGCGACACATTTAGAGCTATACGTAGTTAGAGGGAGTAGTGGGGATTTAGTAGTATTCTTTAGAGATACAGAGTTGAGCAATATACTCAGCTTTAAAAACAACTTCAAGAGCACTGCAAACGCGTGGAGGTCTGCATACGAGTACGCTTACTTAATAGTGGAGAAGATTAGGCATGGCGGGGTCTTAACAATAGCTCTTGATGGGGAAAACTGGATTATTTTCTCCAAGAATCCATCTCTAACTGCGTACTACTATGAGAAGCTAGTAGGATACCTCGTTGGAATACAGGGGAAAAACTATGCAAAAACCACGACTTTGAGGGATGTAATAGAGAAGTATAATCCACGTAGAGTCCTCACACATATCCCCACAACTACGTGGCTATGTGGATTTACAAAGTGGTGTGGAGAAGTAGATAAACAAACACTATACTGGGATAAAGCTAGGAGGGTTTACTCGGAGGTAAAAAGCTATGAGGAGAAGTATGGTAAAAACAAATACTCTAAGAGAGCTAGGTGGGCACTATGGCACGCACTAGACAGCGACTACTGGTGGGCTGAATTCTGGAACCCAGATTACATAGATGCGTGGTTGAATGAAGCAATTAAAGTACTTGAAGAGTCCAAAGCATTTGCTTGAGCTAGATATTGAATCATGTGCATAGGAGCATTGCACCATTGAGCCCCACTGTATGGTTATCCAATGTTTTTAAACCAATACTCACAGATTTGTGATTAGGGGTGTTAGAGAATTTTATGACGCGTCTCGCGTATAAATTAAGCTTCGTAAACTTCGGTGACATATGCTCTTCTTGCCTACAAAACTGCTGCAAGCGATTCTACTCAATTCTACTACCAGATGAAGAAGAGGAATTCAACAACGTATCCTTCCCCATTAAAACAGAGAGAGGAGATATTAAGTGTATAGGTGCTTATAACGGGAGGCAATGCCCATTTCTAGATGAGAATGGTCGTTGCAGAATATACGAGAATAGACCACTAGACTGTAGACTCTGGCCTGTAATGATCTACATAGACTTCAAAACACGTGAAAGAATCATATACTTAGACTTAGAGTGCCCCGCTGTGGGAAGTGGGAGAATACCCGTCAGTGTTGTTAAGAGAATAGTAGAGGCTTTAAAGAACCTTGAATTAAACGATGAATGGCTAGAAAAATACACTCTGGCACCATGGCCCAATAACCTAGTAGAGATAAGTAGGTTCAAGAAGTAGTGGCTAGAATCGCCGCGAGCTTTATGCCTCCATGATCAACCTCTATTAATCCAACTATCATGATGTTTTGAAAAGCATATTACACACTAATCTAGATACTATAATCGGGGTTTTAAGTGGAGATAAAGTGCCCACACTGTGGTTTCGAGGGTGATTCATCGGAGTTCATGTATTTATACGAGGCTACACTGTACTTAGTGGACTCTATGGTTGAGCGTGAGGAGAGGGTTAGACCGGTACTCGTTATATGCCCTAAGTGTAAACAAGGCTTCTTCCTTGAGAATCCATATGAGAGATTCTATCAAGCAAGTGGCTTGAGCTCTAATAGTGGAAGTAAGTAAATCACTGCAAACCACGGGTTTTCGTGTACATGGAAAACTATTGCTCCAACGCCACCTCTCATTGGCTTAAAAAATTATCCATGCAGTTTACATTTAGTATTCTACGTGGATTTAGAGCAAAGTACTATATGATCTCCACTCATTTCGCTGGTAGAAGACTCAAATTTATTACTCCAGTTGATTATATTCAGAGTGCATTGAGGAATCTCGAACACGTATTAGTAGACTGCGACTACTATAGGCTTTCATGGATAACACCAAGTAAGGGGAACACAGTACTCGACGCTGGTGCATTCCTCGGCTTCTACACTGTTTCATCATCGGTACTTGTAGGGAGTGATGGATTTGTCTACTCCATAGAGCCTAACAAACTAGTAATTCCACTCCTACACTCCAATATTTCACTGAATAATGCTTTAAATACTAGGATAATCCCTGTAGCAATATGCTCTGAGAGGGGTTATCGTAGGTTATTTATTGGAGAGTACCCAGCTGTCTCATCTCTCACACCAGATCACGTGGATTTCCACGGTGGGATAACTGGATACATAGACGTGAAGTGTATTAGACTAAACGATCTACTAAAGTACATTGGCTTTGTAGATATATTAAAGCTGGATGTTGAGGGAGTTGAAGACGCTGTATTGAGAGAAGCTTTTAATGAGCTATCTAGAGTTGGGTTCATTATTGTAGAGGTTCACACGGATGTTGTTGAGCCCCTTGATGTTGAAGAAGTGCTTAGTAAAGCTGGGTTCAGGGATTTAGTACTCTATGCTTCGAGTGAAATGCCTAGTCAAGTATTGATTTATGCGAGGAGAGGGAAATAAAAAATAGAGTGTAGAAAAAATAGTTGTTCTCTAACGTCTCATTCCTGGAAATAGTGGTATTTGTCCATATATTGATAATCTCTCCTCTATTGCCCTTATTACAGCTCTAGCTAGGTCTATGCCTCTATACCCCACACTATAGTATTGCTCTACGATGTCGTCAATATCCTGGTCCCCTATATTCACGCGTGGAAATCTCTTTTTAATTTCTCCTACTCTGTTTTTAATCGCATTCTTCAATTGCTCCTTCTCCCTCTCCCAGACTTGCTTTTTGATTCTCTCAGTCTCATTCTTCACGTGCCCCACGATATCCTTTATCGTCTTATACTCTCCAGCTTCAAGCTT
>Ga0326761_1000215_pt1 | contig 13889 bp, 26 predicted proteins | sample GCREP_P_FD_207739 | JGI IMG/M metagenome (GOLD analysis project Ga0326761, IMG submission 207739) | Hot spring water microbial communities from Geyser Creek Basin, Yellowstone National Park, WY, United States - GCR.EP_P | ecosystem: Environmental > Aquatic > Thermal springs > Unclassified... | reverse complement strand
CGATGTGGATGCTTATAGCGATAGTGTTGGTGATAATCATTGCTGTTGGTGTGCTAGCTTTTGCACCGAGAACAGCTAAGAAAGTGATCCTAGCTATGATTGAGGAAGATAGGGAGTTCGTAAAGAGAAAGAAGTTTGTTAAACATAGTGAGGAGTAATGCCTCTAGACGAGATCGCTGAAAAAGTTATCAAAGAGCTTAACGAGTATACCCTCGGAGACGAGGATCTCGGGAAAGTGCTGGAGCCCCTCATTAAGAAATGCGCGAAGATGTCTAAGAGTGTTGACGAGTTTAGACAGTGTATTGCAGAGTCTATCTCTACGCTTAAGAACGTTGTCTCTAAAGTTAAGTAACATATTTTTAACTTAATTTATTTTTTAGTTAGTTACTTTATTTAGTGATTTGCATGGGTGTTGCTAAGCAACTTAATCAGCTAGCTGATGATCTTCTTGCAGCTGGTTACGTAGATCTATACCTATTCCTATCAATAGTTTTCCTGATACTCTTTACAAAACTTCTAGGGTTTCCAGAAGTTTTCTCTATAGCTCTTTTCTCGACAACATCTATGCCCGCTATGTATAGCTTCATGTACTACTACAGAAAACCTCTTACAGGTATCTTTGTTAAACCTAAGGACTACAGAGTTATCAAGATCAGAGCTGCTTATAGAAGTCTTGCAGCAGTACTGACGAGCTTCGTAATGGGTTTCATAGTCTTCGCAGCTTTATCAGGATCTACAGATATCGCTATATATACACTCGCATTCATAGTTACATTCATTATGAGGGTAGCTCTATACATACTACTACCTGTGTTAGCAAGCTATGTAGATATAGAGAACCCCGCGATCGTGATGCTAACATCTCTAGCAGTAGCATCAATATCGCTACTACTACTCGTAACAGCGATACATATCCTGTAGAAGCTACCACAGAAACAGTAGATACTTATAACGTATATAGATAACGTAGAGCTACAACAGCTGATACAAACATCGCTTCGTTAAACATATATAAGAATTTTATAAACACTCCTCACCATACCTATGCAAAAGGTATTACCGGGCAAGAAGTGTGGACTATGTGTAGAGGGTCAACACAGCTATGAAAAACAGGGTCTCTCTCTATTTAAATTACCCTAAACTAGTAGAGAGATACTAGAAAATAGAAACATCCACATCATCGCTTTGCTCAGGGAGCCCCCATGCCCACACTAAACCCGAGTAATAATAGTCTTACACAATTTATAGGTTTTTCTGTATCACAAGCAACAACATTTAATACAAAGAACCCTTCATTACAGGTGGTAGAAACTAAGGACTGGATAGGTGATACAGAGTATAGAGTTGCTATGTTTCTACTTAACATAGCTGAAAACGCTCTTAGGTTTAACAAACAAGCTACTGTTTCACCACAGGATCTGGTGATAAACAAGCTTGCTTCAAGTTCTAAACTAGCGTGGAAATATGTATACAGATTCACAAAGCTTGGGATTCTAGAGAAGATAAAGCACGGTTTGTACAGAATAGATATTGCAAAGCTATACGAGTTTCTGAAGCTACCTATTAGAAAAATTGCTGCAGCTCTAAAGAATAAGCAGAGTAGCGATAGAGGTAAAGAAAATTCAATTAGTAGCAATAGGAATTCAGGTGGTAGAAACCAAGGCAATGGGCGAAGACAGGGGTTTTCGGCTTCGGGTTTGTTGGTGTCTTCGGTTTTGGGTGGTGGGTGTGGGGGTGGTGGTGTTCATTTTTCTTTGCCGTTTGTTTCTGGTGGTTCTAGTGTTTCTGTTTTTTGTTCTTGGGTTGGGTTGCCTGTTTTTGTTGGGTTTTTCCATGATAATGTTTATCTATGTGAGGAGTCTGGTGGTGGGCATAGTTGTGTTTGGGTTGGTGGCAGGGATCTTCTTAGTGAGTGTGTTGTAACTAGATTGATTGAGGATGGGTATAGGGTTAGCTATTCTGAGAGAAGCACTCTTATTGTTGGTGTTAAGCTGGAGAGCCATATTCATACATCGCCTAAGTGTGTGGTAGAAAACGGTAATGTTTACTGTGGTATTGCTCTAGAGGTTCAGCCGTATAGAGAAGCTGGGGAGAAGATCTTCAGAGGCGATGGGGTAGCAGATATTGCTAGGTATAGAGAGTTCTATGTAGACGAAGTTACCAAGCTGTTCAAGATAGTTGCAGCAACACTAAAACACTCAGTAACACAGAAACAGCTGCTGAAGCTGTTCAAGTGGTTGGCGAGGTTCTGGGGTTTTGAGGGTATTCTATGTATATAGTCTATGTATATAGTTTTCTATATCGAGTAGCAGGTGCTACACAATGGATATAGCTGTGAAGCTAATCAAGCAGAAACTTCTAGAGGGATGGATAGTGACGTGCTGCATCAAAGACTGTGTAGAACCCTTGAAACAGTTTACAGAAGTAATCTATATCTACAAAGATTTTGGGCTAGCTCTAATCAAAAAAACAGAGACTCTGAAAAGATTTCTAGAGGTAAGCGATGAAGAGTTCGAGAAGCTTAGGATAATACTCTACAACCCGAGCTTCACAAGAGCTACAGGTTTATGCTATACCGAGAATTGGGTTCGCGATACGCTGGATGAGGAGGAAGCGGAGCGTATAGCGAAAGAAGTTCTAAGCAATATGCTAAAAGCAGAAACTATCTATATACATATGCTGTTCCCTGCGTAGGGATGGGCATGGGGGAGGAGTACCTTCGCGAACTCTGTAAACAGAGCTTCGGGGTTGAGCTAACAGATATCTGTGTCAATACGCTTCAGATGCTTAAGCAGTTACTGAAAACAGCTACTCTTCAGCGTATGGAGAAGTGCTACAAAGATCCAGAGTACTGCGCAAAAACGATTCGCTCTGTGAACAAGCTTATACACAAAATTGTGTTCATAGTTGTACCAGCAGTAGTTGATGTTGTTCTAGAAGAGCTTGTTGAAGACAAATAATCAAAAGATTTCTTTCGCATCATAGACATCTCTGGGTACTGTAGTAGCTGGGAGGTATTAAGCATAGGTGCTAGTACTACAAGCATTTTTTGTAGCAGCTGCTACAGAATGAAAACATTTTGATTCTCTATCTATCCAAAGCTCTATGTTCATCAAAGCATTTTTTGGTTTCTCGCAGAGTTCTTCTCTTGGGTGTGTGATGTGAGTATTAGTGAAATTGAGAAGAGGGTTAGAGACCTCATTATTGATTGGGTCGAGCTCCACAACTATAAGGTGAGACCCGAGTCTTTGGAGACATTTGAGTATAGTCTTAAGCATGTGTTTGGCTTAGAGGATAGGTATATAGTGAGAGCAGACTTGTCTCTATCGGCTAGCGGTCATATACCAACGGACTTTGGTATGATGCGTATAAGCTTTGTGTATAGAGGAAAGCTGATATCTTGTTATGCAAAGCTTGGTGTAGAATATATGCATACAAAACTGTCTCGCTCTGGAGCAGATGTAGAGGTTCATATGACTCCAATAAGAGAAAAGTTTGTTAGAACTCTTGAAGTGCATTGCGCAGAAGTATAGTCATAAACCTTTTTCCTCACTTTTTCTATTTTCTATTTTGTAGCACCTACTACAGACTACTGTTTATTAGCTTTGCAACAATCTTTTTCCCTTTGTGGTGATCTGTATGAACAGGTTCAAACTTTTAACAAGGTCTGTACCTCTATGGCTAGCACTACTACTGTTAGCGATCTGTATTGTTAGCGGTGTTGCTCTAACTCTAACTATCATAGTTAGTGTCGAGAGGGTAGGGCTGTGGCAAAAAACCGTAGCTTCACCCCACTTCACAGTAACAGAGATTTCAACAACTATCAGAGGTCTTAACAGAGTTGATGTCAAGATCACTCTAAAGAACATAGATACAGATACCTATAACGCTAATGTTACTGTGCAGCTACTCGATTCTAATGGTGATGTTATTGCCGAGGCTTTTCAGCTAACAGGGGATATCGCTGGAGGAGCTGAGTGGAGCTATACCTTCATATTCAAAACAAAAAACATCGTTAAGAGCTATGAATCTGTACTGGTAATAGTAAAGGAGCTGTCCTAGAACTAAAACAACAACCAATTTTTTGCATTCTGTTTTTATGTTTTTACCTCCTCAACAAGCTTTTTATACCTCTCTCGTTTTCTCTCTAGCTCTGGGTCTCAGACCCACCAGGGCTTGCGTAAGCAAGCCACCGTGATGCAGAGGGGGAGCGGGCAGAGAGGTACCGCCAACATGTGCAGCAGCACTATGCGTAGGCGGTGGTCGCTGAAGACCGCTGCTACGCCTCGCCCCCCTCTGCTGATAGTATACAACCCTAGGTTTTTCTCTGTTTCCTAAGTATTAGTGTTAACGCTACAGCTATAGGTATGTAGATCGCTACCACCAGTATATACGCTAAGACTATGAGGAACACGGGATCCACTGCATAGCCACCGATCTTTATTCAGCTAGATATGTATATATAGGTTGCGGGAGTTGGGTGTCTCTATGTCTCTACGTGTTAAGAGGAGGGAGATGTGTTGGGAGCTATGCTCTAGGAGAGCATACCTTGAGAAGCTCTTGCTGGGGAAGGATATAGATATTGAGAAGTGTGTGAAGATGTGTATAGATACGCTAGGTGTTCATCGTATAAGCTCGTAACTCTATTCTGTGGCACCTACTACAGCATTGACTTAACTAACTTAAGGTAGTTTATAAACATCGTATCCGTGTACTGTATAGAGCGTGTCTCTATGTCTAGCTCTAGATGTATTGAGTATAAGCTTGTTGATACTGATAGAGGTGTTGTTGTTAGAGAAGCATCAGCGTGTAGCGAAGAGGAGTTCAGGATTGTGGAGCATCTTGTTGATCTTGTTAATAAGAAGTTCAAGATGAGCATCAGGGTTGTTGTTAAGAACAGAACTAGGTAAGCTAAGACTTTGGGTTTCTACTTTTTTGTAGTAGCTACTACAGGATTTTGTTTAGCCTCCGTTCTTATATCGTTTTAAATACTGTAGAATTTTCTCGGGATCCTGTATGAAGCCTTATTCAAATCCGAGATGTGGAGATGTGTATCAATGTCTTAAGGAAGCATATAGCGTTAATCTAGATGTTCAGGATAGGCTTGCAGAGATCCTCATAGCCATGGAGTATTACGGTATTGATTCTGAAGAACTTGTACTGAGGATAAAGGATCTTGTGCCAGATCTATACAAGCTTGTTAGATATGTTTTAGAAGTTGTTAGGATCCTCAATAATAGTACATGAAAAATTGAAAAATGATTGTTTTTAGAATGCTGCTCTTCTGTTAATGGCTATGTGTATATCTTCAAGCTTTATGTTTGTGAGATCTCTGCTTGCTGTGTAAACTGTTTCTGCATCTATGTTTATTCTTTCTCTATGTCTTCTAACAATGCATTGAGCTGTTATTAGAATCCTATCCCTAACCATGTCTATTGCTGGATAACATTCTACATGACCACCAACATATCTCCTAATTCTATTCTCAATGTCTTCGGCAAGGTATTTAACTGCGTAGCCAAAGTCTGCAGCTCTATACCCGCTCCATGCACTCTCAATCTTTTTACTGAAGTCTCTTAACCTATCCTCAAGCTCTTTCCTAAGCTCCTCAAGCTCTAGAGCCATCTAGTCACCTCTTCTTGTAGAGACTCTCGTAGTACTCCTCGACATCCCTAATAGTGTCCGCAAGCTCTAGGAAAGCGTTGCGAACCCTAGGGCCCCAAAACTCTTCTCTCTCCCCGATACCGAGCTCCTCCAAAACATAGTAATACCTATCCTCATCGATACCGCTCAAATAACCGACAATACACTCACCAACCTCCTCACCCCTAGGCTTTCTAGCTAAACACCACTTAATAATCCTAGCAATCAGCTTACCAGCAACTTCGTAAGGATCTTCCCTAGACCTAGACATAGAGACACCGAGAGAGAAAAAGAGAAACAGAGAAAAAAAGCCTTTCTATAAACAAAGCACCACAAAAGCATATAAACCCTCTACATACAGAATCTACTTAGATGAAGCCGGCGGAACGCCCCACAAGGGGTATGAATCCGGATGAGGCCCCCGCCCCGGGGGCGGAAATGGAATTGAAAGAAATGGTCTCCCATAAGGGAGTAGAAAGAAAACTAAAGAATCCGGATGACCCCCTGGGGCTGGGGCGGAGCTAGAAATTCTAGAAATTGTTTCAAAAATTGTGGAGAAAAGTGTTTCCTTGTCTTTATCTCTCGAAAACCACGACTTCATCGACATGGATATCTGTGTAGTCTGCGATTGTTCCTTCAGGTAGTTTGAAGCTGACTCTCCACGGTGTTCTAATGATTAGTTTCCATGGTTTGCCTGGGATTGCGCATTCTACGAATAGTCTTGCCCATTCATCGCCTTGGATATCGAGGTACTTCTTATCGCATCTCAAATCTTTCCCTAGTTTTCTTTTAACAACATCCTCAATGATTTCAGCAGCTTTAGCAAAGAACTCGTCCATTCTATACGGTCTTCTATTCTCAATAACATCGTATATGAAGTTCTCAAGCTCTGTCTCAATACTTAGTTCAAGATCTTTTATATAGCTCATAAAGCTTCACCAGCTCTCTCACTCACTCGCACAGCATAAAACCTTTTCACACAACACCATATTCAATTACATCTATATACCAGATTCTCATAAAAGTTTTTAAGCTCTGTAGCACCTACTACCACACGGTGAAAACATGAAACCCGAAGCACAAAACCTAAATACACAAACTCCAACTTCGCAAACCCAAGTTGAGAATGCCCTAATCTTTGATGCACCGTGTTGCGAAAGCCAGAGGGAGTGCAGCGTTCGTAAAGTCTATATCATTGGTATAAAGGGAAAGCCAAGAATCCTGAGAACAATTGATGCTGTAAGGTGTTCACGAGGTATTACAAAGAAGTTCAAGTTCTATCCATCTCCAGACGTCATCCTTGTCAAGTACTATCGTTCAAACCGCGGAGTTCACTACATAACTGTGTTGTGGAAGCCAGGAAGTCTCACAGAAGAACAAGCAAGATTGTTAGCAGCTGCAGCTCTAGATATCTACGAGGAAGAGGTGATAGCATAAATGATCCGTAACAGCAGTTCACATCAATCTCGAAACATGGTAATGCCGAATACAGAGCTCTTGAAGCAAATTGCGAAGGCTTATGATCTTAATGAAGATTTGGCGTACCTAGAGAACATGTTGAATCATAAGCGAATACAATTATTTAATACAGTCAGACATGTAGCTGAAGCATTTGCTCTTGGTCTCCCAGCTGACGATAAGGAGATTGAGAAGGTGATAAACGAAATTGTGAAGGACATTGCCAATGAGGTTGCTCGTGTATTATCAAAGTATAAAGTATAAAGCGTGTTAATGATAGAGGTAAAGCCTGTTCCAGATTCTGAATAGCTTTTCTTTTTCTTCTCTTCTTTCTCTTGGGTGTTTGCCATGACTCTGTGTTCTTCAAACGATTTTGTAGTTGTTAATTGCAGTAGACTTTGGAAAATCAATGTCGCTGTCTTTGATATTGATGGTGTTCTGATTGACTCTAGCGAAAGGTTTAGGAAGTGCGAGGAGGAGGCTGGGGGCAGCAAGAGGCTCTTCTGGAGCTGCTTCCTGAGCTCGAGGTACATGCACCTCGACAAGCCCATAGACTTCGGCCTAGAGGTTCTTAAAGACAGAATTGCAAAGGGGCTTAACACAGTTATTATCACGGGCAGAACTGATAACATGGCTTTTGAAACAGTTGAGCAGCTGAAGAGCCTAGGAGTAGAGGGGGTACCAATAGTGTTTAGAAAAACAGGGAACTATGCAAAAGACTACATATTCAAGCCATCTGTTGTTAAAAGTCTTGGCCTAGAAGTTTTAGAGGTTCATGACGACAGTTTTGAAGTCTTAAAGAGTTTTGCAGAGCTGTACCCAAATGCAAAGCTGTACCTCTACATCTTCTAACACTTTTCTTTTTAGCATTTTGTAGCACCTGCTACACAATTAGCTTCTGTATTCTATTCTTTCTCTCTCAATACTCTCATAAAAGCTTTTAAGCTATGTATGTATGTATATAGCCTTGGGGTGAGAACAAATATGAGTCAAATAAATATGAGTCAAATTCAAAAGAAAACAGCTGTAGTAGGCCACTTTGACACCCATGGTGTTGTAGCGGCGTATCTCGCTAGTAGAGCGTATAATGCTGTAGAGGTGTACGCTAACTATCCGCAGACATCACCAGAATCTCTTGTAACAACATTACAGAATTTGTATGCGGCTGCTAGGGAGAGACTAAACATTGTAGTTGTTGATGTACCTATTGACCTTAAGAACCCTGTAGGGTTTGTGCAGGGGTTGGAGCAGCTATCAGCTCTTCACGACATCACATTAATTGATCACCATGAGAGTAGCTTGAGGTTTAGCAACCAGTTTAGGAATGTGAGGTTTGTGTATGTTGGTCCAGCAGCACTAACACTAAACATGATGCTGCTTTCGCAAATTCAAAATGCGTCAGATACCGATAGATTGCTGGCTGTGGTGGGCGCGGTGGGGGATAGGGATCCCGAGGTCATTAGGCAAGGGCTATTCAATACAGAGATCCAAGCAGTTGCCGACGGCCTGGATGTGATGGTTCGTGAAAAGGACGGGGCATTGAGAACTCTTAGGGCATTATTGCAGGATCCCAGAAGTGTTGTAGAACAGGCTAAGGCCAGAGCAGCGGAGATACCTGTAGCAGCTCCTAGGGAGAAGATTGGTGTGGTCTGCGTGGCGGATGGATTGCTGCAGGAGGCCTGGGGTCCGAAGTCCCTAGAGAAACTTGCATTTCAGCAAGGTTGCTGGTATGCGACAGGTGTTAGTCGTGACCCAAGAACAGGGCAGTATGTTGTTAGAGCTATACTAAGATGGGATGTAGCAGCAAGGTACACCAATTTGCCAATGCCTAGAGACATAATGGCGAGGCTCTACCCGGCTAGAAGTATTATTGGCCATCCTGCAGCACCAACAGTAGCAGCTACAACAGAAGAGGAAGCTAGGGAAATGTGCTTGAGGATAGCGAGGGCTTTAGCCGATGAGACATCCAGATTCGCATCACCATCAACTCTCAGATTCATAAATGAGTATGAGGTTGGCCGCGTCTTAGCGGAAGTGCTACTAAAAATTGAACAGGCTCTGGAGAAAATAGACAGGGTATTAGAAAATCAAACAAGAATGTACAGTGAGTATCTGGATCTAAAGCGCAGACAAGTACAGTTATTGGAACAGGCATCGCAAAGCCAGCAGCAAAGGACTGTAAGGTATGACTAATGTTAAATGTGGCTACAAGTGCAAGTGTCCTCACTGCTCTTACGAATGGCTATACTCTCCCATCGATTTGCAGCCAAAGCTCTTTGTGAGCTGCCCTAAATGCAGAACAACTTTTTCATTCCAAAAACACTGCGAATCGAAATTAACGTGTGTTGAAAAATAATTTCTTTTTTGTTTTTAATTTTTATTTTTAATGTTTTTCCTTGTTCTACTTTATGAATGCTAGTGCTTCTAGTGTGTATCCATCTAGCTCTACTATTGTTCTGTACCTCTTCTGTGCTTCGTTTATGATTGCTCGCTCTACGTTTCTTACTCTGCAGTTTGTTAGTACGTACCAGTCCTCTGTCATTTCCTCGATGTTGCAGAACTTTTTCACTATGTCTAGGAATTCCCTGCTCCTTATCTTTGCGTAGCCGTATTCACCTGGGCTTGTAGCACCGAATTCGAGAATAGCATCTGCATCTACATTGTAGTACTTAAGTATTTGGTCAAGCAGGTCTCCAGGTGGTGCTGAACCAATCTCTTTATCTAGCTCGCTCATGTCGACCCTGATATACTTGACCACCTTTTTTCACCGAGTAAGTGATTAAGCGAGCAGACAAATAAAGGTTTTAGTAGCTGGAGATATGTGGTGGTGAGCTGTGAAGAAAGTTGTGTCATGTGTTTATGGAGCTGTAAAGAGGGTGTTCCTAGTGGATAGGGATAGAGAAGTCGTTCTGATATACTCAAAGCCTTACAAGGTTTTCGCTGAAAGGCTTGCACCGTTCTACGAGAGGCAGGGGTATAGGGTGAGGATGCTGAGCCTAGACGTGAGGGAAGAGGCAGAGGAAGCAAGGAAGCTGCTTAGGCAATGCCCACCTTAACAGTTTTTTCTCGTTTACGCAAGGCTATGCAGCTTCAGCTCTCTGAACCTATCGTACTGTTTCTTTCTTGCTTATGTGCGAAACCGAGACAAAAACCAACGAACATGTCATGTACATCAACATTTAATTATTTTTATATGCTAGATTTTCATAAAGCTTTTTAAGCTCTGTAGCACCTACTACTTTTTGGTGAGAACTTGAGTTCAAATCCTAACTCACAACAAGTGCAGCTACCTCCACACTTGCAAGAGATAAACATAGATGTGAGCAATAACAAGAAAGTTGTTATAAAAATTGATTCTCTGAACTGGAATGAAATTAAATCGACTGGTATCTCCAGAGCATCTTTTGATCATGAGGCTTTCACAGGACTTCAAGTAACTCCTTGGAATAACAGGTACTTCTTAAACGTACGGAAGTGGAGAGGTGATAAAGATGTTGTTCCAGTAGGCTCTATAGTGATTTTCAGAGCTTTGACAGGATCTCGTAAACACGTTTATCACTTCTATTACGCAGCCTTCTTAACTAAAGAGGGTGCTAGAGCAGAGATAGAGTTGCAGGATTACGGAGAGGTATCCAATAAGAAGCTTCTTAAATTAGTTGTGGAAAACCTAGAGCCGCTTCCAGAGCCAAGTAATGAAGAGCTTAAGAATGCAGAGGCAGAGATATTAAATAGAGGTCTAGAGATTTCAAAGTTTGTTGATTCAAAAAACATACTCTTAGCGTTATATCACTATTATGTAAGGCAAAAGGTTCACTTAGCTGTTGTCCAATCTGTAGCACCTGCTACAGCAACTGTTATAATGCAACCAATAGAGAGTAAAGAAGCAAAAGTTGTTAGTATTGATAAAGAGCGTGTATTGGTGAAGGGATTCATGGTGGTACACAACCTACCGTCAAAGTCTTTGTTGTCTACGAGGCTTTCAGAGATATTCAAAGAAATTAAGATTGGTCAAAAGATTATCAAGATCGTTACAGGGTACTTCTATAACAGGTTAGGTGTATTATCACGAGATTATTATGAAATATTGCATAAGTTTGCCGTCGATGTGGGGTTTGGGTACATAATACCAATGGATCAAGCTCCAGCGTTTCTAAAGGAGATTGATTTCTTGCGAAGACGCTACGAGATATATGAGCAGTGGCTTAAGAAGTTCTTAATAGGCGGGGAAGTGCCGCCAGAGCTAGCGGAGAACAAGAGGGTTGTGATTGACTATGAGTATGTGAAGCTAGTAAAGGAATACTTGCAGCAGCACAACATTAGTGAGGAGGACTGGAAAAAGATTGTAGACTCTATACATATAGCTGATCGCTTCTACGTACGCTTAATTCCATTCTCAATTGACTATTCATTGCTTCAGGAATACGTAGATGAGAAGGCAAAGCAGAGGGTAGAGGATGAAATTAACAAGCTTAAAGAGGAGATTGGTAAGGGTGTTAAGGAGAAGATACTATCAGAAGCTAAGAAATTACTAGCTAGAATAGAGCAGTTAGCAAAGACTGAAATCACTAAAGAGATGTTGCCGAGGCTAAGGTCAGAGGTTGAGGAGCTTGAGAATAGAGCTAAGGAATTCGGTGTAGAGGTACCAGAACTGGAAAAGTTAAAGGAGATGCTAACAGAGGAGAAATTAAAGGAGATAGCGTTAGAGGCTTCAAGTGGGAGATTGAGAGCTTTACTAAACTTCTAAAGGTGTTGCGTGTGAGCCACTGGACTGTAGCTAAAATCGAGATAAACAATCCTGACATACAATTGCTAAGGCAGGCTCTTGAAATGATAGCTAAAGAGCTTAACAGTGTGGTTGTCAAGAACTTTACAGTGATTGGCTATGGTCATAGAGAGCACTGCCTCTTCGCAATACCGTTTAAGTTACCATATGGCAATGGTTACGGCGTTACTATCAAAGATGGTCAGCTAGTAGTAGTTGTCGATGATCATGGAGCCCCGATGGGAGCTACCGAGTTTAGAAATAAACTAGTACAGTACTATACTGCTCTAGCAATAGTTAATGCATCCAAAGCTCTTGGATTCAACATCCAAAACATAAACGAAGTTCAAGGAAACATAATTATAGACATTGGGTGGTGATATGCCAACTACGAGAATTGTTGTAACAAAGGATGGCAGAGTCTATATCGAAGGCATTAACTATGTTGGTGAACAGTGTCTTAAGGATTTAGAAAAAATTCTTAGTGCGTTAAAGTCTGTGGGGATAAACGTGAGTATCGAGAGTATTCAGTTAAAGCCTGAAGCAAGGGCGGTGCAAGCACAGAGGGCGGCAAGCCATGGCTAACGCAAATATCATAATCAAAAACAATGCTCTGTACATAGTTGCAGACAAAAATGATGTTGAGAAACTTGTAGATGCTCTCAAGAAACTTGGACTAAACATTAGAATTGTTTATCAGGCTCCATGTGGCTAAAACTTCTTTTTCTATTCTTCTATGTATCTGGCTCTCTTTGTTTTTGGCGTTATGAAAACTTCTTTGTCTTTTATGATTATTTGCTTCAAGTCAATTCTATACTTCTCTACACCTCTTTTAGTTACGCAGCTTAGCTCAATGTATGGAGTCTCACCTTCAGATACATTAAGCGTGACCCTAGCTTTCTCGCACTTAAGATACTCTGATGCAATGCCCTTGAAGAGATCTATAAACTTGTCCAAGCTATACGGCTCCCTTCTAGACCCCCACAGCGCCCACACCAGAGCATCCACAACAAGATCCTCAGGAGCTTTACTCACACAAACACACCAAGGAAACAAGCAAACAAGCAAGCAAAAATACTTTAATAATCATAAAACATTCAACTACTAACAATTTCCTCATTTTCATAAAAGTTTTTAAACTCTGTAGCACCTACTACTAGTTGGTGAAAAACTTGGCCCAAACCCAGACCCCAACTTTCAATTCCCAAATTGAACTTGAAAAGGTTAGAGAAATTGTAGAGAAAGCTGTGAACGAGGTGCTGAAAACATATGATGATGAGGAAACTCTCTATGAGAATCTTGAGGAAGATCTCGATGCTAAATTAAAGGAGCACTTCAAAGATGCTGAGGTTGAGGAGTTCACTTTTGATGCTGAACCAGAGGGAGAGATTGAGGACGCTATTAGGCTCAATAAAATGAGTATTAATGTAGTTCTTTGCAAAGCGCACTTTGTGAATTGTGCTAGGATAAGAATTAATGCAAAGCGGTATTTCCTTAACATAGTAATAGACTACAAAGTTACGAGGATTTATGATAGCTCTGTTCCAGAGTGGGAGTGGTACCCAACTGTAGCAGTAAATGCGAGACATACAAAGCTTCTAGATGTAAAAGCAAGAGTTACACACATTGAGCACTCTGTTCTCACAATTTAAACACCACTTTTCTCTCTATTTTTTCTTATACTCCAATTTTCATAAAGCTTTTTAAACCTAGTAGTAGCTACTACTAGATTTGGTGAAAACTTGTATGTCTAAACCTAAAAATGGTATTGAAACCGACCCCGAGAAGCAAACAGGAATAGACTATTTCAAGCTAGCGTGGTTAAAGCGTAGAGCACAGTTCTCCACGGTTGCTATTCTAAAGACTAGCGACCCGAAGAGGTTGCCACAGTTTATCAGGTTCATTCATAGCGTGTATGCAGCTGCAAACAAACCTTTTACTATTTATCTCTATAAGGTGTGGTCAGGACTCTTCGAGGTTAAGGTTAAGGAGGATGGCTCTATAGAATATTTACTTGTTTCGGATG
>Ga0326761_1000213_pt1 | contig 13892 bp, 23 predicted proteins | sample GCREP_P_FD_207739 | JGI IMG/M metagenome (GOLD analysis project Ga0326761, IMG submission 207739) | Hot spring water microbial communities from Geyser Creek Basin, Yellowstone National Park, WY, United States - GCR.EP_P | ecosystem: Environmental > Aquatic > Thermal springs > Unclassified... | reverse complement strand
CTCCAGAGGGTAAGCAGATAAAGAGGATCTCCGATATCAGGCTTTGGGTTCTAAAGCATAATGCTAAGTGTGCAAGCTGTGGAAGGGAGCTCAAGGCTGGAGAACGTGCTATGTATCAGTATGTAGAGTATGAGGATAAATCAAGAAAGCATATTTTCATTTGCCTTGATTGTAGTGTTGAGGAGCACAGCCTAGCAAAGCTCTACATAAAGAAGTACTGGCTTGAGAAGACTATCAAAGGGTTGAAGAAGATGGCTGACTCATATGCAGAGCAAATACAGAACATCCAAAAGATAGCAGACTTCTACCAGACAATACACGATATAGAGAGGGAGCTTAAAATGCTGAGAGACTACCTCAAATCATACCAGCACCCAAGAGAGGCTATTGAGTTGATAACCAAATTCATGGATAAGCTAGAAAGCTTAGAAGCTAGGATTAGAGAGGTGGAAGAGGGCTTAAGAGAGTTGATAATACCAAAAATACAGAGAAAAAAGAGTTAGAGGAGCCCCTCCTCCCTTGCTTTCTCTAACCATGTATTGTATAGGAATTCATGTTTAGCTTTCTCAACCTTTATCCCATAGCCACTAAGAGACAATAACATCTCCTCGGAGATATCACCATAAACCTTCACTATCATAGCTGGATTCTTCCACCCAAGCCTCTTTGATACCAGCATTAAGTTGTATCCTGTTTCTTCAAGGAGGTCATTACAGGCTGTGTGCCTCCACACATGTAAGGGCTTCTCCAATGCATACTCCTTGGTTAGCCCATCTTCCAACACATTCATGTAAGCCTCCTTGAGTATCTTATTAACCCTTACTGGGCTGTACCTCTTCCTCTTCCTAATCCACTCCTCAATGTATGGTACCCATTGTGGCTTTAGGAGCTTCTCCCATATGATCTTTGCACGTTTACCTTTCTCCTCAGTTCTATAAACGTAAACCTCAATACCAAATTTATGGACTTTGATTAGCTCCCCCTTCCAAAGTCCTTCCATCCTTGACCCAGTTTCGTATGCTAGGATTAGGAGCCCACGTAATGCTTCATAGTCTCTTGGATAGTGCTCTTTAAGGTACCTCAATATCTTGTACCTCTCCTCCACCGTTATCCTAACGTTCTTGTACATACCCTCATACTCTGGGATCTTTAAGTACCTCCTTATTGGTAAGCCCTTGAATTTTGCAAGCACCCTAAGAGGAGTGAGTACTTGTGTAGCAAAGTTATACAAGAACCTTGGGCTATCCACGTTATTCCCATTAGCCTTAGCTTGCTCTATCTTCATAGCCACATAGCTCCTAAGATCCTCCTCAGTTACATCTTCAATATGCTTGTCTAACGTCTTCATGAGGTCTATGTAGCATGATAGATATCTTGCTAACGTCTTCTCCTTAATGTTTGAAGCCTTGAGGTCTTCCACAAGTTCTTGAATGAATGGATCCCTTAGAGCCTCCTCAATTGTTGAAGGAATCACCTTAAGCCTTGTCTGTTTAAGCTGGAGAGCCTCCCTCTTTGCAATCTCTCTAGCCTCCCTTTCAGCCCTGCAAGCCTCCTCAATAGCCTTGAAGCTTAGCCCTCTCCTCTCAAGGAAGTAAAAGAGGCTCCTCCTACTAAACCCATACTTTGTGGCTACATCCTCAGCACTAAGCCCAAAACAAACATCCTTGAGGATGCTCCTCCAGTTCTTAACGATAATGTTCTCAGCTAGCCCTCTAGGCTCTCCCAGATCAAGCTCCCAGAGCCTCCTCAAAGCCTCCGATTGGGGCTCCCTCCAAGCCAGCTTAGACATCAGACCTCACCCCTCCAGCCCCCTCCTCACCCTTATAGTTTGCACTCCGGAGCTTAAATACCCCCCTCCTCCCTCCCAAGTGCAATGCAAAGGGTGGGGGGACTATAGGGGGGGATATAGGGGGTCTATCCTTCCTACTTTCACCTTGGAATGGAGGAGACGGGGGGGAGAGCCTCCAGCAAGGCTTTGCACTCGGAGCCTTGGAAACCACCTCTAGCTAAACTCTAACCCCCCATCACCTGATATCCAAATTGCACTTCTTCCAATGCAAAAGGGGGGCAAGCTCTAGCCCTTTTATACCCTCATAGTAACAGGTGATAGGAGGTGGATGGTAACATTGCATTGGGGCTCATAGTAACACTCCATGAGGCTGATAGTAACATATCAGTATTACCCATGTAGAGCCCACGTATAAGCCAGACCCCCCCTCCCAAGGGGGGCTCAAGGAGGGGGGGTAGGGAGTATAAGAGCTAATCTTTTAAGTAACCTCTTAAAACGTTGTGTGTATATACACTTTACCTTTCAAAAGAAAGCCCAAAAGGAAAAGAGATAAAGAAAGAGGAAAAAAGGTTTAAGAAGTATCTGACTTAATAGCCTTCAAAAGAGCATTTAAAGTTCTACGCATACGTTTAACTTCTCCAGCTAAAACTTCAAGCTCTACACTAATCTCTTTAAGTACCGTGTAAAGCCTTTCAGTATCAATATCCTTGATACGCAGGGGGCGTTTACTCATTGTTCTTTCTCAGCCTCCTCCACTATTCCTTTGGCTATCTTGTATACATGGTCTTTCCAAACAAAAAAGTTAATGAAACATTTATCAGCGATTCTAGCAATAATCACATAGCCCATGTCAACTTCTTCGTTTTCATCCTCAAACGTTATGAAACATTTTATTTCTCCTATCTCATATACACCTGTACTTGAAATAACAAAATTCCTAAATATATCACATGGCAGACTATGAATAATAACATCATATTTCACTACATACATGTCCTCACTTATGACAATGTTATCCACAACCTCACACTCCTCGTAATGGTCAAGGAATCTCTTAATCTCAGCCTCCACTACCTCATTGAGGTCTCTCTCTACAAGATCAACAAGCTCACTACTCATTGCCCACTCACCCCGTACCTCTCTATCTCTTTCAAAATAGCCTTTAAATAGCTTTTAACAACCTCTGGGTTATCAGCTTGGAGAGCCTCCTCAGCTAGGTGCTTGATATCCTTCAGTATCCTCACACACTTTCGCTTCTCCTGACTTTCAATGAAGCTCTTAAGCTCCTCCAGTAGCCCAGCCAGCTTCATTAAATCACTCAACCCTACCACCCTCAGCCTTCTCAAGGAAAGCCTCCAGCAGAGCCTTAACCCTCTTCACAGCCTTGATTATCTCCTTTCTCTCTTTATCATTGCTTGAATTGTAGATACCCCAGAGTAGGCTCCACAAATCGTTTAACCCCTGGTCAGAGGCTAGGTGCTTGATTATATCATGTAGCCTCAGGCTCACACTCCACCCCCTCCTCAACCTCCCTACAAACTGCTAACGCTTCGTCTAAATTCTGTGATATCTCCTCGTAAGCCTCCTGTACCTCCCTGTCTATCTCCTCTAGCTTCTGTTTGAGTTCTGGTGGGAGCTCAGGCTTCTGTACCTGTGTAGGCTGTGGTGTAGGCTGGGGCTGTACTTGAGCCTGTAACCCCCTAAGCCTATCTATCAACATGAAAATCCTATCAAGCTCATCAACACCTTTACCACCACTCCCAGCCTCACTAGCCAGTAGTTTAGCCACCTTTATCATTTGATAAGCTTCAGTCAGTTGGTCAGCTAGTGAAGGTCTGTTAGACTGCATCTGTGTCATAATTTGATTCATCATTTGGAGCATTGTATTCTGTGTTTGAATCATGGTAGTCATAGCCATTGACAGCATATTGATAAATGTGTTAAACGCTGAAGCCATGGCTTGAGTTGTGGAAGTGAAGCGGTGTATGGGAGGCTTACAGTTCTTAACCCACTCAGGCTTTCTCTTTGATTTATTATACAACATTATCACATCATACTTTTCACACAAATCCTCCTCAAACTCTTCACTCACATCAGCCCACGTTACTCTTCTATCGTATCTCGTTATCTCAGTCCACTTACCATCCTCTCCTCTCCCTCGTAAAACATACTCTCCTTTACCTGTGATCCTCTCTATTACGCCAGCCATACCATCACCTCAAGCATATAAGTGTTTATAAGCCTAATAAATCCTAATGGATAATACGCATATAATTATACTGTATAACAAGCCGTAAAAGTATATAAGCGTTACACATTTAAACCTTGAGCACAATTAGTATCAGAGTGAGGTGGTGGTATGGCAAAGGGAGAGGCTGGAGCAAAGAGGGGTTACTTGAGTAGAGCCACCATGGCTCAAATTATTAAAGAGGCTCACGCAGAGTGTGCCAAAGAAGTGCCTATTACCTCACATGTAACGGAGCGTGGTAGGAGAAGGCTAGGCAAGGAGAGAAAAGCCTACCTAGACTGCCTATCAAGGAAGATAAGGGAGAAGGTGGCAAAAAGACTAGAAGCACTAGGTCTCAACGTACAATACACATAACAATAGGGGGTAGTTAAGAATGGTTGAAGACCTCTATCTTCTGGGCTATGGCTTTGTTAGGGGCTTCTTGTCAGGCATTCTGTCAAAATTTGGTGTTGTTGTAAGCGATGCAACATTAGATTTGCTCGCAGTTGTAATAGGCTATTACATCAAAGGTAAGCCTGGGTGGCAGGGAGTGCTAGGTAGGGTAATGTATGTTGGTGGTCTAGTGAGCATAGGGCTTGAGGTAGGTCAAACCACAGGGAGAAGGATGGCTGACGAGTTGTTCTCCGCTCTACCAATAGGCGGTGGTGCTCAAGCTGGAGCTACTGCTAACCTACAATACCAACTAGCATGGAGATCCGGAGTAGGGGGGATAGTATTCTAAGGGGTGAGAGCATGCCCAGGAGCACAACATTTGTACTAACCACAACCGTCAAGGCTAATGCCCCAATATTCAAGCCTGTGCCAATGAAGATAACACCGGCCGAGAGTGGTGTACAATACGATGAATACATGGCTGAAAGGCTCTTCATAATAGAAGATGCATTCATAAGAAGTGATGACGATGCTAAAGTGGACGGGATTTTGAAGATTATAAAGAATAGGGAGAGGGTAATGGATGTGAGTGCTAATGTTAAAGGACTAGTCGTAACCAACCCAGCCAAGCCTAGAGCATTCTCAAACAGGCTGGGCTTCAGGAGGGGTGATATTTTGAGTGTAGAGTTTGTACCACTCAGCTCTCCAAATGCTGATGCTCAAGTAACAGTATTCATGAGAGTAACACTATACGAAGCATAAACATCAACTTCATCAACACCCCCAATCCCCATATTCTTTTTCTCATGATGGTGGTTGGGCTTGAGCCAGGTGGTTAGAGAGATAAAGGTGAGAGAGTACTTTGATGGAAGTGAGAGTGAATTCCAGGAGTGGATAGAGCGTATAGAATCAAAGTACGCTGATCATGACGTGGTATCATTCCAGTTCACGTTCTACACCAATTGGTTCAATATTGCATCATATGCTGTGCATGAGTACTTGTTGAAGACAAGAGAGAGGATCAAAAAGGAGATATTTGAGAAGCTTGAAAAGGAGGGCTTTGAGCCTAACGTAAACGTAACAGTTGAAGCCGATGGATGGAATAGACGTTACAGGATAGATGTTTACGCTGAGAAAAAGAAAGTGTTGTATTTAGGTTTATCAATATGGATAAGAGTGATACAGATCCTCCCAAGACTGTTACAGATAATAATAGGAGCCTTGATAGCTGTATTAGCAGTCATAGGGCTAACGATAGCGATAGAGACTATACACGGATTCGTGGACATCATATACAAGGTTGTGGAGACAGCCAAGGAGGTAGCATACCAGACAGGTAGAGGGCTGGCGATACTAGTCTTATTAGCCCTAGCGTATATTGTATATCGTGAGGTGAGGAGGTAGTGGTGGAAGCAAAAGACATTATACCAATTATTGTGATAGGAGGTCTTGTATTGTTAGCACGTAGGAGGAGAGCTGAGGAGATACCTCCTCCACCAGAAGAGGAACCACCAATACCAATCATACCTCCTCCACCACCCTACCCACTAGTACTTGAGACACCGCCTCTACCACCAGAGGTAGAGGAGGCTATGAAGCCAATAGCACCAGAGGTGGAAAGGCTGGCGGAGGAGACTAGGAGAATGCTAGAAGAGGTTAGGGAAGTGCTGGAGGAAATTCAGAGGACTATAGAGGAGAGGGGGAGGGAGGCTGAAGAACCACTACCACCTCCACCTCCACCCCCACCACCTCCACAGTACACACCACCCCCAGCCTACCCTGCGGAGCCTACACCGATAGCATTAGAGGAGTTTGAAAGAGCACTAAGAGAGTATGCTAGAGAGGAGTGGGAGAGAGTAGAAAATGCTCTAAGACAGTATGGTGGTTACGCTGTAATTTTCAGAGTAGAGCCTCCATCAGATCGTCTAGCAATGTTTGAAAACATGCTGTTAAACATTAACATCAACACTAGGGGGATGTGTGTATTTGGCGGTGGATACAGGTGGTATGATTATCTTCAAGCATTTGTCTATGATGTTAAAGCTACATGGAGCCCATCTATGGTAGAAGAGTGTAAGAGGCTCATTAGATCAGCCATAGAGTCGGCGTTTAGTGGGTACTATGTGGAGGTGAGGGAGTATTGAGTGCTAGAGTGAGTAGAAGACCTGTAACCAAATCACCAATAATAGCATTACAGCCAAAAGATGGTAACAGGAGGATAGTGTACAATGTACCACCGGGCGTGGACAGGATAAACATATTACCCTCAGGCACCACAGCCGATATCTCAAAGATAAGGATAGTAGTTGATGACGGTGATGTGCTAGACCTATCTGAGTTCGTGCCAGCCAGGATAACACTGTTGAGAAAGATAACACTAGAGTGGGATCCATCAGAGGATGGTAAAACAATTCAGTTCTTGTTTGAAAGGAAGTATTACAAGAGAGCCATAACATACGCTGAAATAGTGAGATCATGGGATATAGCTCCAAAGCTTGACAATATTTCAACCCTATTGACAGGGCTTACAGCCTCAGACTACAACATTATCTCACTTGACCTTAGCATAGCCAGGACTGATGCCCTGGTAGCTCAAAATGTTATATTCCTCAAGGTGCTTGAGAGCACAACACCCGATGCTATTTACACAATCAAGCTGTTTGACCCCTCTAAGCCTCCCATTACACAGGCTATAGCACCACCAGGATGGGCTAGCGAGAGGCTCCGTAGAGCTAACGTATATGTATCAAACCCAGCACAGGCTAGTGGTACAAGATTAGATCTATTCGTTTTCATGGGGTGAGAAGCCTTGAGCATGACAACACCAGTAACAGTCCGGCTAGCAAGACCTAAGGCTATGTTCTACTTCTACTCACCACTACAGACAATATTTAGTTCTCCTGTGATATCGGATACGACTGGAGCATCAACAGAATCCATGACCAGGGTAACACTCAAAACATACACGTTATCTATACCAAGCGGTGCTAACACGGTTAGAGTCATCGTATACGGATCAACGAGAAGCTACTACGGATCATGTGGCGAAGTATGTGTAAACATTGATGGTACAGACGTAGAATGTAAATCCTACATACCAGATTCACCCCATCCATTAATGCTGATTGACTATGTTGGTGACATATCGCCAGGGACAAGAACAGTAAGAGTTGATGGAAGCACGGATGAATATTGCAAACTCTACATTGACAAAGTAATCGTAGTCACAGGGATAGGCTTAACATCAACAACGCCAACAGACATACTATCATTTAGTGTTACCTACCAACTGTTAAGGTCTGGTGATATACGTTACAGTCCGGGTATACGAGTGTTCGTGTGGGGTAACAGGAAGACAACAGCACCCCTAACGCTCACCATATCAGAAGCCACAGACATAATCATAGGGAGAAACAACCTGGGAGCTGGAAACGATATTGGCGAACCAGAAACCTATATTGGCGAACCAGAAACCTATAAGGGCAAACCAGAAACAACGATACTAGCGATACTAACAGGGAGCATAGCGTTACAGGAGGGAGGGGAGTTCACTTTAAACGTATCCCTACGTGGAAACGTGGGTGCTAGCGGTGATGTAGTCATAATCACTAGGGTGCTGGCAAGAGCACAGCTAAGGAGAGAGACAGAAACTGTTGGGGAGGTGAGGATTTACGAGAGGGGGGTTGTCGAATACTTCGCGAGAGCCTTGCTTGTTTCAGTTCCAGGTGGTGTTACTGACACATCACACTTTATCTCAAGAAGAGACATACAAGACAGACATATATCATGGGTTCTTATATCTGGTGTGAGCGTAGATATCACACTTACCAACTACAGGATCGCAGTTGTTACTCCAGTTCATTTTACCTCAGCAACTGATGAGGACTATCTTGGTGAGACTTTCCTTGAGTGGGTTCAGTTGGTTGTCTGGGGGTGATAGTCTTTGAGCATGATCACATGCTGGGAGGAGGCTGGGGAGATCAAGTGCGAGAGGGAGGAGGATAGGAGGGCTAGGGAGCTGGAGGAGAGGCTCAAACAACATATTGAATCCAAGCTATTAGAACTACTGAGTAAACTAACACAGGAGTACGAGATTGAGGTGAGCCTGGATCCTAGCACACTTAAGGGTGTTGGGAGGTGGAAGAGGAAGCAGTTTTAAACATGCTGGTACAATATGGGCTTGCTGGGATTGTAATCTATTTGCTGTTTCGCATAGTGTTTAACGATCTTGTCAGCATTAAGAACGAGTTGGTGGAGATAAAGAATGAAATTAGGAAGCTGAGGGAGGTGCTGGAGAAAAGGTAATACCCAGCCTTAACCCCCACCCTTTCTTTACCTCTGTTTCCTGGGTAAAACCCATATATACCCCCTCCTCTCAGTATTCCAATATGAGGTGGGGGCAGTGGGTGATAATGCATTCAGCATGGTGAAGGGGGATTTAGAGGAGGTTGTCAGGGAGGAGGTTAACAGGCTTGTTGGTCTGATTGACTGTCAGGTGGCTAAGGTTGTGGAGGATTCATCATACTTCTGGTTCATGGTTGAATCTAATCCTAAACATGCTGACAGCCCTGGTCTGGTACCGGTTACTATAATAACATATTACCCAAAGTTCTACGTAACAGTATTAGTGTTCAAGGTGGAGTTTGTGGATGAGGATACAAAGACAATGGCTCTTGTGAGATATTATTTCACCCCAATGGCATGCTTTAAGGATCATGTGATATCACATGCAAGCATAGAGGATGTAGCAAGGATCATTGTTGGTGATAGCAATGGCTAGGCTGGCTATCATATCATTTAAGGTTGAACCAGAACTAGTGGCTAAACTAAACCAGTTAGCAGTAGTCAGGAAGACTACAAGGTCAGCACTACTGAGACAGGCTGTGAAAGAGTTCATTGAGAAACACGAAAAGCCACATGAGGATAGGTTCCTCAGGATATACGGTGAGAGACTATGATCAAGGATGAAAGAGAATGTTTCGTGGCTAGGGTGCTTGAGTGGGGTAAAAACAACCCCAGGGTGTTAAACATTATTGTAACGTTTTCACCAAACAGGTCTGGGGTTATATCAGCTGTTGAGATCACACTAATGACACCAGACTCAGTAAACATTAGGGCTATTCCTGGTGTCAATGACCTCAAAATGTCAATGGTGGTTGAGAGGGTGAGAGGTATCCTGAGAGAGGAGCTTGAGGAGATCCTAGGTTTAATGAATGAGCTGAGAAAGCTCTATGTCCAATGTCTGAGGGAGGTGGGATAATGAGAATTTGTGCATGCAATCATTATGAAAGGATATTCTTCTCAAAAGAGAGAAATATAGACCCCTATGAGGTGTTTGTATTGGATTGTAGCAAGGTGGGAGTGAAGGGGTGGGAATGCTTCATAATAGAGATAGATACCAGGGGGGTGTCAAAACATGAGCAACCACCAGCCTAAACCATGTATCTTTAAACTGTTCAACATATGTCATGTGGTAGAGAGATCCAACACAGGGCTTGAGTTTGGGAGCCTGGAGTGGATCCAATCATTGTGTACGCTGTGCTTGAAATCAGTTTATGCTAGGAGATTCAAAAGAAATAGGTTTGCATTTAATAAGTATTCGGTGGTGAACACATTATGATGGTGGTAGCTGAGGCTGAGTTTGTATGCTGGTGCTGGTGTCATGGGAAGTGGTTTGTAGCCAAAAGAGCTGTTACATGCAAAGAGTGCATGGAGTTATGTATGAAAGAGGAGGGTGTGTATCGTGTTGAGTTCGTGTGTGTAAAAGAGAGACCACCACATGAGGTGGAGGTGGAGTATGAATGAGGTTATGTTACTGTACTGACAAATTCGGGTTTGTAGGTGAGGCTTTTCTGGTGGAGTCAGAGGAGGAGTGCAAGAGTGAAGAGAGAGAAGACTGGATATGTAAGGTCTGGGAGGCTGACTTTCCATGACTGTGGTTAGGCTCAGGGCTGAGGACTACGAGCTTGTTAAGAAGATAAGTGAGCAAACTGGTAAGAGTATTCCGGAGATCTTATCTGAGGCTGTCAGTGCTTACTACAGAGGTTTAACTCCAGAGGGTAAGCAGATAAAGAGGATCTCCGATATCAGGCTTTGGGTTCTAAAGCATAATGCTAAGTGTGCAAGCTGTGGAAGGGAGCTCAAGGCTGGAGAACGTGCTATGTATCAGTATGTAGAGTATGAGGATAAATCAAGAAAGCATATTTTCATTTGCCTTGATTGTAGTGTTGAGGAGCACAGCCTAGCAAAGCTCTACATAAAGAAGTACTGGCTTGAGAAGACTATCAAAGGGTTGAAGAAGATGGCTGACTCATATGCAGAGCAAATACAGAACATCCAAAAGATAGCAGACTTCTACCAGACAATACACGATATAGAGAGGGAGCTTAAAATGCTGAGAGACTACCTCAAATCATACCAGCACCCAAGAGAGGCTATTGAGTTGATAACCAAATTCATGGATAAGCTAGAAAGCTTAGAAGCTAGGATTAGAGAGGTGGAAGAGGGCTTAAGAGAGTTGATAATACCAAAAATACAGAGAAAAAAGAGTTAGAGGAGCCCCTCCTCCCTTGCTTTCTCTAACCATGTATTGTATAGGAATTCATGTTTAGCTTTCTCAACCTTTATCCCATAGCCACTAAGAGACAATAACATCTCCTCGGAGATATCACCATAAACCTTCACTATCATAGCTGGATTCTTCCACCCAAGCCTCTTTGATACCAGCATTAAGTTGTATCCTGTTTCTTCAAGGAGGTCATTACAGGCTGTGTGCCTCCACACATGTAAGGGCTTCTCCAATGCATACTCCTTGGTTAGCCCATCTTCCAACACATTCATGTAAGCCTCCTTGAGTATCTTATTAACCCTTACTGGGCTGTACCTCTTCCTCTTCCTAATCCACTCCTCAATGTATGGTACCCATTGTGGCTTTAGGAGCTTCTCCCATATGATCTTTGCACGTTTACCTTTCTCCTCAGTTCTATAAACGTAAACCTCAATACCAAATTTATGGACTTTGATTAGCTCCCCCTTCCAAAGTCCTTCCATCCTTGACCCAGTTTCGTATGCTAGGATTAGGAGCCCACGTAATGCTTCATAGTCTCTTGGATAGTGCTCTTTAAGGTACCTCAATATCTTGTACCTCTCCTCCACCGTTATCCTAACGTTCTTGTACATACCCTCATACTCTGGGATCTTTAAGTACCTCCTTATTGGTAAGCCCTTGAATTTTGCAAGCACCCTAAGAGGAGTGAGTACTTGTGTAGCAAAGTTATACAAGAACCTTGGGCTATCCACGTTATTCCCATTAGCCTTAGCTTGCTCTATCTTCATAGCCACATAGCTCCTAAGATCCTCCTCAGTTACATCTTCAATATGCTTGTCTAACGTCTTCATGAGGTCTATGTAGCATGATAGATATCTTGCTAACGTCTTCTCCTTAATGTTTGAAGCCTTGAGGTCTTCCACAAGTTCTTGAATGAATGGATCCCTTAGAGCCTCCTCAATTGTTGAAGGAATCACCTTAAGCCTTGTCTGTTTAAGCTGGAGAGCCTCCCTCTTTGCAATCTCTCTAGCCTCCCTTTCAGCCCTGCAAGCCTCCTCAATAGCCTTGAAGCTTAGCCCTCTCCTCTCAAGGAAGTAAAAGAGGCTCCTCCTACTAAACCCATACTTTGTGGCTACATCCTCAGCACTAAGCCCAAAACAAACATCCTTGAGGATGCTCCTCCAGTTCTTAACGATAATGTTCTCAGCTAGCCCTCTAGGCTCTCCCAGATCAAGCTCCCAGAGCCTCCTCAAAGCCTCCGATTGGGGCTCCCTCCAAGCCAGCTTAGACATCAGACCTCACCCCTCCAGCCCCCTCCTCACCCTTATAGTTTGCACTCCGGAGCTTAAATACCCCCCTCCTCCCTCCCAAGTGCAATGCAAAGGGTGGGGGGACTATAGGGGGGGATATAGGGGGTCTATCCTTCCTACTTTCACCTTGGAATGGAGGAGACGGGGGGGAGAGCCTCCAGCAAGGCTTTGCACTCGGAGCCTTGGAAACCACCTCTAGCTAAACTCTAACCCCCCATCACCTGATATCCAAATTGCACTTCTTCCAATGCAAAAGGGGGGCAAGCTCTAGCCCTTTTATACCCTCATAGTAACAGGTGATAGGAGGTGGATGGTAACATTGCATTGGGGCTCATAGTAACACTCCATGAGGCTGATAGTAACATATCAGTATTACCCATGTAGAGCCCACGTATAAGCCAGACCCCCCCTCCCAAGGGGGGCTCAAGGAGGGGGGGTAGGGAGTATAAGAGCTAATCTTTTAAGTAACCTCTTAAAACGTTGTGTGTATATACACTTTACCTTTCAAAAGAAAGCCCAAAAGGAAAAGAGATAAAGAAAGAGGAAAAAAGGTTTAAGAAGTATCTGACTTAATAGCCTTCAAAAGAGCATTTAAAGTTCTACGCATACGTTTAACTTCTCCAGCTAAAACTTCAAGCTCTACACTAATCTCTTTAAGTACCGTGTAAAGCCTTTCAGTATCAATATCCTTGATACGCAGGGGGCGTTTACTCATTGTTCTTTCTCAGCCTCCTCCACTATTCCTTTGGCTATCTTGTATACATGGTCTTTCCAAACAAAAAAGTTAATGAAACATTTATCAGCGATTCTAGCAATAATCACATAGCCCATGTCAACTTCTTCGTTTTCATCCTCAAACGTTATGAAACATTTTATTTCTCCTATCTCATATACACCTGTACTTGAAATAACAAAATTCCTAAATATATCACATGGCAGACTATGAATAATAACATCATATTTCACTACATACATGTCCTCACTTATGACAATGTTATCCACAACCTCACACTCCTCGTAATGGTCAAGGAATCTCTTAATCTCAGCCTCCACTACCTCATTGAGGTCTCTCTCTACAAGATCAACAAGCTCACTACTCATTGCCCACTCACCCCGTACCTCTCTATCTCTTTCAAAATAGCCTTTAAATAGCTTTTAACAACCTCTGGGTTATCAGCTTGGAGAGCCTCCTCAGCTAGGTGCTTGATATCCTTCAGTATCCTCACACACTTTCGCTTCTCCTGACTTTCAATGAAGCTCTTAAGCTCCTCCAGTAGCCCAGCCAGCTTCATTAAATCACTCAACCCTACCACCCTCAGCCTTCTCAAGGAAAGCCTCCAGCAGAGCCTTAACCCTCTTCACAGCCTTGATTATCTCCTTTCTCTCTTTATCATTGCTTGAATTGTAGATACCCCAGAGTAGGCTCCACAAATCGTTTAACCCCTGGTCAGAGGCTAGGTGCTTGATTATATCATGTAGCCTCAGGCTCACACTCCACCCCCTCCTCAACCTCCCTACAAACTGCTAACGCTTCGTCTAAATTCTGTGATATCTCCTCGTAAGCCTCCTGTACCTCCCTGTCTATCTCCTCTAGCTTCTGTTTGAGTTCTGGTGGGAGCTCAGGCT
>Ga0326761_1000211_pt1 | contig 13930 bp, 14 predicted proteins | sample GCREP_P_FD_207739 | JGI IMG/M metagenome (GOLD analysis project Ga0326761, IMG submission 207739) | Hot spring water microbial communities from Geyser Creek Basin, Yellowstone National Park, WY, United States - GCR.EP_P | ecosystem: Environmental > Aquatic > Thermal springs > Unclassified... | reverse complement strand
CAGTCAAGTATAAAAACGTTGTGCACATCGGCGTAGCTAGCAAGGTGGCTAAAAGTTCTGACGTACTACGCTGTTTCAATCAACATGGCAACGTGTAGATGCGTCGTGGCGTGAAGTTATCGTATAACGTACGGCCGTCAGCGAGACGGTCCGATGAAGGGAGAAGTAGAGTTTGTCCATTGGGCGTCTCAGCGCTAGATGTGCAGGCAAGAGATTGCTACCCCTCGCCCCGACGTCTTACGCGGCGGAAAACATGCTGATGCACAGACCTACGCGCCGTGAACACGTAGAGGATATGAGCATTATTCAAGCCGCAACGCCCTTCTTTCCATATGAACTACGGCAATAGGCTAAATCATTTACGCTATTTGTACAAGAGGAAAAAAATAGGGGAAAGTTGGGTACTGCATGCCACGTCAAACATTAGTAGCCACGGCGCTTCTAGTAGGCATCTCCATGCTGGCGATGGCGGCTGTCGTCGAATTCTACAGCGAAGATGTACGCCACCATTGCATAGGTCCAAACTGCGTAATTGGCAACGCCTATCAGAAGACCTGGACAAAGGTGTGGTATGACGATAGTGCTCGTAGAGTAGTCGCCCACAGTGGTGCCGCGTACTTTGACTCAGGGGGCATATACTACTACAGAACACAAGTCCAAGCACATCCAGCCACAGCTCAATGTGTTGGTGATCGTTGGAGTGGCTACCGGTGGATGAGAATGGACTACGACATATTAGATTGGTATGCTGTTGGGCTTTATGCATTTACATGGACTACGGTAAGTTCGATAGAAGTAAATGCGTGTTGATATGATGAGCAGGGGTGTTTGGCTCGTCGCCGCGGCGACCATGTTGGTGGCGCTTGTGGTCTTTGCTGTTTGGCTGGCGGAGGTGGCTTCCCGTCCTCCTAAGCCTCTTGTCCCCATTACCAACGGCACTTTCACTGCGTCGTACAACGCAACGGTTATTTGTGGCGGCGGGAGGAAGACGTGGGATTTGACTCTTGTGTATCGCAACGGCAAGTTGATCAGGGCGATGCTAGACGGCCGCGTGATCCCCTTGGCCGTGTTTAAATACCCGCATGAATACAGCTACGTAGGGGAGTTGTTACTGGACTTAAACAGAATTAAAGAGGTAAACAACAAAACGCTTAAGCCCCTGGGGGGCATAATCAACAAGCGTATCGGACGTCCTGTGCCTCTTGCCGACTCGCCGCTTGCGCCTCGTTCCGACCTACTCATCACGACGAGCTTCAACTACTCTAGGCTGGTGATTGAGGGCCACGGCGAGTTCCATAACGGCACAGTCAGCGGTCTGTTAATATTCGACTATGAGGCGGGCGTCCCCTACTTCTTCATAATCAGCACGATTCACGCGTCTATGAGAGAGTTTTGCGGCACTTCGTTTGCATACATTGTTGCATATCTGAGGGAGGTTAAGTAAGTCTTTTTTAACCCCCTCTTTTTCTCTGTGTTGGTTGGGGTTGTGGACTATACGGTGGGCAACTTGGGTAGTGTGTTAAACGCCTTGAGGAGGGCCGGCGCGGAGCCGCGGGTGGTTAGGCGGCCGGAGGAGGCGGAGGGCGTCGACGCCTTGGTGCTTCCTGGCGTCGGCACCTACGCCGCGGCTTACGAGATGGCCCACGTCTTCAAGCCCCTGGTCCTCGAGAAGCCCACCCTCGCCATATGCCTAGGCATGCAGCTTCTTTTCGAGGGTAGCGCCGAGGGGGGCGGCCGGGGGCTCGGCATATTTAGTGGGTTCGTGGAGAGGATACGGGCGAGGAAGGTTCCTCATATAGGCTGGAGCTACACCTACGTCCCCAGGGGACACGACGTCGTGCAGGAGGGCTACTACTACTATCTACACAGCTACGGCGTGCCTTGGCGCGGCGACGATGAGAGCCACGTGGCCTACGTCCAGCTCGGCGGCCGCTACGCGGCGGTGGTTGCCCGCGGCGCCGTGTTGGGGGTCCAGTTCCACCCCGAGAGGAGCGGGAGGGCGGGGATTGAGCTCGTCAGGCGGTTTCTGCGTCTGGCTAAAGCTTGACGTGGAATGAGTTAGGCGACGTGAAGCAACTCCTCGTGCCCAGGTGGCAGGCGGCGCCTATTTGAAACACCTTGATGACCACGGCGTCTCCGTCGCAGTCTGTGCGGAACTCCTTCACGATCTGTAGGTGGCCGCTGGTCTCGCCTTTGAGCCAGATGCGCCTACGCGAGGTGGAGTAGTAGTGGGCCAGCCCAGTGGTTAGGGTCAACACCACCGCCACTGGGTCCATATATCCCACCATCAACACCTCTCGCGACTCAACATCCTGCGCCACCGCCACCACGGTCCCCTCTATGTGCCTGTAGTTAAGCAACCTCGCTATCCTCCATGCCTCCTCGGCCGTCGCCAGAGGCCGCGGCTCCACCGGCAGAGACATGGTCAAGTCCAGGCGGCGGGCCGACATACCCCACGCCGGCCCAGCCCCCTCAGCGACGCGGCGAAGGGCTCCATGCGGCAACTGCGCCCCTCAGATAAAAACTTTTCCGACAAAATTTTTAACGCCTGCCTGCAGAGCCCCCATGCGTCTGCCAGAGCTGGACTTCGCCTACGATGAGCCCGACGTAGGCTACTCAAAAATCAGGCTACACTTCAACGAAAACCTCTTCCTGCCCGAGGAGTACTACAGGGAGGTCGCCCCCTCCGTCGAGACCTGGGAGCTACGCTACTACACAGACCCCAACAACAAGAGGCTGGCAACCAAGATCGAGGCACGCCACGGGTTGCCTCAAGGCACAGTGGTCGTCACGGCGGGGGCCGACGAGGGGCTCCGCCTAGCCATGCAACTCGCCGCCCACACAGGCCGTGGCTTGGCCATAGTGGAGCCCACCTACGGCATGGCGAGGGTCATTGCGCGGCAGGTGGGGCTGAGACCCGTGGTGCACACCTACTGGGAGGACCTCGGCCTGGACGTAGACGCCTTAGCGAGGTCGGGAGTGGGCGCCGTGTATGTATGCTCCCCTAACAACCCCACCGCCCACGTGGTGAAGGAGGTGGAGGAGCTGGCGGCGAGGCTAGACGGCCTCCTCATACTAGACGCCGCATACGCCGAATACGCAGGCTACTGGGCGCCGAGGCTCTACGAATACGGCAACGTGGCCGAGGTGCGCACCTTCTCCAAGGCCTGGGGGCTCGCCGGGCTCAGGGTGGGGTACGTGGCGGCCCACAGGAAAATCGCAGAGGCCCTCCGCGTCCTCTCGCCCCCGCACCCCATATCCTCCTACTCGGCGAAGGCGGTGGAGAACGCCCTGGAGAAGGGGGAGCCCTACGTGAGGCGCGCCGTGGAGGAGACGGCCAAGGCCAGGGAGTGGGTCGTGCCGAAGATAAACACAGAAAAATACAGCGGCCCCACGAACTTCGTCACGCTTAAGGTCCCCAACGCCGAGGCGGCCGCCGCGGAGCTGGACAAGGCCGGCTTCGTCGTCAGGACGCTGGGCGGCAAGCCCCTCTGCCCCTCCTGCCTCCGCTTCACCCTCGCGCCCCTGCCCGTGATGGAGAAGTTCCTACAGGCGCTCAAGGCGGCGTCAAAGAATATAAAGGTGGCTGTGTAGTTCCGCATGGACGGCGGTCCCCATGCTCCTCGCGGTGCCCTCTAAAGGCAGGCTCCAGGAACCCGCACTGAAGCTCCTCGAGGCCGTCGGCATAAGACCCCTCGCGTCGGACGAAAGGGCGCTCGTCGTACCCACCACCTGGCCGGACCTAAACATAATTAAGGCCAGGCCCGAGGACATACCATACATCGTTGAGTCGGGCAGAGTCTGGGCAGGCATAACGGGCCACGACTACGTGGTGGAGTCAGGCACAAACGTGGCCGAAGCCTTGGAGCTCAACTTCGGCAGGGGGAAACTCGTCGTGGCAGTGCCTAAGTCCAGCGGGATCAAGACCGTGGATGAGTTGCCCCCCGGCGCCCGCGTCGCCACAAAGTTCGTAAATATAGCCTACAACTACTTCGCCGAGCTCGGCAAACGCGTCAGGGTGGTAAAGGTCACCGGCTCTGTGGAGGTCCTGCCGCAGCTGGGCATCGCCGACGCCATACTCGACGTGATGGCAACCGGCACCACCCTGGAGGTACACGGCCTAACCCCCATCGCCACCGTCCTCGAAACCAGCGCCCGCCTCGTCGTGCACCCCCGCTACGTTGAACACGAGCTGACGAGGAAACTCACCACCTTTATCCAGGGCTACTACGCCGCCCAAGGCAGGAAGATGATATTCCTCAACGTCCCCGCCGACAAGCTCAACGACGTCCTAGCCGCGCTCCCCGCCATGGAGGCCCCCAGCGTAACCCCGCTGGCCAAAGGCAACACTTACGAAGTCTTCAGCGTAGTCCCCGAAGACCTCCTCCCAGACCTAGTCCTGAAGCTAAAAGCTGCCGGCGCCAAAGACATAGTCATAACCTCAATAGAAAAACTAATCACATAACGCGGAGACCTCCGCCAGCCCGCGGCTAACTAGGCAGAAAAGAAGCCGGCTGTGCACCACCTGCGGTACAAGACTAGCCGTTGACCTTCTTTATTAGGTTGTAATAGGCCTCAGCCACGTTTATCACTTGCCTCACCTCCACGTATTCGTCGGGGGCGTGGGCAAGCCCTATGGGCCCAGGCCCGTAGGTGACCGCGGGGATCCCGGCCTTTATGAAGAAGCGGGCGTCCAAGCCGCCGATACAGACCGTCCTCCTCGGCCGCCTCCCCACCACCGCCTCAGCAGCAGACGACAACGCCTCCACAAGCGGGTGGCTAGGCTCCACCAACGCCGCCTCGGAGACGTTAGTCACCTTAACCTCCACCTTATGCGGCACCTCCTTAGCCACCTTCTCCACGAACTCCACAAACTCGCGCCTGACCTGCTCCACGTCCTCCTCCGGTATCACCCTCCGGTCCACGGAGAAGGCGAAGTAGCCAGGCACCACGTTAGTCTTGACAGACCCCCTCACCTCCCCACCCATGGTCACGGTAGGCGAGGCCCCCCTCGGGTCGTCGAATTCATACCTGCTGACGCGGGTCGAAACAGCCTTTACGTACTCCTGCAACCTGTGGGCGATGTACGCCGCCCCCTCGAAGGCGTTTAGGCCGAGCCACGGCGTGGAGCCGTGCGCCTGCCTCCCATACACCTCCACCAGAAACCACACCAACCCCCTATGCCCAATCCAGATGTTGTCCTCGCCGGAGCCCTCCGCAATCACCACCCACGGCGCCCTCACCTTACCCGACCGCGCCAAGTAGCCAGCCCCCGTCTCGCCCCCAGTCTCCTCATCCGGCACAAAAGACACCTCGAAATTCCTCAACCCAGCAGCCACCGCCTTCTCCACAGCCAACATAATCGACGTAAGCCCGCCCTTCATGTCAACGGCGCCCCTTCCGTAGAGCCTCCCCTCGCGGTACACAGGCTCAAAAGGCTTAGCCACTTTCCAGCTCTCCAAAGGCCCAGGCGGCACCACGTCGTAGTGCCCGTTGAAGTGGATCTTAGGCTCGCCTAGCCTAGCCAGCAAGATAAGCCTAGGGTACTCCGCACATTCGGGGCAGTGCTTCGCAACCTCGGACTTGGGGACTTCGATAACCTCCGTATCTAGACCCAAAGACTTGAAATACTTCTCGGCAAATTCCACAAACTCTTGGTACTTCTCGCCAGGGGGATTCACAGTAGGTATAGAGATCAGCCTGCTTAGGAGAGACACGGCTTTGGTCTCCATGGAGAAGAGACAAATGGAGTTAATAAAAATGGCACTTCGCCTCCTGCCTAAAGAAACTGATAAAAATAAAACATTATCTTATTCCATAGAGAAGTATCAACTGACGTTAAACAACCTATGAAAGTATATAAAGGAGATATTCGGAGATGTTGAAGTAGCCCACCTCCCACCCCACGGCAACAACATCCGCTCCACATACGCCAAGGAGTACGAAAAGACGCTCAGGCTGGCAGACGGCTTACGACAGATGGGCGTGGGGCCTGGCGATAAGGTGGCCACACTCGACTGGAACACCATCTGGCACTTCGATCTGTACTGGGCCGTCCCCGGCATGGGCGCCGTCCTCCACCCCCTCAACGTGAGGCTGGCCCCGGAAGACATAGCCTACATAATAAACCACGCCAGAGACAAGGCGCTCATCTACCACAGAGACTTCGCACCACTCGTGGAGAAGCTCAAACCCCACCTAAAAACCGTCCAGATCTACATACAGATCATAGACGGGCTCGGCCCGGCCACAAAAGACCCCGAAATAGAAGACGTGATAAAACAAGGACAGCCAAAGCCGCTCCCAGAAACCAGCGAGGACACAGTCGCCACAATAGGCTACACCAGCGGCACCACAGGCAAACCAAAAGGCGCCTACTTCACCCACAGAGCACTGACGCTACACACCCTCGTCTCCTCAATAGCCTTCGCCGGCTACAGAGGCTTCGCCAGACCCGAACGCGCGGAGAAGCCGTGCACCTTCCTCTAGCTGGTTCTGATGTTCCATGTCCACGGCTGTTAGGTTGCGAGGCGGCTTTGGTTCAAAATTGTTTGTTGTTGGTTCAAAATTAGGGGAAAAAGGAATTAAGCAAGCGTTGAGCGCATGGCTTGTTTTTTCTCAGCTGTAAGAATTCTTTAATCTTCTTTGCGGCGTCTTGGTTTGTCTGTGTCAGCTTTGCCAGTTCGGTTGTCGCAATGTACACCATGTGGTATTTACCATCATAAATCTTGTTGTGTCTTATACCCATTTCCTCAAGCGAGGCCGCGACTGCGTTGGCTTCCTCTTTGTTGCGGCTCCTAAATACTGCGAATAGGCCGCAACCGTTGTGTGACTGTAGCCGGAGACCGAAGACCATCCCTGCTATTGTTATTTTGACAGACGGGGGGCGGCTGTGTTGCAACGCCTCTGCCAATGTCTTGAGGTAGAGCCACTTGTCCGACCGCAACGCATCCAGCAGGCGGCCGTACTCCTGGGCGGCGTCGAGCATCTGCATAATCAGCTCCCGCCTCCCCACTGCGTACGTGCCGTTGCGCGTCTTTACCGGAGACAGCGGGATTTTGCTTGCGACCTCCACAACGGCGTACCGCCGCTCTATCGACCTCCCGCTCTTCACACCGTCCCCCAGCCACATGGTCAATGCAGATAAGGGGTTGGCCAGCGCCTTCTTCACTGCCTCTTCCTTCGGCATCTTTACTCTCCACCTCGAAATCAGTTCAAATAATATCGACACGCCGTCTTTCGTGAGGTTCAGCGTTGGTGCGGTGATGAGGAATTCTCCGGGCTGTGCCGCGGCCCAGGCAAACACCTGCCACGGCCTAGACGTCTTCATCGTTGCGTATTTACTTTTGCCATGTCGGTTTTCATCACTCGCTTCCCGTCCCAGTTGGAGTAGCCTCAGCTTCTCCTGAGGTAGCTTCAGTATGTCGGGTAAGTACGCCTTGGCGCTGACTCCATGGATTAAGATATGTGCAGTCCTGTTTAGCATCATATAGGCGCCGCCATTTGGCGCATACAGCTTATTGTCTTTCAGCCCGTAGGTGCCGTCCAGGAGGGCCTCGCACAGCAACTGCAACTTCTTCTTTGCCTGTCTCTGCGCCCTATCCAACACGTCTACAACTATGTTTTTGAACTGAAACAACTGCTCCTTTTCCTCCTCAGACAAGGAAAATGTTTCTACAACTTTCCGCGTTGCATAGTCGACATACAGCTTCCACGCCATAAATGTCCAGTCCACAGGCCCCCGGAGGACGCCATCAGAGGAGACTAGCTTGATCACCTCTTCGATAGTCGGCAACTCGGCGGGCTTCAGCGCGAGTTCCAAACGTTCTTTTATCTTGTTTCTATCCATAACACGTAAAACGCTGAGACGCATGTTGAACCAAGTTCTGTACGGCGGCGTTACGAAAAGCCTCGCCCTTTAGGGCGGGGATGGGAAAAGTAGATGTGGGTGTCGCTTAGGCCCGCGGTTGCGGATGGATGACCCGCGGTGCTGGGTAGCTCCATGACCCCGGCCTGAGGAGCCGTTGAAGGCCAGGCGAGGGCGCCTGTGAGCCGCCCTGAGGGGGACGCCCTTCAGGACGGGGAGGAGGTCAGCTCCATGTACGTACATCAAAAAACGGGCCAAATTGAACCAAACAAAGCGGCTGTGAAGTTGAACCGGAGAAAAACATGAACCACAACACGTCTCAATGGGGCACGCCCTGGACCTTCGCCATGTTGGGGTGGCGGCAGATCTACCCAGGCCGCTTCGACCCGAATCACACGGTGAAGCTGGTCGCGGAGGAGGAGGTCAAGGCGCTGGCTGGCGTGCCCACCATGTTGTACATGTTGCTGACGGCCCCGGAGCTGCCGAAGTATTTGGCGAAGATCAGAGAGGTTAAGCCTATGTTCGTGGTCGGCGGCGCCGCGTTGCCCAAGGAGCTGGCTAGGAAGGCTATGGAGGCAGTTCAACATGTATCTCGGGCCTAGATGCGTCTAGAAGTTGCGCTTAGGCCTGTTGAAAAGCCGCCTCTGGAGGAGGTGCTTGAGCGGGTTTCTAGGCGCGGCGTCCTCCGGGGGCCTGTGGACTGGGTCTTCCCGGCTTGGATGCTTTACACCGAATATGCAGTCCAGAAGATCGCCGAGATGTTTCCGTTATCGGAAGAGGAGAAGAGGCAATTGTTTCACTTCCGGGATACAATGAAGCAACTTCTGCTGGAAGCCCAGAGGCAGACTAGGGAGAGGCTGACGGCGCTGTACAACGCCGTGGTGGAGGACAGGCACAAAACAGAGGGGAGGAGGCTGTACGCGCCGGACGGGACGTGGATGTATTTAGGCAGGGCGGTGTACGTCCCGCTTTGCTGTATAACAGCCAGCGCGTATTTCCCCGACCTGCTGAAGCTACCCAGAGAGAGGCTTGAGCTGTTTCAGCTGGGCTGGAGGGCGAGCGACGAGAGCACAATGGATATCCGGCCCTACATGGGCACTACGCAACCGTGGCAGGTCTTTGCCCGGGCCGCGGTTCGGTTTGGCAAGCTTCGCATACGCATCGCCGCGGTCAACACTACCTATGAGGGGGTCAGCGTGGCGGTGCATCTTAAATCAAGTAGCTGGAGACAGAAGTGGAGCAAGGCGGAGGCCGTAGACCTCGTTGCGGACTGCCTCAGACGCGGCGAGTGGGCGCCCCTCTTCACCATGTGGCTGGGAGACGGCGAGTCTAAGCGGAGTAAGATACTCCACGGCGGTAGCGACTACGAGCTGACAGTCGCAACTAAAGAGCCTTGGAGGCTGGGCGTCGTCAGAGGCCCGACAAAAGCCCTAGTGGCAAAGGGCAAAGAGGTGTTTGCACAGCTTAGAGAAGCCGTGGGGGTGTATGGAGAACTGCTGGATCTGCTGAAGGCGCATAAGTGGATCGACATAAAGCTGATCACCGACGACGGCTTCAAAGCCGCCTACAAGTCGAAGGTGAAGAAGAGGAAGATAGACCTGCTTAGGGAGAAGTATGGACGCGGCGAAGTTTCTATAGAAGACATATACGACGATGTTGAGAAGCCAAACGCCGTGGTCGTGGCGGGCATTGCAATGAGGTTGCAACTCATCGGCGGCAACGGCGGCACCATCATCGCCATACGCACCTCCCGCAACCCGAAGAAGGTGCTCGCCATAGCCGAAAGACTTGAGTCGGCCGGGTTTAAGCCCAACGTGTCGAAGATGGGCCCCAGACATATGGCGTACATCGACATGGCTGACCCCCTGAGACTGGCGGAGAGGGACGAATCCGCCAGAAAAGCCATAGCGACGTACCTAGTCGAAAAGGCCAAAAACGGCACGCCGAGGCAGAGACAAATCGCGGAAAAGATCTTGAAAAGACACTCCTCTTTTTCAGGCGTTACACATTAAATTGAACCAAAAAATCAACAAGTGGAACTACAAAACCGAATCAATCCAGCCGCCGAGGCGGGGTTCATCCCGAGGGTCGGCTACGGCATGACGGAGACTGCGCCGATCTTGACGCTGGACTTCTTTAGACCTACGGAGAAGATGCCTGAAGATGTTGAGGAGTACTACAGCCTGCTCACCGCGACTGGTCTCCCAATACCGTTGGTGGATCTGATGGTTGCCGACGAGAACTTGAACCCGGTCCCCTGGGACGGGAAGACTATGGGCGAAATCGTGGTGAGGTCTCCCTGGGTGACTCCTGAGTACCTAGGCGATCAGGAGAAGACCAGGTAGGTGTGGAAAGGCGGCTGGTTCCACACAGGCGACGTCGCCGTGTGGCTTCCCGACGGCCGCGTCCGCATCGTAGACAGAGCTAAGGACGTGATTAAGTCGGGCGGGGAGTGGATTTCGTCTCTACAGCTTGAGGATCTCATAGCGACGCACCCAGCCGTGGCGCAGGTGGCGGTGATTGGGGTGCCGCATGAGAAGTGGGGCGAGAGGCCTGTCGCAGTGGTGATCCTGAAGCCCGGCGCGTCGGCTACTGAGCAGGACATAATAAAGCACCTTGAGAAGTTTGTGGAGGCGGGCAAGATACCGAAGTGGTGGTTGCCGGACAGGGTGATCTTCGTGCAGCAACTGCCGCTGACGGGCACGGGCAAGATAGACAAGAAGGTTTTGAAGGAGCAGTTTAAGGAGGTGTTGAGGTGAGGGCGGTACAGCTGGTTAAGTTTGGGGAGCCGCGCGAGGCTTTGCAGTATACAGATCTGCCTGATCCTAGGCCGGGGCCTGGGGAGGTGGTTGTGAAGATCGAGGCGGCGGGTGTCTGCGGCAGGGATTTGGTGGTGCGTAAAGGTGCGTTTCCTCACGTAAAGCCGCCTGTGGCGCCTGGCCACGAGGGGGTTGGGAGGGTGGTGGAGGTTGGGCCGGGTGTTGAGAAGGAGTTGGTTGGTGCTAGGGTGTTTCTTTCGGCTGTATACGACGGCACGTGTGAATACTGTCGGAGGGGGTTGGAGAATTTGTGTAGAAATGCGGAGCTTCTGGGGGAGTCTCGCAATGGTACGTATGCGGAGTATGTGTTGTTGCCTGCCAGGTTTGTGCATCCGTTCCACGGGGTGGATCCAAGAGCCGCCGTCGTTGCCACTTGTCCGCTTTCTACTGCTGTCTACACTCTTAGGCATGTGGATGTGGATGGGAAGAGGGTCTTGGTGGTGGGGGCGGGGGGCACTGGTCTCTACATAGCGCAGCTTGCCAGTGTGAGGGGTGGGGAGGTGTATGTCTCTACGAGGTCGCGTGAGAAGGCTAAGGTGTTGTCGGAGTTGGGTATAAAGACGGCGGGGGAGGGGGATAAGGATTTTGACGTGGTTGTGGATACCGTGGGGAGCCCTACGTTTGAGAGGTCTTTGAAGCTGGTGAAGAGAAATGGGGTGGTGATAGGGAACGTCACGGGTGAGAGGGCTTTGATAAGCCCGGCCTTGATTATCCTGCGGCAGGTGAGGGTTTTTGGGAGCATGGCGTTTAGGCCTTGGGATATCTACGAGGCGCTTGATTTGTTGAGGAGGGGTCTCATAAGGCCTTTCTACACGGAGTACCGGTTGGGAGATGCCGCTAAGGCTCATGAAGATATGGAGCGCGGCGTCGTCTTTGGGAGAGCTGTTTTAATCCCCTAAACCTTTTGTTGGTTCTAGGGAGACCTGTCTCACGCGCCTTGTTAACGGCTTTCAGGTGGCTTGTTGATGTACTTCCTCAGATGGCGTTGCAGGGTGTGGCAGGCCGCTTCTACGTCGTAGCAGATGGGCCCTCCGCCTTGCGGCCTTCCGCGTAGGGTGGCGTATGGACAAGTGAGAAGGCAGGGGGTCAAAGCTCGGTAGGCAAAGTTGTGTAAAATGCGGGGTCTTGTGTTGGCTTGGCCGCTACTTCTTCATTCTTTTTTCGAGTTCGGCGCATATGTCGTTTAGGGTGAGGCCTTGGGCGGCGAGGAGGACGAGTAGGTGGTAGATGAGGTCGGCCGCCTCTTCTACGGTCCGCTGTCTGCCTTCGGCTATGGCGGCTATGGCGGCCTCCACGGCCTCCTCGGCGACTTTGCGGGCTATGTGGGGGGTTCTGGCGGTATAGAGGCGGTAGGTGTAGCTCTGGGGGTTGCCCTCCTTTATCCGCTGGCGTATCACCTCCTCCAGCTGGGCGAGTATCTGGCAAGTCATTGCAACGCCTTTCTGTGGTAGGGGAAGCCTTCGTACTCGGCTAGTTTTCTGGCGGCGTCGAGGAGCTGGAGGGGGCCTACAGCCTCCGCCATGCCTATGGGCTTCATGAAGGTGTGTGGCGTGATTATGCCGCGCCACCTGGCGGAGCCTCCGGTGGGGAGGACGTGGCTGATGCCGGCGGCGTAGTCGAGGTATGGGCTGGGCATGTTGACGGAGACGGCGCCTACGTTTCTGACGCGGTACGCCACCTCCCGCCTGCCCCAGACCTCCAGGTGCTCCGGCGCGATTTCGTCTATCAGCTTCACCGCCTCCTCCACGCCCGCCGCCAAGTGGGTCTTGAGGGGGCCCATGGAGGAGGTCTTCTCCCTGGCGTATATCTCCTCTGCCCTCCTCAACAGTTGTGGGTCTGGGGTTATGAAGTGGGCGAAGGAGGTGGGTCCGTGTTCCAGTTGCGCAAGCGCCCCCCTCATGGCGGTCTCGGCGTCTACCCCCTCGGCGTATACCACCAGCTCGGTGGGGCCCTCAATGCCGTCTATTCCGACGTATTGGGAGAGGACGTATTTGGCGGCCTGGACGTAGAGGCCTCCGGGCCCCGCCACCGCGTCGACGCCGAGGTGGAAGACGGCGTATGCCAGGCCGTGCGGGCCCCCCAGAGGCACGACGGCGGATGCGCCCAGCTCCTTGGCGACTGCCAGGAGCTCCGGCGTGACGCCCTTGGGCGGGGTGACGGCGTATATCTCTTCGACCCCCGCGGCCTTGGCCGGCACGGTGAGCATGACCAGCGTCGAGATGTACCTCGCGGGGATGTAAAGGGCTACCCTGCGTACGGGGGCCCACCGCACCACCCTGAGGACGCCGCCGTAGTAATCTGCGGCGCCGCTGGGGAGGAGCCTTCTGTAGAGAGTCTCCAGGGCCTCGGCGGCTTTGAGGGCGGCGTCTACCACCTCTGGGTCTCCGCCGGGGCGCGGCTCTATGAGCGGCTTCTCGGGGGCCGTCCCGTCGAGCCGCCTGGAGCACTCCAGGGCGGCGTCTAGGCCCCGCGCCGCCACGTCGTCTATTATAGGTTCCACGGCCTTAACCGCGTCGCGGGGAAGGCCCCTCATGGCCGCACCTTGGCGCCTCCCTCCCTTAGGTACTGCTTGACCTGCCGTATGGTGAGCTGGCGGAAGTGGAAGAGGGAGGCCGCCAGTACCGCGTCTGCGCCCGCCTTGACTGCCTCGTAGAAGTGCTCCAGGGCCCCCGCGCCGCCTGACGCTATTACGGGCACGTCCACGGCCTGTGCCACGCGCGTGATGAGCTCCGTGTCGTAGCCCAGCTTGGTGCCGTCGCGGTCTATGGAGGTTAGGAGTATCTCCCCCGCGCCGAGCTCCACGGCCTTTTTCGCCCATTCCACGGCGTCTAGGCCCGTGGGCTCGCGGCCGCCTCTGACGTATACCTCATACCTCCCGCCGGCCCGCTTGGCGTCTATGGCAACGACGGTGGACTGGCTTCCGAAGATTTCGGCCATCTCTCTTATCAGGCCGGGGTTCTTCACGGCGGCTGTGTTTATGGAGACCTTGTCTGCGCCGGCCTTAAACAACACCTCGGCGTCTCTCAGCGTCTTCACGCCGCCGCCGACGAGGACGGGGATGGTGACGGCCTCGGCGACGTGTCTAACTGCCTCTACGAAGGTGCCCCTGTCTTCCGGCGTGGCCGTGATGTCCAGTATGGCGATTTCGTCCGCCCCCTCCTCCTCGTAGGCCACTGCCATCTCCACGGGGTCTCCCACCTCCCTCAGCCCCATGAAGTTGACGCCTTTAAGAACCACGCCCCTC